>Ga0315280_10010290_pt1 | contig 11764 bp, 8 predicted proteins | sample YL17G06_40_MG_FD_203697 | JGI IMG/M metagenome (GOLD analysis project Ga0315280, IMG submission 203697) | Sediment microbial communities from Yellowstone Lake, YNP, Wyoming, USA - YL17G06_40 | ecosystem: Environmental > Aquatic > Freshwater > Lake > Sediment | place: USA: Wyoming | collected... | reverse complement strand
ACCGCCTTTGCCGCCTTTCCGGAGCTGAAGCACGTGATCCTGGTCGATGAGGATGTCAACATCTACGACACCAACGACGTGCTCTGGGCCATGACCACGCGCTACCAGGGCGACGCCAGCACCGTGTTCATTCCCGGCGTGCGCTGCCACCCCCTGGACCCCTCGCAGTCGCCCGAGTTCAGTCCCTCGATTCCCGCCCCGGGAGTCTCCTGCAAGACCGTGTTCGACTGCACGGTCCCATACCGGCTGAAGGAAAACTTCCGGCGCGTGGAGTTCGCCGAGGTCGATCTGAGGCGGTTCTTCCCCGATGGCCTGGGCCCCGGCCCCGAGCTGTAAGAACGAATCCGCAGATTCCGATTCTGCGGTACATTTAGTCGCCGAACGAAATTACTTCCTGGAGGAGGATCAAGTGAAGAGACGCGAATTCTTAAAAACATCAGCGGGCCTTCTGGCGACGGCGGCGGTCTCGCCCCGGCTCGGATGGGGCGCGCCGCCCGCGCGCAAGCCCAACATCGTTCTGATTGTGGCCGACGACCTCGGCTACGCGGATATTGGTGTCTATGGCTGCACCGATATCCCCACGCCCAACATCGATTCACTGGCGAAAAACGGTGTGCGCTTCACCAACGGATACGTTTCCTGCCCGGTGTGCAGCCCGACTCGCGCCGGACTGATGACCGGCCGCTACCAGCAGCGCTTCGGCCACGAATTCAACCCCGGCCCTCCCACGGTCGCCGATGACGTATTCGGGCTTTCGCTGAAGGAAGTGACCCTGGCGGAGCGGCTGAAGAAAGCCGGATACGCCACCGGCATCTTCGGCAAGTGGCACCTGGGCTACCTGCCTCAGTACCACCCGATGAAGCGCGGCTTCGACGAGTTTTTTGGCTTCCTGGCCGGCGCTCACCCGTATGTCCAAACTGAAGCGCCGAGCAACCTGATCTTGCGGGGAAGCGAGCCGGTCAAGGAAGAGCCGTTTTACACCACCGACGCCTTTACGCGCGAAGCCGTGTCGTTCATCGAGCGGCGGCAGAAGGAATCGTTCTTCCTGTACCTGCCCTACAACGCGGTGCACGGGCCGTTGCAGGCCTCCGAGAAGTACCTTTCCCGGTTCTCCTCGATCGGCGACGAAAAGCGGCGGACGTTTGCGGCCATGCTGTCGGCCATGGACGACGGAGTCGGCCGGGTGCTGGAAACGCTCCGCAAGGCGAATCTGGAAGACAACACGCTGATTTTCTTTGTCAGCGATAACGGCGGGCCGACGCCGGGCAACACCTCGCGGAACAACCCGCTGCGCGGTTACAAGGCGCAGGTGCTGGAGGGCGGCATCCGCGTGCCCTTCATGGTGCAGTGGAAGGGCCGCATTCCGGCAGGCAAGGTCTACGACCAGCCCGTGATCGCTCTGGATGTGCACCCCACCGTTGCCGCTGCGGTTGGCGCCAGCGTCGCTGACTCGAAACTCGACGGCGTTGACCTGGCTCCTTACCTGCGCGGGACAAAGAAGGGCGTTCCTCATGACCGGCTGTTCTGGCGATTTGGCGAACAGTCGGCCATCCGCATGGGGGACTGGAAGCTGGCCAAGCTGGCCGACGGCGCGCCGCAACTTTACAACTTGGCAAAGGATGTCGGCGAGGCCAACAACCTGGCCGCCAGCGAGCCGGCCAAGCTGAAAGAGCTGCAGGCGGCCTACGATGAGTGGAACGCGCAATTGATGGAGCCGCGCTGGGGGCGCGGCGGCGCGGCCCCCCAGGACGCCAAGGCCAAAGCAGCCAGGAAGGCAGCGAAGGCCGGCGCCCGCAAGTAACGCGGGTAGGACAAATCGGACGCAGATGAACGCAGATAAGACCGTAGGAAGATCTGTGTGTACCTGCATTCATCTGCATCCCATTCTGTTCAGATCAGGGGAGTGACATCGGCCGCTAGGTGCGGGGCGGTGCGAACGACGAGCAAGCGGCCCATCTCGAGCGGCTGCATGGCCTCGCTGATCTTCTCGGAAAAAACGACGGCGGCGGGCGCGTCCTCCATGGAAACATGCAGGCCAACCGGCTGCGCCGCCGCCACACCGAACAGACCAGCCATCTCTTCGAGTGTAACCCGCATTCCCGTGCCCGCGGCCTGTTGTCTGGTTGCGGCGCGGGCCGCGCTGGGGTACAGTACCGGCCGTATGAGCACGGACGCGGATCAAGGGTGGAAGAGCCTGCTGCTGATCGTCGCGGCACTGGCCCTGCTGGTCGGCGCCAGCATCGGGGCGGTGGTGCTGTTCAGCGGCTTGGGCCGGCGGCCGGCTTCCCTGCCCGCAGCATCCGGGCGGCCGTCGCTGGCGGTGCTGAACTTCGAAAATCGCACCGGCCAGCCGCGCTACGACCGTTACGCGGCGGACGCCGCCGAGCTGCTGATCGCCGACCTGGCCCGCCCGGACGCCAACCTCGAGCTGGTCGGCCCCGAGCGGCTGCTGGACGAGCTACAGGCCATGAAGCGCAGCGTCGATTCGCTGGACCGCCCGGCGGCCCTGCAGCTTGCCCGCCGCTGCGGCGCCCGCTACATGCTGCGCGGCGAGCTGCTGGCGGCTTCGCGCGATATCATTCTCAAGGCCGAGGTGACCGAGGTGGACAGCGGACGGCCGGTTTTATCCCGGCAGGTGGCCGGACTGAACGATCAGAACCTGCTCGAAAGAGTCGGCGCCCTGGGCCAACTGGTCCGTGAGGATTTGAAAACACTGCGCTAGGTTTTAGCCGCAGATTTCGCAGATTTCATAGATTGAGAGCACGTTATGCGCATTGTGAAAGCCACGCGCCGGGACTGGAAATGGCCGGCGATTTTCCTGCTGGCCGGGCTGGCGGGCGCTGCCATCGCCTACTTTTACTTCTTCCACGCTTTCCCGGAAGCCTCCATCGATTTGCGGCTTTCCCGGACCGAGATCGCGGAGCGGGGCGCCGGCTGGCTGCGCCTGCGCGGCCTGAATCCGGCGGGCTACCGCCAGAGCGTGTTGTTCGATCCCGAGGACGAAGCCCGCACCTACCTGGAGCGGGAAATGGGCCTGGAGGCGGCCAACCGGCTCATGGCCTCGCAAGTGCCGGTGTGGCGCTGGCGGGTCCGATTCTTCCGGCCTCCGCAAAAGGAGGAGTTCGTTGTCCGCCTCACCACCGCCGGACAACTGACCGGATTTCGTCACCTCATCGACGAAAAGGCGCCCGGCGCGCGGTTGGGCAAAGATGAAGCCCAGCGGCTGGCCGAAATTTTCCTGCGCGCCCAGAAGGCCATCGACCCGGCCCACTACTGGCTTGTTTCCGACAGCCTGGACGCCCGGCCCAACCGCCACGACTACACCTTCACCTGGGAACGCCGCAACTACCGCCTGAAGGAAGCGACCTGGCGGGTCTCGGTGACCGTGCAGGGCGACCGCATCGGGGGATATCGGGAATTCCTGAAAGTCCCGGAGCAATGGGACCGCGACTACCAGCGGCTGCGCTCCCGCAATGAGCTGCTCAACATGATCGCCACCGCCTTTTACCTGCCGCTGCTGATCGCCGGAATCATCGTGCTGATCCGGATGGCCCAGCGGAAGCGTGTGGAATGGCGGGCGGCGGTGGCCATCGGCGGGCTGGTGGGCGCGCTGTTTGCCGTCATGGGCGTCAACCAGCTCCCCACGGTGGCCGCGCAGTTCCCCACCAACGCCCCGTACTCCACCAGCGTCGCCATTGTGGTGATCGGCGCGGTCTTGGCGGGGGCGCTGATCGGCGCGTTTGTGGCCTTGCTGGCCGCCGCCGGGGCCCCGCTCTACTCCGACCTGGTTCCCAACCGCATCCGGCTCTCGAAGTTGTTCACGCTGCCCGGCCTGCGCAGCAAGGAATTCTTCTTCTCCACGCTGATCGGTTACGGCATGGCAGCCATGCACATCGGCGCCGTGGTGCTGTTCTATATCGTGGCGCGCCGCTTCGGCGCCTGGGCGCCGCTGGAGGTGAACTACGACAACGCGCTGAGCACCTACCTGCCGTGGCTGTATCCGATGGCGGTGAGCCTGCTGGCGGCCACCAGCGAGGAATTCAGCTTCCGCTTGTTCGCCATCCCGCTGCTGGACCGCTGGCTGAAGTCGCGCTGGCTGGCCATCGTTATTCCCGCGTTTGTCTGGGGCTTCCTGCACAGCTCCTATCCCCAGCAGCCGGCCTGGATCCGCGGCGTGGAGGTGGGGCTGATCGGGCTGCTGGCCGGCTGGGTGATGCTGCGCTTCGGTATCCTGGCCACGCTGGTTTGGCACTACACCGTGGACGCGGTCATGATCGGGCTGTTCCTGCTGCGCTCCGACAACCTGGGTTTCAAGATCTCCGGGGCGCTGGTGGGCGACGTGGTGCTGATCCCGCTGCTGGTCGGCGTGGTGCTGTACTGGCAGCACGGAGGCTTCGTCGAAGACGAGACCCTTACGGGATACCGGGCGGCGGCGCCGGGCGTGGCCGCGGAAGTTGCGGCCGGCACGCCCCAGGCCGCGGCGGAGCCGGCTGCCGAGCCGGTCCCCGCTCCGGCCGGCCCGCGCCGCGTGCGCATCGCCATCGGCGCCGGCCTGGCCGGCGTCGTCTTGCTGTTGCTGGTCCGCCCGCTCGTGCTGGGCGATTTCATCCGCTACACGATCGGCCGCAGGCAGGCCGAGGTGGTCGCGGTCGCACACCTGCGCGGCAGCGGCGTAAATGTGGAGCGCTTCCGCCGCGTCACCGTTCGCGAGCAGGCCGCGTCCTCGACGCGCGCCGAGTATTTGCGGGAAAGGGTGGGCCTGGCCGAAACCAATCGGATTTACTCGGCCGGTCACGCGCGCCTGGCGGTCTGGCGGACGCGGTTTTTCCGCCCCTTGGAGAAGTCGGAGTACAGCGTGCGGCTGGCGCCGGACGGCTCTGACCCGCGGACCTACTATCAGCAGGACGAACAGGCTCCCGGCGCGGCCCTCTCGGCGGCCGAGGCGCAGGCGCGCGCCGAGGCCTTCCTGAAAGCGCGCGGCGTCACTCTCGATGAGTACAACCTGGTCCAGTCGAATCCCGAGAAGCGGCCCGCCAGGAACGACTTCTCGTTCGTGTGGGAGGGAAAGAAGCCGCTGGCCGGCGAAGCCCGCGAGCGGGTGGCGGTGGATTTGACCGGCGACCGGCTGTCCGGGCCTTTCTACAGCATCAAGATTCCCGAGGACTGGGAGCGGAACCACACGCGCCAGCGCCTCTCGACGCTGTTGCTGCCTGTGTATATCGGGCTCTGGGTCGCCGTGGCGGTCGTGGTTTTCGCGAAACGAGTGGGGCGGGCAACGCTTCGCTGGACTTTGTATGCCGGCGTCGGCGCCCTTGGCGCCGCCCTGGTTCTGTCGGCTGCGGTGGTCAATCTGCCCGCCTGGGAAGCCGGCTACGACACCTCGATTCCCTGGAGCACGGAAATGACCCGCGAGGCTCTGGGGGCGGTGATGGGGGCGATGGGCGCGTTTGTGGGCCTGCTGCTGGCCGCGATGACAGCCGATACGCTGCTCGGTTCCCGCTTCGGCCGCGTGGATCTGCTGCCGGCCTCCGGCCGGGAGCGCGCCCAGTACCTGCGCGAGGCGCTCATCCTGGGTGCCTGTGGGGCGCTGGGGATGCGCGGAGTCCAGTTGGCCGCGCGGGCCCTCACCGCACTGATTCCCGCGCCCATGGTGGCTCCGCCGGCGGCCGCCGACATTGGTTCCTCATCGTTCTGCCCGGCCGGCGCCGCGCTGTTCTCCGCGCTGAATGCCTCGCTGTGGATGGTGCTGGTGGGCGGCGTGGCCGCCGGCGTGGTGTTTGCCTGGCTGCGCCGCCCGCGGGCCATAGCGGCCGCTTTATTGGCGACCACGGCGTTTGTGGCCCTTCCCGGCGCGCTGAGCTTGGCGGCTTACGCGCGCGACTTCGCTTACGCCCTGGCGACGGTCGGGGCGCTGACGGGACTGGTCTGGTTGCTTCGTTTGAACATCGCGGGATACCTGGTTGCCGCGGTGCTGGCGGCGCTGCTTCCGGCCACCATCGCGCTGGCGCGCCACCCCGCGTTCGGCTCCGACGCCACGGCCTGCGGCGCGGTCCTGGCGCTGGCTGCGGTGGGCCTGCTGCTGTGGATCCACACAGAGGAATCGACGGTTGGGTCATTGAATCACTGACGATGCAACGGCGCTTTCGGAAAGCGCCATCCTGTTGTATGTTCGATGGTTGGGGAGAAGAGGCTAATGCTGAGTGGCGAATTGATTCGTCTCAAGACCCTGGTGGATGACTGCGCCCGCGTGGCGCGCGCCATCGAGCGCGAGTTTCCGCGGCTGGATCCCGGCGAACAGGCGGAACTGACCGACTACATTCGCAAGTTCCTTCCTAAATTCGAGGAAGCAATGTCCACCGCGGCGCGAGAACCTTAAGACAGGTGTCCGGTTTGAATTTCGGATTGCGGATTTTCCGCCGCGGCGGATGGATTCCGGGCGGGCCGGGCTTGAATTCCGCAATCCGAAACCTGTCCCGGCGGAGTCGGGATCCGCAATTGCCTGACACCCAACACCTATTTTGATCCCCGCCACCTATCTTTCCGCGCTCACCGGGCAGTTCGGAATCAAGGCGCTGCGTCCTGCGCAGCGCCAGGTGCTGGAAGCGGTGTCGGCGGGGGCGCACGTGCTGGCGGTCCTGCCGACAGGGGCCGGAAAGTCGCTTTGTTTCCAGTTGCCGGCGGCGCTGGACGATGGCCTGACGTTGTGCATCTCGCCGCTGATCGCGCTGATGCGCGACCAGGTGCTGGGGCTGCGGCGGCGGGGGATTGGCTGGGCGGGCGCCGCGCACAGCCTGCTGACGGAGCGCGATACGGCGCGGCTCTACGGTGCGGTCCGCGACGGCCGCTGCCGCCTCCTCTACGTCGCTCCCGAGCGCCTCCGCTCGCCGGCCTTTGGCGAGGCCATCGAGCAGCGCGGCGTCCAGCGCCTGGTGATCGACGAGGCCCACTGCCTCTCGGCCTGGGGACACGATTTCCGCGCCGACTACCGCCTGCTGCCCTCCCTCTGGCAGGCGCTGGGGCGGCCGCAGGTGCTCGCGTTTAGCGCGACGGCCAGCGCCGATGTGCGCCGCGATCTGCGTGACGTGTTCCCCGGCCTGCAGGAAATTCTGACCCCTATCAACCGCCCGCGCCTGCGGCTGCGCATCAAGGAAGTGGGCTATTACGGGCAGCGGGAACGGTACCTGGCCCGGATGTGCGAGGACGGCGGCGCGGCCATCGTCTATGCCACCAGCCGTCGCGACTGCCAGCAACTGGCCGCCGCGCTTGCCGACAGCGGCATTCGCGCCGCCGCCTACCACGCCGGCCTGGCCGGCCAGGAGCGCAACGCCGCCCAGCAGGGGTTCATCGAGGACCGCATCCAGGTGATCGTGGCCACTACTGCCTTCGGCATGGGCGTGGACAAGCACGATATCCGGCAGGTGATTCACGCCGGCGTTCCCTTCGGGGTCGAGCACTACTGGCAGGAAGTTGGGCGGGCCGGGCGCGACGGGAAATCCGCCACCGCCACTTTGCTGTGGAGCGATCAGGCGCTGGAGCGCACCAGGAACGTGCTGGAGCGCGATCTGCCCACCGCCGAGCATTTCCGCTGCGCCTGGCGGGCGGCCGAACAGATGCCGGGCCTGCGCCGCGCCGATTTCGAGCAGGTCCTGGAACGCCTTATGCGTCAGGAGCGCCTGGGCGAGCTGGATGACAGCCTGCGCGCCGCCCTGCTCGGCCCGCTCTATCATGCCGGCGCGCTGGTGGTGGACATGCAAGGCGGGCATCACCCGGGGCCGAAAAGCGCCTGGAAAAGCGCCCTGCAGATTGCCCGCCGGCGGGAGCGCTTGCGCCGCGCCTCCCTGGACGCGCTGGCGCGGCTGGCCGAAGCGCCCCTGTGCCGGGTGATGGCCGTGGCCGGCTTCCTGCAGCTTCCCGCCGATCCCTGCGGCCAGTGCGATAATTGCCGCTCGGCGGGAAGTTCGAAGTTTAAAGTTTGAAGTTTAGAGTCTAGACTTTCAGTTTCGGGTTCCCCGTGCAAGGCGAATTGATGCAGGAAGAAGAACGGCTGGAAGCGGAATACTGGTGGTTCGTGGGCCGCCGCTCGATTATCCACCGGCTGCTGCGCCGCTTCCGAGTGAACGCGGGACTGGCGATCGATGTGGGTTGCGGCAGCGGCCGCAACCTGGAGGTGCTCGCTCACCACGCGCGTTCGGTTGCCGGGGTGGACTGTTCGGTCGCCGCCGTCCGCCTGACCGCCGCCCGCGGGTTCGCGGCCATCCAGGCGGACGGCAACTTGCTGCCCTTGGCCGATGGCTCCATCGACCTGCTGACCGCGCTCGATGTGCTGGAGCACATGGAAGACGATATTCGGACGCTGCGCGAGTTTCACCGCGTCCTGCGGCCGGGCGGGCGCTTGCTGCTGGCCGTGCCCGCCTACCGCTTCCTGTGGAGCGAGCACGATGAAGCGCTGCGGCACCGCCGCCGCTATTTGGCTTCCGAGCTGCACATCAAGCTGACCAACACCGGCTTTGACGTCGAGAAGCGCAGCTATGCGGTCTTCTTTGCCTTCTTCCCCATCGTTCTCTACCGCCTGGCCCGCGGCCTGGTTCCCAAAGACCCGATGGCGCCCAAAGCCTCCTACGTGATGTTGCCGAAGCCGCTGAATCGCTTCTTCCAGGGACTGCTGGAGCTGGAAGCCCAGCTTATGCGGGTGATCAACTTTCCCTTCGGCACTTCCATCATCATGCTGGCCCGGCGTGTTTGATGGGCGCCTATGCGGGCAATTCGATCGACTTGCAGTACAATGAAGTCGGCGTCATGAAGCGAACTCAGAAGGCGAGCATTACTCAAGGGCTGCCCAACGCTCCATTCAGAGCGCGTTTCTCGAGGGGTGCCTTGCGCCCGCTCGAGCAGGTGAGCCTGCGGGAAGGAGAAGAGGTCTCGGTGGCCATTCTTCCGGCTGGCCCCCACAATGACGAGTGGCTCCGGAAAACCGCTGGCGGATGGGCAGGGCTGATCGATTGCGAACGCCTGAAAGAAAACATCTACAAAGATCGGCTGGCGCGCTCACGTAGGAAAGCCCGTTTGTGACACAGCCTGCCTTCCTCATCGACGCTGACTGGGTGATAGATCACCTGAACGGCAGAAGCGGGGTCAGCCGACGCCTTGAGGAACTGCAACCGGAAGGATTGGCGCAGGCAAGAAGATCGGAGACTTCGATCTGCTCATTGCCGCATCGGCCCTCTGCCACAATCTCACCCTGCTGACCAATAACCGCCGCCACTTCGAGCAAATTGGAGAACTACGGATCGAAAGTCTGCGGGGCTGATGTCGGCCGCATAGGCAAGCCGCCCGCGGGTTCGCGGCTATCCAGGAGGGCGGCAACTTGCTGCCCTTGGCCGATGGCTCCATCGACCTGCTGACCGGGCTCGATGTGCTGGAGCGCGCGCCCCGCTGGAGTGCGCCTGGACTGGCGCGCATCTTTGTGGTGTGATACGCGGCATGACACGCGTTCTACTGGCGATTCTCCTGTTTGCTTCGACGTGCCTGGCGCAAGGCGCGCGGATTTTTATCATCACCGACATGGAAGGCGTGGGCGGCGTCAACGACCGCGAGGAGCAGGTGCTCCCCGGCCAGCGCCGCTTCCCCGAGTCGCAACGCCTCTTGACCGGCGAAATCAATGCGGCGGTGCAAGGAGCGGTGACGGCGGGGGCCAGCGAGATTGTCATTTGGGACGGCCACGACGGCAGCCGCAGCCTTTCCATCGACGAAATCCATCCGGCCGCGAAGCTCATTCAAGGCAAGCCCACTCCCGCCAACTATTACCTGGCTCCCAGGCTCTATGACGGGATCATGTTTATCGGCCAGCACGCCATGGCGGGAACCCAGAACGGCCTCATCGCCCACTCCCAAAGCCATAGCATCAAGCGCATTACGATCAACGGCAAGGAGGCCGGCGAGATCGGCCAGATCGTGGCCATTGGCGGCTATTTCGATATACCCGTCATCATGCTGGCCGGCGACCAGGCGGCCTGTGACGAGTTCTTGAGCTATCAGCCGAAGGCGCCGGCGGTGGCCGTGAAGCGGCTGGCCGGCAAGGCCTCGAGCCTCAGCCTGTCGCACGCCGAGGCCAAGCGGCGGATCGAAAGCGCGGCGCGCGAAGCCGTTCTGCGGGTGAAGGAATTCAAGCCCTGGAAGCTGGCCGGGCCGGTGGAGATGGTATTCGAGTTTCTGCCGCAGCCGCCCGAGCGCCCCGCCGGGCGGTCCGTCACCTATCGCGGCGCAACCGTGCTGGAGGCCTTCGAGACCTGGCTGGGGAAACCGTAGAAGCTGCGAAAAACCGCCGCAAGGCCGTTGCCAAGGCTGGCTCCTGATCCCCTGGGGGCGGGGCTGCTGGGCTTGCTTTTATGTCTAAAATGAAGACGTCGAAACGACGCCGCCTTCAGGGGGCCGGGTGGGCGGTTGGCAATGCCAGCCAGTTCTTGGGGCTCAGCCGGCAAGAGCAGCGTTTCATAGACATGAAACTGGCGCTTGCCCGCGCGTTACGCCGGCTTCGAGAGCGTCAAGGTCTCACCCAATTTGAAGTGGCTCGGCGCTTCGGCTCCAGTCAGTCGCGGGTCGCAAAGACAGAGGCAGCCCATCCGTCCGTCAGCCTCGACCTTCTGATTCGCCGGTTACTTAGCCTGGGGGCTACCACGGAGGACCTCGCCCGTTTGATCCGACGCCCAGTCCGGTCGCGCGCAGCCTGACGCCCTCGGTCCCAGGCTGTGGGGATCCTCGCGAAGGCCGCGCCGCCGGATCATGGCGACGCGGAGAGGCTGCCGGCGCGCTTGCGGCAGGTGGTCAGCCACAGGCCCGCGATGATGACCAGAAGCGCCAGCACCGAGACAGCGGCCCCGGCATACAGCTTCACCGGCACCAGGCGCATCTCCACGGCGTGATGGCCGGCACTCAGGAATATGCCGCGTTGAATGGCGTTGGCGCGGACGATGGGCTGATCGCCGCCGTCCACCCGGGCGCGCCACTCCGGCCAGTAGGTTTCCGCCGCCACCAGCAGGCACGGGCGGCCGGCCTCCACCTCCAGCCGAACCTTGTTCGGAGCGTACTCGACCAGGCGAACCGAGCCGGGCGCAGGCGCCCCGGGCTGCCAGGGAAGCTCGGGGTGCACGGCGGCCTGCACGGTGGCCGCCAGCCGCAGATCGAAGTCTCCCGAGCGCAGCGTCTGCACCGCTTCCTCCGGGCTTTTGACGTCCAGCACTTGGCCGACTAAGCGGAAGCGGGGCAGCGCCCGCGGGTTAAAGAAGATCTTTAACCAACCCTTGTAAATCCTTTCTAATCCAGGGACTTCTTCGCGCAGGGTGATCACGTAGCGGACGTTCAGCAAGTCCAGTAGCGGCGACCGGGCATCGTCCAGCCGGAACTGGCGGTCCAGCGGAGTGGAAAACGATGAGCGGTAGTTGGCGTAGTCCAGCAGCAGGACGGCATTCATGCCGTTCGCCGATGGGATGCGGCGCAACGGGAACATGGTCTGCCAGGTGTAGCCCAGGTCCGAGGTGTCGATGCGATACGACTCATACTTGGGCAGGTTGGCGCCAGCATGCCGCTGGATGACGTCGAGAGCGTCCTCGGGCGTCTCCATGCCCGGCACGCGCTTGGGGTTCTCGATGTCGCCTTCGGCGATGTTTGGCCAGGAGTGCGAGCCGACCGCCACCAAGTCCAGCAGCGCCACCGCCACCAGCACGGCGGCGAGCCGCGCCCGGGCAGGACTGGCGGCAGCAGCCATCCG
>Ga0315280_10010288_pt1 | contig 11769 bp, 8 predicted proteins | sample YL17G06_40_MG_FD_203697 | JGI IMG/M metagenome (GOLD analysis project Ga0315280, IMG submission 203697) | Sediment microbial communities from Yellowstone Lake, YNP, Wyoming, USA - YL17G06_40 | ecosystem: Environmental > Aquatic > Freshwater > Lake > Sediment | place: USA: Wyoming | collected... | reverse complement strand
TGTCCCTGCATGAGGTCTCCACAAACAAGCAATTACTATATTGCTTCTCCGCCGTCCCTTCATTACCTGCTGAAACGAGCAAAAACCCGACTTTATCACAAGGCTGCTAGGGCTTGACGTAGGGTTCCGCGTCGAAGAGGATCCCCTTCAGGCCTCCCTCATGGGCTACCCACGCGGCAGTGCGGAAATGGTCAACGATGTTCGCCCAGCCCGCGTCGTCGAACCAGTCCACATTCCCGGGGTTACCGTTGGTGTTGGCGAAGTTGTCGGTGAGCCGCGTGGGGCGGAGGGCCTGCAGGTCGGCGATGCTGCGACGGAACCAGGCGCGCTCCCACTTGGTGTTGGCGAACATCTCCCGGAAGGGGCAGCTATTCACCCCCTCGGACACGTTCTCGGCCGCAATCTCCAGCACCACGCCGTCAAAGGGGCTCTGCTCCATCACTCGGAGGTCGCGGCGCAACTGCTGCGCGGTTGGCATATCATGGCCGGTCTGGATCAGCTTCTTGAGGCGCACTTGGGCCTGTGCTCCTGCGCACGAGAGGAGCACTCCCACGCCCGCCATCAGTGCCACACCTCGCCACTGCCACACATGTCTCATCACCATCTCCTTGCCACCTGCGCTACGCGACCGGCAGGTAGATCCGCCCGTCCTGCGCGGGAATGGCGAACTCTGTCCCGGACCATCCGGTGGTGAAGTCGCGGCATCGACGCGCCAGCGTCACGTGGGCCCGCTTGACCTGGGGGTTGACGATCACCAGGCCGCCTTCGAACTCGCGCCGCCACGTGCCGTCACCGGCCGGTCCGCCCGTGCCAGCCGCTTTGCCCAGGGGCGCGTCGAACTCGGGGTACCACCAGTGTTGGCCCCGCCAACGGGTGTTCAGGTCATAGCCGTAGTGGCCGTCGCCCATGAGAGCTGTCGTGAGGCCAAACCGCATCCGACGGAGCCTGCCATAGGCCTCCTCCAGCAGGTCCTGGCACTCGTCCGCCGGCAGCCGGCGCCACGCCTCGTACTCCGGCCACACGCCGCTGGAGGCATTGATCGTGGTGCAGTTCGGAGCATGAGGGAGCGCACACTCCTCCAGGTACAGCCGCAGCACGGTCGGCCAGTCCATGCGACAGTCGATGGCGTAGTCGACGTAGTCTTCATAGTAGTTGCCATTGACATAGGGGCGGATGTACTCCGCACCGGCCTGCGCGTTCACCATGATGAGAGTCTTCTCACCCACGGCCGCTCGCAGCCTCTGCAGGAGAGCCTGCTTCCCCTCTACCCACAGGCGGTTCAGTTGGGCCACGTCATCGGCTTTCCCATCCCCATCCGCGTCGATCGACACCTTGCGGCGGGACTCGATCTCGACGGCCCAGGAGTCGAAGGCCGCGCCCATGCAGTCCACGAACGCGCCGTCGAGATCGAGTCCCTCGCACCGACCGACGATGCTGTTGACGAGCAGGTCGAGGGCCTCTGGGCGCGCGAGATTCAGCATCTGCGTCCCGGGCCAGCCGGCGATGCGCTCGCCCTCCGCCGTGTGGAGGAAGGCCCGTGCCGGAACGGATCCCGACTCCTGCGTTCCCCAGTAGGGGGCACTGGCTGCGAAGTGAAGGACAACGATTCCGGGGTTCAGTTCCCGCAGCCGGCGGATCCGTCCGTTCAGCTTGGCGCGTCCTGCAGCATCCGGCGGCACGTGCAGCCCGCCGATCAACAGGTCGTAGCGGGCGGCCAGCTGCAGCTCGGGCTCGGTCGCCTCCGGGCCGATCCCCGCCCCGTAGATACTGGCAATGCGGGGAATGGTAGGCGTCGTGTCGTGAGATCTGCTCATCTTCGTTCCGCGCCTCCTGTGGTTGGCTTCCTGCATGCGGCACGTGCCGCTCGCCGGAGGTGCAAGGCACTGCCCAGCATCCTCCAGCACAGATGCCGAGCGACTGATCTCGTTCCTACAGGTGATGCCGTCGCGCACTCGCGGCGGCCTCCTGCAGGCCGCCCATGATGCTGGGTGCGAAGAAGAGGTGCTGCCCCAGGGACTTGCCCTCAGCCGGCAGGCCCTCTTTCGTGAGTGCCTGGAAGGCGGCGCGCGCCACCCGTGCGTACTTCGGGTCTCCGGTGAGGCGGCTCACGTAGGGTAGGGATTCGCACACCAGGTTGTTCATGCCGACATACCATTCCGCGTACATTGGCTCACCGGTGGGTGAGGCCGAGTAGGGCCAGGCCCGGCGTGTCTCGTCCCAGGAGAGCAGCACCCAGTTCGCCCCCGCTACCAGCGACTTCTCCACAGCCGGGTCGTGCGTCTGCTCGTGCAGGTCCTTCAGGCCCGAAAGCAGGATGCCGATCAGGAACAGGTTGTTGCCCACCGCGCCCTGGTGGTCCTTGTCCGCGTGGTCGGAGGGGAGGGCATGCGGCCAGGCCCCGCCCTGGTCGAACTTCTGCTCTCGCAGCGGCACCGCGCCGATGCGCTTGGCGGCCTCCAAGTACATCGGGTCCAGCGTGCCGCGGTAGACCGCGATCACGGCCTGGAGGGACCAGCCCGCGTCGCGCTCGTGGGTACCGAGCGCGGAGAATTCCCGCGACATGGACCAGGCGATATGTTCGCCCTCGGCAAGGGCCGCTTCCATCACCCAAGCATCGCCGGTGAGATACCAGGCATCCATCAGGCCGTCGGCCCAGACGTGGCCGCTGCGGGCGGTATACTGCCACACGTCATAGGGCACCGACCACGCGCGGCGGGCCGTGTCCCAGGTGCCGGTGTGGGCGATGGCATGGGAGAGATTCGCTCCCAGGAACCGCTCATCCGGGTAGGCGTGGCACGTGTCCACGTCGGCCTGGTGCCGCGCGGCGGCGAGGGCCAGACGGGCGTAGTCGCGGCGCCCACTACGGGCGAACTGCAGGAACAGCCCGTGCGCCAGGTCGTACTCGTTGTTCCCCCAGTTGATCCGGCGCTCGCCGTACCAGTCTCCGTAGTTCGAGTACCCGTATTCGCGCCGCTCAGCCTTTCGCCGCAGGTGTCCTGCAAAGGCCTTCGTGACGGCCCCATCCCACCCGTCGAATTGCCCCGCCGCGGGTGGCGCCATCTCTCCCAGGGCCTTCGTCTCCGCATACCATTCCGCCGGCAGTACCGCGATCACCGGCATCTCCGCCTCGGCGGCCAACTTCGCCGGTGGGGTGATGCCGCCGAAGTCGAGGGTGATGCGCTGCGTGAAGGCCATCCCCCACTTGCTGCGGTGCTTTCCCTCCACGAAGGGGTACTGGAGGTAGTAGTCAGGTAGGTCGCGGCCGTAGTCTGGTCCCGGCTGCTCGGGCAGCAGGTCGAAGTCCACCTCATCGCCATGAAGGCGGAAAGCCTTCGGCCAGCGCTGCCAGAACTCATGGGCGGCAATCCCCAGCGAGCCCGCGTCACCCTCCACGCGCAGCACGCCGGAGTACTGCCGTCCGTCGATGGATCCGGCGGCATCAGTCACCCGGAAGATGCGCTCGTCCCACTGGGCCACCGTCAGCGCGCGGCCGCCGGTCAGGTCTGTGCTCCGCGCTTCGGCGGCCGCGGAGGCGGTGAACGTCCCCGCGTGCTCGGCCGAGTCCCAGTACGTCTGCGCGCGCCGCAGACCGGGAACGCGGAAGGGCATGGTGAGGGAGGTGATGTCGGTGAACTCGGTCCGCAAGTAGGTGTTGATGTGGGTGTGCTGAATACTGACCCGCGAGGAACCCTCGCGGAACGTGAGGCGAGTCACGTAGGACATGTATGGCCGGCCCGCGTGATCAGCGTAGTCGCCTTCGGCCCGGACGACGACCTTCACCGGACCTACCTCCTCGACGGTCACTCTCTTCGGCGGCCGGCCGGAGACCGTGAACACCTTCCCTTGCTCGTCCACCAGGCGTACGCCCTCGGGTGCGGAGGAGGCGAGTGGCTTCCCGTGCGATGCGACCCGAGAGAGGAGGTTGAACCGGACCTTGTCGATGCTCACCTGGAGGGGACCGGTGCTAACCTGAATCTCGGCCTTGGTGTCCCGGACCTGAAGCTGGGACGGCTTGGCCGGGGCCGGGACAACTTCGTTCCCGAACGCCACCTGATACGTCTCCTCCGCGTTGGCAGCTAGAGCGACCACCGTGTCCACCAGCACCCACCGGAGGCTGCCGTCGGGCCAGAAAGAAGTGGCGACGAACTGGGCCGGCACCGGAGCGCCGTGCGGCGAGAGCACCTGGAAGTGAGCGAGGTCAAAGACCCCGCCCCGGGGGAGCGGCAGGCCGAAGGTGACCAGAGTAGCCGCGCGGGCGACGCCGGCCTCCTCCTTCAGCACCACGGGCAGCACGTGGCGCGCGATGGATCCCTGCCCTCCGGGCCGGCGCGGCGCTCGGGAGAACGGCACGTCCGGCCTGGGCCGGCCGAGCGTGAGCTTCGTCTCCGGCAGGCATTGCTCGTAAGTCAGACCTTTGTCGGCAAGGGTCATCGGGATCACACTCCCTTCGTCATCATCGGCCGCAGGACTGGGCGCCGGGACGATGCCCAGCCCCAGCAGCAGACTCAAGAAGGCGAAGCCCAGGACGGAGCGCGCCGCGTGACGCGGCTGTCCGCCGAATGGGCCGCCTCCGCCGTCACCTGCTCCCGACCGACGCGTCGCCGCCGTCCACCGCGAAGTCACCAACGCCATCGCCTCCTCCTCCCTCGGCCGCGCCGCGCCGGCGGCCATCTCGCCTAAGCGCCTCAGCGGGCCACCCGGAACCCGATGTAGTCGCAGTCGCCGGGGCCGGTGCCGCCGCTGCTCGGAGGGAGATACCAGCCCCGGTAGGCGCAGCGGTTGCTGGTGGCGCCGTCATCCCAGCACCCACCCTTCACGAAGCGATAGGAACCGGTCCGATCGAAGGGGTTGGGGCTGCCGGGATGAGATCGGTGCCAGTCGGCAACCCATTCGTAGGCATTGCCGACCATGTCCAGACATCCGCAGGGGCTGGCCCCGTCCGGATAGCTGCCGACCGGGGAGCTCTGGAGGTTCCTGTAGCCGCCGCCCAAGGGGCTGTGATCGTCGAAGTTGTTGCACCTCTCGGGATGCCAGGTGTCGCCCCAGGGCCAGATGTTCGAACGGGTCCCCGTCCATCGGGCCGCCCTCTCCCACTCCGCCTCCGTCGGCAGGCGTCCGCCGGCCCACCGACAGTAGGCTTCCGCCTCGTAGTAGGTGACACCGACCACGGGGTGTCGATCAGTCTGGAGGAACGCGCCCGTGCTCCAGTCCTGCTCGGCCGCCCAGTGCTCGGGCGCGCGGCGGGCCTCCTGGCTGTTCGGCCTCACGACGCGGGTGACCGCGCCGTGCATCCCGGCGTAGTCGATAGCATCGCTCTGCTTCCACTCCCAGCCCGGGGCGGACCAGTACCTCGGGTCGTCGTACCCCCCTGCCTCCATGAACCGGCGGTACTCCCCTCGCGTGACCTGGCACTTGCCGATCTGGTAGGTCGGCAGCTGGACGGAGTGCCGAGGGAACTCGTCCGGGGTCGCGTGGGCGTCGCCGGGATCGCTGCCCATCAGGAAGCTCCCGGCCGGGATGGTGATCATCTCTCCCAGGCGGTTCGCACTGCCCGTGGGTCCTGTCATCGCGTGTTCCTTTCCGAGCGTTCTGTCGCCGTGGGACGCCTCAGGAAGGCTGCGCGGGGCGGAGCAGCCGGGTGAGCTGCTCCAGCCGGGAGGCGATCTGCCAGCGATGGACGTCCATCTCCTCCGGCGACCAGAAGCTAGCGGAGCGGAACTGCGGCCGCACCACCCTCGCCGCGCGCGGGCGTCGCATCACCCTCCGACGCTGCTCCTTGTCCAAGAAACCGCTATCCCTCTGCCTCTGTCCCATTCGAGGAAGAAGAGAGACGGCCCCGGCGAGGATCCCGGGGCCGTCGGTTTCGTCTGCACAGGGAGGCCACGAGCCGATCAGTTAGCCGCAGCCTTGTGGCACGAGGCCGAAGGCGCCCCACATCCCGCAGATGCCGCCCTGGAAGCCGCCCCAGGTATTGCGCTTCGCGCGCTCCGCTCCTACCGTCGGAGTGACGCCATAGCACTGGTAGCGCCATGCGCCCCCGTCGACGACGCCGTTATCCGGCGCGTAATTGGCGAGGATGTCTTCCGAGTTGTACCAGGAGGCGTGGCCATCGGCGAAGCCGACGTTGCTGCCGCCGAGATGCCGGGCCTTCCCGTACTTCTTCCGGACCTCGGTGTCGCTGTAGTTGAGGTCGTGGGCGGCGCCGCAGTTCTGGCTGTCTGGGCAGTTCGCCCAGTCAACCCAGTTGCCGCCGCAGCAGGCCACGGAGCCGGGGTTGGCGCCGCACATGGCGGAGGAATCCGGGTAGGCCAGGTCCAGGGGGCCCCAGATGGGCTCGCCGATCTGGCACTCGCCCGCGATCACATACCTCGACACGTCAGTCATCTGGCTCGTCTTGACCTCGCGCAGCGAGATCACGTTGAGCGAGTTCTGGAAGGCGCCAGGTCCACTCCCCCTCCTGCCTTGCAGGATCGTGTCGGTGACGTCTCCGCCCCACCCGGGCGGGTAGTTGCCGCCGCCGCACTGACCGACGCCGACACTGCCCCAGGTGCTCGGATCAACCATGTTCACGCGGACCCACCAGTCCATCCCCAGCGGGTTCAAGATGCTCGGGCTGCCCGAGGCGCGTGCCGAGGGGCAGTTATACACGTCGCGGTTCTTGATGTACTCGTCCAGGATCACGGGCGGCTTCAGGTACGGGTTCATCCTGGTGCCGGCCGACATAGCGCAGCCGTTGGTCGAGTCGGGGTGATTCGGGTGCGACCCGGCGATCACCTCCGGGCGGTGCTCCTTCGGCCACAGCCGGTCATAGTCCGTAAGGTACATCTGCACAGCCATAGCGATGTTCTTCACATTCGACAGGCATTGGATCTTGCGCGCCGACTCACGAGCGCGCGCGAACACGGGGAACAGCATTGCGGCCAGGATCGCGATAATCGCGATAACGACCAGCAACTCGATCAGCGTGAATCCTCTACGTCGGACGGCCATAGGTGTGCCTCTTTACTCTTCCTTGCTAGGTGGAATCGACGCGGCGGGTCAGTCACGTTGGACCGCATGCACCTCCCTTCCGGCCGCTCCCGTTCGGGGGCGGCCAGCCTGAGATGGAAACACCCAAAATCACTATCCGCTTCAGTCCAGAGTCTGTCACTGAATCGGATTACTGGACTCCTGTAGGATCTTACTGCTGGAGCGGAGGGCTTCGGCGGTCTCGCCGCGGGCCCTCCCGGGGGTACCAGCGCCCCTGGCTGGCTGTTGGCCGGCATCCGGGCGCGATTCACCACCGCCATCTGTTGCCGACCCCCCGGGTAGGCCGGCTCACCTCGGTCTCCGGATGGCCCATATTGGCAGTCCGGCTCAGGTTCTCGCCGGGCCGAGGTCCGATGCCGATAGGGCCGGGGAGAGGGCATCCGTGCACACCGACTGACACTCCTGCCCCAGCCGCGGTTCAGCGAGTCCTGGGGCCGTCCTCCTCGCCCGCCTCCGCACCGCGGAGGCCGAGCGACGCTTCTCCGTTCGTCCCTGCGGTAGGTGTTGGAGACCGGTCGCGCCCACTACGGCTGCCGGGGCTGAGCGCCAACTAACCTATGAACACCAACTTGATCAAACCAGCAGCTATCTGACGGACTCGGCTGCGACACGCTGAGCAGTATCTCCATTCGCCCGACTCCTTCGGGGACGCTCACCACGCCGAACGCCTTCCTCCAGTCGCCCGCCGGCTCGATGAAGCAGAACTGCCGGTCGTCGGCCTCGTTCGTCCACCTGCCGTCCGGTGTCTGCCACCTTACCACCAGGAGGCATCGGCTGGACCCCTTGGGCAGTGCCAGCGCCTCCACCGCATACACCTCGCCGGGCGTCACTGGCACCCCTTGTATGAAGCACCCGTCCTGTACACCGCCCGCCTTGGCTGAAGACGGGCTCTGAAAGCCCAGGTCTGTTGCCAAGGAGAACACCCCTGACCGCTCGCCCTCCTGCTGCCAGGTCATCCACGCTGCTGGGAGCGACGAGCCGGCCTCGTCCAGGCCCCCCTCGAAACTGGGGTTGGTAGCCAGGTCTGCCAACTTCCCCTTCGTTCGCAGTGCCTCGACCTCCCGCCTGCCTTCCACCTCAGGCTCGGCGGCCAACCTGATCATCCGGGCGAAGTCGGGGATGATGGCACCCCACAGTGGAGTATCGGCGTGGTCCATGTGCTCTGTCTTCCAGCGCTGCCAGCAGCCGCGTTCGCCGTAGAGCCAGACGTATTCGTCGGCTGCAAGGAGTGCCTCGGACAGCACTTGCCGGAGCCTGTTTGCCCTGGATCCGTTCAGCGGAGGGAAGTAGTACGTGCTGCCCTCGGGGTTCGCGTAGGCGTCGACGTATACGCCGAATGTCACCTGAACCTGCCGGCGGTACTTGTCTCGGCTCTCCGGAGCGACCAGGCTGAGGTACTGATTGTGGACTCGATTCGCCTCCTCCAGGAAATCGTGCCCCTGGAAGGTGTAGGACTTGTCCGAATCCACCAGCCTCACCGTCGGCGGAAGCGCGTCGAGCATCCCGTTCACGAAGGGCGTCCAAAGGTCGCCGCTCTGCCTGGCGATCTCGCCAGGGGTCGGGGTCCGCACGAGCTGAGGCTTGATGCTGAACAGCCAGGCCCACAGCGTGATGTCCGGGTACTCACGGGCAATCGCGTGCATGACCTGCGCCCCTCGCGTCCGGGCTAGCCGGGCGGCCTGATCGTACTCGCCATCGGACGGGAAGTAGTCGTATTGACGGATGCCACCGTAGCTCTCCGGATCGAGCGAGAGGCCCTTCAGCCCGCTCTGCTTCGCCACCCAGGCCAGCACCCCGAGGTTGTTCGCCACCGCTTCCCACCGGTCGTCATCCGTCCACGCGATCCTCGACACGGATGGTGCCCATGACTGAGGGACTGGGGCTATGGCAGCTCGCATGAAGTTGTCGGTGAACCTCCCGAACCGGACCTGCTGCAGTGCCTTGATATCCTCGGCGAACCATGCCTTCTTCCACCTGCGGCCGTTGGCAACGGTCCAGATCTGGGCGATATCGTCGTCGCGTTCACCTCTCGCCGAGAAGCCCATGATGACGCCATCGAACGGGCTGTCCTTCATCGCTTCGACGAACATCGGCATGTCCCGCGGGGTCAGGCTGTTGAACTCCCACCCGTGTGCGATGAGCTTCTTCTTGACTGGCACCATGGCGAATCCCCCCGGACTGGCATTGGACGGCGCCCGCGCGGATGAGAGCAGCGTAGCGAGCACGACAGACAGCATCGTCATGGATCGCGCGCGGCCGTGCGTCATGTGCTTCCCCCTTCGCCAATCGGCCTCCAGAAGTGAACCATCAGCAGCCCCCAAGACCGACTCACCCCTCCCCGGTGAGGACTGTCCGCCTTGCTTCCAAGACTCGCACTCCTGGCTCTTCAGCCTCCGCCCTTAGGGGTCGCGATGAAATAACTGCATCAATTCAGGCCTTTCGTCGCGGCCTGAGTCTGTAGTTCCAGTCACCATGAAAGTCATCTCGAATCAGGTTGATCTTCACCCACTGTTCTTCCGTGATCTTGCGGCCCAGCGGATAGCGGCGGCGATCCAGTCGGCAGGAGACCTCCAGGCCCGCGGTGGTGGTGGTTTTGGAGATCAGGTTCACAACGGTCTCATAGTCTACCAAGGGTTCGGCTTGCCAGTTCGAGGTGATGAACGAGAAGAGTCGATGCTCAACCTTGTTCCATTTGCTGGTCCCCGGTGGAAAGTGGCTCACCGAAATGGGAAAGCGCAACTCGTCGGCGAAGCGCTGGAGTTCCCATTTCCACAAGCGCAAGCGGGGGCCGTTGCTTCCGCCCGCATCTGCGGTGATCAGCAGTCTGCTCGCTGCTGGATAGGCCCGCCGTCCCTCCGCCCGCCACCACGCCCGGATGGAGGCCACCGCAAAGGTCGCGGTGTCATGGTCGGGTCCGACATTGACGAAGCCTGTATTGCGCGTCAACTCGTAGATGCCGTAGGGGTGAGCTCGCGGGACCGAGGGATCGGGGAAATCATGCTCCTTGACTCTCGGGGCGGCACCCTTCTGGTGCCACTGTCTGCCTCGATTTGCGTAGTTTCCGACCAGTTCCCTCTTCTTGGTATCCACGCAGATGACCGGTTGGGCGGCTCGCATCTCCTCCTGCACGCGGGTGTTGATATACTCGAATTGCGCATTCCGGTCGGGATGTTGCTTTCCCTCCACCGTCTTGCGGTTGCCTTGCAGACTGTAGCCCATTTCATGCAGCAGCGCTCCCACCAGGCGACTGCTGGCCCAGTATCCCAACTCGGAGAGTTCCCGGGAAAGACGACGCGTGCTCTTGCAGGTCCAGCGCAGCGGCGACTCCGGATCGCCCCGGGTCAAGGGTTCGACCAGGCTCTCCAGTGTTGTCGGCAGATCGGGTTGATGGTAGACCCCCGATTTCCGTCCGCCGCCAGGCCTGCGCACCCATCCTTCCGGAAGCACATCTCCGGTCTCGATCTCGCGCAGTCCCACCTGGATGGCGCGCCGGGAAACACTCGTGGCGCGTGCCACCAAGGAAACGCCCCCGTACCCACACGCCCTCGCTTCCGTCGCGGCCCAGATGCGCCGGGTATGCTCATCGAGGCGGGGCGCAAGCGTCAGGAACTTCTGTCGGATCGCAGCCTCGTCTGTCATGCCGAAACTGTACCCGGTTTCGGCCTAAGTTGCAATGGTTATTTTGTCGCGAATCCTAAGCCGACCAACTCCGGATGCCGATCTCGCTTCCGGATGGGCTATCCTGTACGCCGCCCAACCGCTCAGGAACCTGCCGGAGCTGTCTCATCGTCGTTGGACACCCACACATCGTCTCCACCAGCGGCGCGCGAAACCGGGCGGGTTCGCCGGGATGCCTGCCGCCGAGGGGACCGTGGCGTGTCCGTTCACCGGGCCCGGAGGTCGGGGACGGCCACCGGCGCGCCTCCCTGGTGTGCCGAGATCTCAGAGACGAGCCCCGGCATCGTCATGTCCAGCGCTCTGTAGACATCGATGGGCGACGGCCTGTCCTGCACGATCGCGTCGACGAAGTCCAGGAAGGTGAGGCCGTCCGCGCCGCCATGAGCCTGGCTCTCCAGCGCCGCCGGCCGATTCCGCCACAACTCGGGTAGGAACGGCTCCTCGTACTTCGCCAGCGGCTCCCATTCCAGCTCGGCGTGACTCCGGTCGGCGGGGTAGAAACAGACGCGATGCCCGAGCCTATCATCGAACCCCCAGTCCGGTTCGTAGACGCCCCGGGTCCCCTGCAGACCGGCGTAGGCTCTTGCCGGACGGGGTGAACTCATGTCGTTGCGCAGTTCCACGAGCCTCCCCTTCGCGGTACGGCAGAGAAGCGTGCTTGAGTCGTCACCGCCTAGCCGCGGCTCGACGTGCGACCCCGTTCCTAGGCAATTCACGCTAGCGATTCGGTCGTCCAGCCAGTCGAGGATAGGCCCGAGCGCGTGCGTAAGGTAGGTGCCGCCGCGGCGCCCGAACAGGCACTCGTCTCGCCAGCCCCCCGGCGCGTCCAGGTAGCGGATGAAGTGCACGTAGCATCCTTCGGCATAATAGAGGTCACCGAACAGGCCCGCGCGCGCCATGTTCGCCACCACCATGTGGGGCTTCATGTAGCAGCAGTTCTCCGCCATCATATACTTCGCGGAGGAGCGACGCACCGCCCGCACGAGGTCAGAGCACTGCTCCAGTGAGGTGGCCGCGGGCACTTCGGAGAAGACGTGCACGCCACGGTCGAGGGCGGCTACC
>Ga0315280_10010287_pt1 | contig 11771 bp, 9 predicted proteins | sample YL17G06_40_MG_FD_203697 | JGI IMG/M metagenome (GOLD analysis project Ga0315280, IMG submission 203697) | Sediment microbial communities from Yellowstone Lake, YNP, Wyoming, USA - YL17G06_40 | ecosystem: Environmental > Aquatic > Freshwater > Lake > Sediment | place: USA: Wyoming | collected... | reverse complement strand
TTTGGCCCGCAGATACTTCCACCATTAATCGCAAACCTCATCGCGCAAAACCTACTACTTATCCCAGCAAAAGCACTGACGAAAGAATAGCCAATAATGCGCGGTCATTTACCTTAGCGCGCGCTATCGTTACAGTTAAGGCTTATATCCGAAAGATAAATAGGCTCTCCATGGAACGCGTCTTGTAGAAGCGGGTAGATATGGAGCGCGCGCGCCAATACGGTTTCTGCGGTGGTAGCTCCTACATTGGCATTCAGCATCGCCTCGTATTTGCGGATCAACTCCTGCATCCTTTGGCTTTTGACGTTATACCCACTGTAGGATGCGTTTAGGTCCACGTATCGGCGGCAGACCTTTACAGCTTCTTCCCACTCCTTTCGTTGAGCGCAAATAATGCGCAAGCGTTCATACGGGAATGAACCTGTGAACCCCTCGTTGATTATCTGCCAATAAAGATTTTTAGCCTCGTCGAGCTTGCCCTCCTTTTCCAGACTATACGCCTGACCTTCAAGAACAAGAATTTTCTTGTTCATTTCTGAATCGCATCCACCTTTAGAGACTATTTCTAAGGTTTCTGTTAATTTGATTTTGGCAGTTTGCGTTCGATTTTTTAGGATAGCGCGCGTAGCCTTTTTATAAAGTGTAATCATACTTGAAAGAAGAGCTGATTTTATTCTGCATGAAGCTCTGAGTCCTCTTAAATAGTCTCATGAAGCATTAATGACATATCGAGAGAGGGTTATAAGGTGCCAGATTTCCTTGAGGAGTTCGCCTCATCAATTGGCAACAAGAAGGAAGCTCTGAAAGAAAAGATCTTGCGAGGCAAACCGAATCCGTTGCAGGACACATTTAGAAAGCATTTTGAACCTTTATGGGCGCCTCTCGAAAATATTGGGGCGTTTGCTTCAAACCTCAGCGATCTTGGCGTGACAGCTGTCGATTCGAGTGTGTACATAAATCTGTTGTCAACGGGTGGTATCTTTTACGTAATAAGGTCTCTTGCAGTTTGCAAGGAGAAAGAGCAGAAAAGGTTGGAGACAAACGTTTTTTTTACGAAATCCGGTCTTCTTGAAGCGCACTACTACATAGGTACAAAAATGGAGATGCTTGAATTCCAAGCAGCCATTGACGCCTTAAGAAAGGGTTTCAAATGCAGCGCAATTCTGATAGACGGCTCTCTTTACGGAAGAGCCATGCACGTTCTAATTGAGACAAGAATCGAGGAAGATCGAACAGCTGTTCTTGACTACTTCAAAACGTATGCAGAGTTGCTTGAGCTTTGCAGAAAGAACGGTATCCTTCTAGTGGGGGTCAGCAAGGAAAGCAGGGCAACATTCTACCGTGACTTTTTGCTCAAGCTGATTTTCGGCGAAGAACTCGAAAGAGTTGACATTGAGGCTGGAGATAAACAGAGGCTGAAGGCCATCTTTCTGGAAACATTGGATAATGAAAAAGCCGCCTTCAGCAAATTCAAGAGACTCAAGGAGAAAAACGGATCAAAGTTGGAGTCTGTCGAGCTGATTTTGACAGAGCTTGCATCGTCTCAGCCCGACTACCAGTTGGTAATGAACTTTGCTGGAAAAATAGGTTACACTCAACCGTTAGTGCTTGGGCCATCGGCAAGGGCAGCAAGCAGAATGCGTCCTTTCAGTTCGGATCCAAGGAAGTATGTTATGAACAACTTCCCAATTACGACAAGAGAAAGAGGCAAGGAATTTGTTGACTGGGCCAGCAGAATAATTTCAGGCATTCCGAGTTTTCCAAGCTTCGTTTCTTTCTATCTTCTGTTGGACGTTAGAGATTCGCCGATGAGAATCGATGTGCCCTGCTGGGAACAGCCCTTATCAAAAACGGGATGGCCCAAGCCGGTCGATGTGGATCTTCGAGCCTTGCTGAGAATCATGATAAACGGCTATTGTGGCTTGGACGCGTACAATCTCTGGCTTAAGAACGTCGATGAAAGAGTTAAATTGAAAAGGAGAGTAGTGGATGAAATGTACTTTCCATACATGGAAAAACTGTTTCAGAGCAAGATAATTCGTGGAAGGGGGTACAGACGTGTCAGATTCCCTTAAAGAAGTCGGCATAATAATCGGTGAAGCAAGCTCCAACGAATTTTTCTTCTCTTCCAAGCCTGGTGAGATGCCTTCACGCTGGGAATATCTTTTGACCTATTCCGAAGAAGATGTCGACGGAGCGCCAAAACAGGTTGAAGTAGTGGCCCAAATTGAACGCGTCCTCTCTGCTAGCCAAGCATTGACAAAGGAATTGGACTTCGAAATAATCAAAAAGATAATTGAATCGGGTTTAGCTGACAGGAAAGTCTGGGGAAAGGCTCGCGTGCTCGGATACTTGACTGAGACTGGCGACCTACAGCAGCCTAAGAAAGCCGTAATGCCCGGCAAACCAGTATACATTGCACCAGCTGAACTGCTTGAGAAGTTTTATTCTTATCCTGAGGGCGAGGCGATCAAAGTTGGCAGTCTGATTACGCGTAGTGAGGTCCCCGTTAGCTTGTCGATTAAGGGTTTCAGAAGGCATCTGGCAATCATTGCCCAGACGGGTTCCGGGAAGACGTATCTGGCAGGCATTATTGTTGAGGAGCTGTTGAGAAAGGGTGGAACTATCATCATGTTGGATCCTCACGCTGACTACGTGTTCTTATCCAGGAAGATTGACGGCAAGAGGTATGAGCTCTCGGACAGAATGACTGTGTTTAGGAGTCCGGCAAGCACTGGAAGGTACACTGAGACCGAGGTGGGGAAGATCGAACCCTACGAGATTTGTTTTTCCGATCTTGACCTAGACGAGATTCGCTTGCTTTCTGGAATAAGCCGGCACTATACCAATATTGTGAGTGGTCTGCAAAGGGCTCTTGATGAGCTGAAAACCCAGAAGAAAGTCTTTCAAGTTGAGGATCTTCTTGAAGAGCTTGAGAATGCTGGTAAATGGAAAGACCAGAATGTGGATCCAAAGATTATTGACGGCGCTAGATCCGCCGTGAAATATTTGACGCGACTTGTGAAGATGCGAGTGTTTACCGACGCATCAACAAGCATTGGACAAATGCTTAGGCCCATGCACTTGTCAGTGGTGGATCTTTCAGGCTTAGATGATGAAGTGTCCGATTACATTGCCTATAGGATTCTTTCAGACGTTTACGAGAAGGTTTCGAGTGGCGAGTTTGACTACCCAGTTTTTATTTTTGTCGAGGAAGCACATCGTTTTATCCCAGCCACAGGGTCGACACATTCAAGTCGCATGATAAAAAAGATCGCAGCTGAAGGCAGAAAATTCGGCGTCTTTCTCGTTGTGATTACGCAGCGACCTTCTAAGATACACTCCGACGCCTTAAGTCAGTGCAATAGCCAGATTATAATGCGAATCACAAATCCTAAGGATCAGGAGGCTGTTGCTGCTAGTTCTGAGCGTCTTGGCGAAACTTTGCTAGATGACTTGCCAGGTCTCAACACTGGTGAGGCTGTTATTGTGGGTGAGATGACACGAGCTCCCATAATGGCGAGGATAAAGAAACGAACTACTCGAGAGGGTGGTAGTGACGTTGACATTATGGGTAAAATGAAAGAAGCTGTCACAAAAGCGAAGGAAGAGACGCTTGAAAATGAAAGCGAACGCTTAAGGAAAGATATGAAAGGGTTCATGGGCTCAGCTGAAGAGGAGAAGAAATAGCATGGTCCGTATAGCCCATTTAGCTGACACACATTTGGGTTACAAGCAGTATAATCTGGAGGAACGCGAGAAGGACATTTACGATGTTTTGGAGGAGATCGGCGATAAAATTCTTGAAGAGCATGCCGACATCGTGATTCACAGTGGAGACTTATTTGACTCACCGAGACCCACAACACAAGCGTATTATGCGTTTAAGAAGTTTCTGAAAAGGTTTGATGGAAAAGCCAAGTTTTTCGCGGTGCTCGGAGACCATGACAAGCCCAAGATTCGAAGCATGCCACCCCACAAGCTATTTGATGACCAGATTCAGACACTCGGAATAGGTGGAACCGCTGAGCATCAACAAATAAGCGTTGGCGGCCAGAAGGTCCTTGTTGTTGGCATTTCAAACTTGAGCAGAACCTATCGACCTGTTCTCGTGGAAGAATTAAAAAAGCTTGAGACACTCAAGACAGAATGCGATTGCCCTGTTCTTGTGCTTCATGAAGCTATTGACAAGTTTTTCCCCTTTGAAGAGGCATGCGAAATCGCTTTGACCGAGTTGCCGAAGAATTTCAAGTATTATGCCATGGGGCATCTTCATGCTCGAATCAGAGCTTCACACGGACAAGGTGAATTGACGTATCCGGGGAGCTCCGAGATAGTCAGGAGCGACGAGATCGCTGGTTGGAGGAAGCTTGGCAAAGGCTTCTATATTGCAGATATAAATGGTGACGAGGTTGAGGTGACTGCGGTTAACCTTGAGCGGATCAGACCCCAATTTGAGGTTAAGATCAACTACGCTCGATTTAAGGAGGAGCTTGACGAACTCACTTGCAGCCTAAGCAACAGCGAGAAGCTCCCTGTGGTTCATGTACGGGTGGAAGGTAAGGACATTGACCGGCAAGGTGTCCATCAGGCGTTGAATGAGGCTCTGGCTGGGAAAGTGCTGACGTTCAGACAGACAGTGATTGAAGAAAGCCAGATGCGACTGCCTGAACTGAAGCCAGGCGCCTTTCACATAAATCAAGTTCTAGGTGATTATCTGAAGGATAAGGAAGTGGCGCAGCTCGCTGTTGAGATGTTGAAGTATCTTAGGCAAGGAGATACTGACGGGGCTAGGAACGCGGCTGATGGCTACTTTGCGAGAGTTTCCGGAGGGGTGAGGAAGAGTGATACTGAACAAGGTTAGGCTTAGTGATTTCATTTCGCACAAAAATACCGAGCTGGATTTTGGTTATGGTATTAATGTAGTTGTTGGGCCTAACGGCGCTGGAAAGACTTCGATTCTTGATGCAATAAGCTTTGCCTTGTTCAGCGACTATAGTAATCGTGGAAGAAAGGAGAACCTGATCAATTCAAGGGCGAACAGGTGTAAGGCTACAGTTGAGTTTACTGAAGGCGGGATTAAGTATGCCGTTGAATGGTCGATGGAGAGAAACAAGTCAGCGAAAGGCAGCTTATACCGCATGCAGAATGGCGATAGAACACTTTTGGCTCAAGGCGGAGGAACCGCCATAGTTCCCGAAGTGGAAAAAATATTGGGCATAGACAAAAGCATGTTTCTGCAGTCGATTTATGTCCGACAAGGCGAGATTGAGGAGCTCGTCATGGCCAAACCTGCAGACAGAAAAGAGCTAATTTCAAGACTCCTTGGTTTGGAAGATCTTGAAAGGGCTTGGGAGAACATAAAATACGTGATTGATAGATACAAGAGCATATCGGACACGCTACAAGGAGAACTAACCCAAAGATCGACAATAGAAATTGAACAAGAAAAATACATTGCCACATCCCAAGAACTAGTCAGATCATTGAGTTCAAAAAGAAAAGAACTAAGCAAAGTCGAGAAACAAATAACCAATCTTCGTACGATTCTGGAACAATTGAAAAAGGATAAGAAGCAATTCGATAAGCTAGACAAAGAGAAAGGCATTCTTGAAAAAGATATTGAAGCTGACAGGGAAAAACTGCATAAGGAAGAGGCTGAGCTGAATAGCGCGGTCAAGGCTGAGGAAGCAATAAAGAGCCTAGAAAGCGAAGTCAGCAAGCTTCCGTTTTTGGAAGATTGCTCGCGTTTCCTTTCGCAAAAGCGTGAACAAGAGCTGCAGTTGGAAAGACTAAAGGAAAAACTAGCCAACTTTGAGCGTTTGGAGAAAACCCTAGAAGAAAACCAGAAGGAACATGATTTTTACCTGGAAAGGAAAAAGCTTCAGACAGAAAAAGGCAATGAGCGGAAGAAACTCGAAGGTGCAGATGTCGAGCTGAAGAGGGCACTGAAGCAATTCCAAGACCTTGAGAAGGAAGAACAGAAGAAGAGTAAAGAGTTAGAAAAAGAACTTACAAAATGTACCAAGATACTTGAGGAACAAATTACAGTCGACAACGTCGAGATTGTGTTTGAAAGCAAGAAGAAAGATTTCCTGAATCTGGCAGATCAACTTGAGAAGAAAGTCGATGAATACAATAAGAAAATTGGAATGCTAGAGCACCGACAAGAAGAGCTAGGAGGCAACCTTTCTAAGCTCGAGCCCTCAGAGGCTGGGCTGAAAGCATGTCCTACTTGTGAGACGGAACTCTCGCCTGATCGTTTGGCTTATTTAATAAACAAGTTCTCCTCTGAAAAGGAGCAAATTAAGACTGATTTAGAGAATTCTGCAAAGGAATTGGATGCGATCACGCAAGAAAAACGACAAGTAGATGGAAAGATAAAGAAGATTGCTTCAGTTGAACCTGAGAAGATCAAAGATGTCGCTGGCGAACTAGCACAAACCAGGGAAAGACTGGCGACACAACAATTGGAGGTGGAAGAACTCACGAAGAAGGCGTGCGAACTGAAGAAGCTCGACGAGGAGCTGACAAGGCTTCAAACTCAACTGGGCGAGCTTGAAGAGCCTTATATGAAGTTCGAGTCGGCAAAGCGGGAATCGGCGAAGTTGCAGTCTCGAGAGCAGATCGAAGCCGAGATGGCACCTATTTTGGGAGTGTTGGATTCTATCGGCAAGTCTCTGAAGGATTCCGTGTCCAAAATTGGCTACGAACCTCAGAACCTAGAAAACGAATTGACGACTTTGAGAGAAAAAAAGCAACAGTATGATAGCAATCTGCACTTAGCGAAACGCAAGGCTGAGTATGAAACGAATGTGACAACAATAAATCAAGAATTGACGAACAAGGAGCAGAAGCTTGACAATCTAATTGGAGCCATTGAGAAGCTTGATTATGATGAAGAGGAGCACTCACAGAAACAAGCTGAACTTGACTCTCAAATCCAAGAAGAAAGCGAGCTGAACACGAACATTGCAGGAATGGAGGCTGAAAAGAAAGCTGCCGACACTGAAGCAACGGCTTGTGAGAAGAAGCTGGAGGCTCTTAAGGATAAAGAGCAAGAGAAGAAGGTGGTTGATGATTTTGTCAGACTTTTGGGCAAGATTAGGGCTGCATATGGTAAGGATGGGGTTCAGAAGATGATTAGAGCTAGGGCGAGGCCTTTGCTTGAGCGGTCTACGCGGGATATTTTTGAAAGGTTCAATCTTGCGTATTCTGACATTAAGATTGATGATGATTACAACATTGCCGTAATAGGACCATCAGGAGAAGAAGATATTGATCAAATCAGCGGCGGAGAACGCGTTGCCTTAGCAATAGCGCTCAGATTGGCCATCGCACAGGTATTGTCAGGTAGAGTTGAGACAATCATAATGGATGAGCCTACAACTCATTTGGATGAAGAGAGAAGAAAAGAACTTGTGAACATTCTGAGTTCCTTCTTCAGAGAAGGCGGCAGAATCATACCCCAAATGCTGATAATTACGCATCATCGTGAAATCGAAGACGTAGCAGACGTAATCTACACGATTAGAAAAGAAGAAGGCTACTCAATCGCCGAGTCAGGAGCACCAATGAAATAGAGAAAATAGAATTCGTGGATGTATCTGGTGAATAAGAACTCCGATGGCATTGCTACATCTTTGACTTACCCGTGCTTTCGCCTCGTTTGGCTAACCTTTATACAATTGAGACGAGTAAACACTCCTACGAGACTACTGTTGACTGAGGGTAGTTTAAGAGGGGAACTCGGTGAAAAGAGCAAAGCAAACAACATTTTTCGAAGATTCCGCAGGGAATGAAGTGCTTCTGAGAGCCAATCTAAGGCTGCCCACAAACCTGAGAGCTATTTTCGAGGACATCAGGAATCACCTGGCCGGAATGACTGTTGGAATCACCAGAGACGAAGCGTTGGCTCAAGAGATCATTAATCTTCTCTTCTGTAAGATATATGATGAAATAAATACACCCTTAAATGACAAAGTAACCTTCCAGATAATTAGGGGTGACCATCCAGATGATGTCAAGAAAAGGATTTGCGACTTGTTCAACAGGAAAGTCAAAATTGAATATTCCGATGTTTTTGATACAAACGACAGAATAAGTCTCGACCCAGAATCACTTGTTTATGTCGTGCAGCAGCTGCAGGATTTGTGCATTAAAGATGCAGAGAGAGATGCCATCACAGAAGCTTTTGAAGTCTTCATTGGGCCAGCTCTGAGAGGAGGTGAGGGACAGTTTTTCACTCCGCGTAATGTGGTTAAGATGATGATAGACATGCTTGATCCGTCAGCTGGAGAATTGTTCATTGACCCTGCCTGCGGTAGCGGAGCCATTCTCATAACAGCGCTGGAAAACGTCTGGAATAAGCTAGAGAAGGTTAGCATGAGTTCAGAATGGTCAAGAGAAACCATAGCGCTTGAGAAAAAGAAAGCCGTAAGTTGTTTTCTCGGAATAGACAAAGATCAATTTCTTGCAAAGGTGACGAAAGCCTACATGGCGATAGTAGGCGATGGTAGACAAGGAATCTTCTGTGAAAACAGCTTAGAGACCCCTTCTTCCTGGCATCAAAGTGCGCAAGAAAAGGTCAAGCTCGGTGAGTTTCGCGTTGTTGCAACTAATCCACCTCACGGTTCAAGAATTCAGGTGAAAGGAAACCGAATTCTGGGGCAGTACGATCTAGGAAGAATTTGGAGAAAGGATAAGGAATCAAGAAAATGGACAATTTCTGATATTGTAAGAGATACACAACCGCCTCAAGTTTTGTTCATTGAGCGTTGTCTGCAATTTCTGAAGCCTGAAGGCAGAATGGGCATAATTCTTCCAGAAAGCCTGTTTGGAAATCTGATGCATGGGTATATTATGACTTGGCTAAGAGACAATGGAAAGTTTGTGGCTTTGGTTTCTATGCCCGAGGAATTGTTTCAACCATACACTCACAATAAAACTTGTGTGGCAATTATTGAAAGAACAAAACCTGAAAAAGATTATCCCATATTTATGGCAATTGCGAAATGGTGTGGTCACGATTCGCGAGGTAATCCGATCCCATACGATGACACGCCGAAGATATCCCAGAACTTCCGAGTGTTTCAAGAAGATGCCAGCAATTTGCCGTACAGCAGACTAGGCTTTGTGAAGAATTTATCCGAAATCAGATCAAATATTTTTGTTCCGAAATATTATGACCCTGAAATTGACCTTGAGCTAGAGCAGCTTAGACCGACTCACGACTTAGTCTCTATTGGACAGCTGGTCAGAGATGAAGTTCTAACAATATCGACAGGGATAGAAATAGGCAGGCTATCTTACGGAACGGGCACGATACCATTTGTGCGGACTTCTGATATAAGCAACTGGGAACTCAAGGTCGATCCAAAACACGGCGTTGATGAAGAAACCTACAGTCAATATTCCTCGAGAGCGGACATCAAAGAGCACGACATATTAATGGTAAGAGATGGAACTTACTTGATTGGGACAGCATGCATAGTCACAAAACATGATACAAAAATCCTGTTTCAGAGTCACATTTGCCGGTTGCGCGTGCTCAAACCTGACGTTCTTTCGCCGTTTCTCTTGCTGGTAGCCTTAAACTCACCAATTGTCAAGAAACAGATAAGGACCAAGCAATTCACTCAAAACATCATCGATTCACTAGGAAATCGAACAATGGAACTGATAATTCCAATCCCGAAAGATGTGAAGCTTAAGGAATTCTTAACTACCGAAGCCCAAAAAATCGTCGAAAAGCGCGCAGAACTTCGTGAGAGAGCCAGGCGAATCTCTGTGCAATTAACTGAAAAGCCTGAATAGGCTTACTTTTGCTAAAAGGTATGCACTATCGAGACACATCAACGCTACTTTGCCCCATATTTTTCGTAATTTCGCCATATTTGGCTAATCAGTTCTCTGGTTTCTTTCAAAGAAAGACTTCCTTGAATTCTATTACCATCCGCGGAGAACCAGCTTATATTTTCAGCAGTGTGACCGGAAGCCGGATCATCTGTGACCAACTTCAATGGGTTTAAGTGCCCTACTGGAAAATTGGATTTCCCATGAAACGGTCTTCGCACTTCCTTCTCAAACTCTGCAAAGGAAAGTGCATTTAATGTAACCGGACATCTGAAGATTTCCCCTTTATCTGTTATCAATCCCTCCTTCTTAAGCAAATCAAATAGATCTGGGGGAAAACCCTCGAAATGGCAGAGTTGAGATATCAATCTATGCTCGATATCAATGCAATATCTTCTAAAAGCAAAGTGCACTGACTCTGGATGAACTTCCCAGCGTTTCTCTCTATTTGTCTTGTGCTTACCCGTTTGAACCCTGTCTGTTAGATATGTCTTAACCTTTAATTTGTCTTTCAAGATTGAGGAGAATAGGTCAGCTTCGTTATTCTTATTTGGATTAAGTAAGATCTCACGGAGTTCTACTGCTCTCTGGTACTTTTCAGCCCACATCCAGAAAATATTCTCAGGGCAATGAATACTGCCGAGTGATTTGTCCGCGACTGGTGAGTTCATGTAATCAAGGGGTATTTCATAAGGCAAGAGACTATACTTTTGATACAATCTCAACAGATTCACGATATCTGTATTTCTGACGGAAGTGCTGAGTTCACTTATCATTTTTGACCAGATTTCTACACACTCCTCAAATGTGCAAAACCGAGGATCCGACTGATCAAATTTCTCTTGTTTCTTTCCTCTAGACTCTTTCTGAACCCATCTAACTTCCATCTTTGTAGATGAAATATTGTCGTTGACTAGCTCGATCAGGAAAACGTTTCTGACCAATCCTGTAACTACATATCGATAGTTTGACTCTCCTAGTTCCCTTCTAATAGATGTAAGCATTTCAGAGGTTGACTCGTAATTTGTCAAGGCGCGGTTTGTACTCTCATACATCTCTCTTCCGCTGAATCTCTCCTTTTTTGTCAACTTCTCAAGTATTGACTTTATCTCTTCCAAGAACTTGACCCTAAATCGCAGTAGTCAAATCAATACAAATCCATAGTTACCAAATGCAACAATCATGGTAATCAATTGGTCACAAACAATATACCTGAAGCTTACCAATTCTTTTCAAGAGCAATCATGGACTGGCGAGACTACGGCTACGTTATTGCCAGCAATTACAGACTTAAAGTAGTCCGCACCCTTCTTTCCCATCCAAAGACGCCTAAGCAGATTTCCAATGAAACGCAAATAGGCATGACTCATATTAGCAGGACGATTAAAGAACTGTCTGTGAGGGGATTGGTCCATTGTATGAATCCGCGAGCCGTGAAAGGTCGACTCTACATCCTGACAGATACAGGCAAAGAACTAGCGGGTATAATTGAGAAAGATAGTTCATAAGCACGCAACGGACGCGTCACTTTTAAATGTATTTTTCGAACAGACTTGACGTATACTCGCAGAAACCTGATTCACTTCTGAAACCATTTTCTTGACTTCGCCTTTGCAGTTTGACTAGGTGCTGAACTGCTTTTTCAGCGCATCCTCCAATTTTTCAACATCTTTGAGACATCGTTCCAAGGCCTCTCTTAACTCATTGTATGTTTCATCGACCAACCTGTACAAAGCCGAGTCCGGTGTGGAACTAATTCTCTCCCCTTCGAGCGCTACAGCTACGAAATCAAAGAACACTAACGCGAAGGCGTACGTCAATATTTTCTCTTAACCCAAACGGTTTCCTCAACCATTCTCCGGCACCCTGTTCACTAAAGAATAGGCACAGTTAAACATGTTTCAGCACCTTTTTAC
>Ga0315280_10010285_pt1 | contig 11772 bp, 8 predicted proteins | sample YL17G06_40_MG_FD_203697 | JGI IMG/M metagenome (GOLD analysis project Ga0315280, IMG submission 203697) | Sediment microbial communities from Yellowstone Lake, YNP, Wyoming, USA - YL17G06_40 | ecosystem: Environmental > Aquatic > Freshwater > Lake > Sediment | place: USA: Wyoming | collected... | reverse complement strand
CCCGAGCCTATACGGGGACGCGCCGTGACAGGACCCACCTCAGAAAACTGCTTGATAATCGAGGCAGAAAAAGGCCGCAACGAGAAAGGCGGAACTTGCCAGAAAAAGCCCTCGGAAACCAAACCGGTTCACGATCTCCTCGGCCAGAACAGGGCCTAAAGCGCTGGAGATAAGGCCGGCCACACCCACAATGCCCATCGAATGGCCTAAGTTTTCGACTGGGGCCAGGTCTGAACAAATCGTGATGGTGGCCGTCATGCTGATTCCCCAGCCGAGGCCGTAACGTGGGTGCAAAGAGATAGAAAGGTGCTGGCTGTTCTTGTCTGGGGAAATTACATTTTGTTTCTCCTTGACTTCAGGATTCTATTTCTTATAAAAATCATGAGTAAGGGCTAAGGAAAGGAGTTCGACGATGGCTAAAAAATCAAATTCCCTCGGCCGGCCGGGAATCAACCCCAAATTGTACAACCTGCCTTTCACCAAGGATGATTTCCATGGCATGCCCTACCGTATCTTTGGAAACACAGGCCTGCGCGTTTCCAGCGTCGGACTCGGGACCTGGAAATTCGGCTACCCCGAGACAGGAGACGGCTCGCGCGTGGATGAAAAGATGGCCTTCAAAATCTTCGATAAGGCGGTCGAAGAAGGGGTCACTTTCTGGGATACAGCCAACCGGTACAATAATTCCAGCGGCAATTCTGAGCGTGTCATCGGCCGCTGGTTCAAAATCAACCCGGGCGAGCGCCGCAACGTAGAGCTCGCGACGAAAATCTACGGCACCATGGACGGCCTCACGCCCAACTATTGTCGTCTTTCGCGCGCGAACATTCTTGAAGCGACTTATGCCTGCCTGGAGAGGCTGCGGACCGACCGGGTGGACATCATGCAATTTCACTGGTTTGACGAGACTACGCCTATTGAAGAAAGCCTCCAGGCTATGGAAGACTTGATCGCTCAAGACCTCATCCGCTATTTCGGTGTCTCCAACTTCAGCCTGGCGCAGCTCAAAAAATACGCCGCTTACAGTGAGATATTCCGCAGGGCTAGAGCCCAATCCGTTCAGAACCAGTTCGACATCCTTTACGGAGAAAACCCGGCGCGGAAGGGCGTCCTGGATTACTGCGCCCAGAATCAATTGACGTTCATCGCCTGGAGCCCGTTGCGAGGCGGCCTGCTCTCGGAGCGCTACCTTGACAAATCCAAGGCGAAGAAGGGCGACCGGCTCGTGGATGAAGATAAGCTGGAAAAGGAAGTGACGCCGGCTGTCTTGAAGAAGCTTACTCAACTGGCTAAGTTGGCGCATGAATGGGATTTGACTCTGGCCCAGCTTGCTATCGCTTCCATGCTTAATATTCCCGGCATGGGCCCAATTATCGCCGCGTGCTCCAACCCTCGCCAAATCGCTGAGAATGCGAAAGCGGGAAAAATAAAACTCGTAAAAGACCAACTCGAAACGGTAGGAAAAACCGTCAAGCTCCCCTTGAAACAGGGAGCTGTTTAGACCTCGGCCAGAACTTTTTCTAAGATCGAGACGGACCTATCGATCTGCTCGCGTGTGATCACAAGAGGAGGGGCAACGCGCATCACATTGCCATAGATTCCCAACTTTCCGGCCATCAGCCCGTTGGCCACACACTTGAGGACAATGTCATTGGCAAGATCAGAGGCGGGATCTTTTGTCATCCTGTCTTTAACAAACTCGATTCCATAAACAAGGCCCATACCTCGGACATCGCCGATGACCCCAAACCTTTCCTTAAGCTCGAGCAAGCGGTTTTTCAGATACTCGCCGTTGGCTGCCGCCTTCTCGATAAGCTTTTCTTTCTCGATGATGTCAAGAACGGCCAGAGCTGCGGCGCAGCTCAAAGGGTTCCCGCCCATGGTCGAGGACATTTCCCCTGTGCTCAAGCCGGAGAAAATCTCTGATGTCGAGACCACAGCGGCAATCGGAGCGCCGCTCCCGATCCCTTTCCCCAGGCACAAAATATCCGGCTTTAGGCCTTCGTGCTCCAGCGCCCACATCTTGCCTGTTCGGCCGAAAGAAGACTGGACCTCATCCAAGATAAAAAGGATCTTTCTGTCCCGCGCCCAATTCTCTAACTTCTTCAGATACCCTTGCGGCGGGAACACAAACCCGGACGTCCCCTGATAAGGCTCGACGATCAAAGCTCCCAGGCTTCCCGAGGATTCTGTCTCCACGACCTTATCCAGAAAATCCAGGCAGAACAGGTTGCACTCGGGATGGGTTTTATCGAAGGGGCAGCGGTAACAATAAGCATAAGGGGCCAGAATCACGCCGGGCACAAGCGGTCCAAAATTCCTTTTGATTTTAGCGATTCCGGTGAAGCTCATCGGGCCGAAGCTGCGACCGTGAAATCCGCCCCAAAAGGAAAGGACCTCATATGTTTGGGTGTGTTTTCGGGCCAGGCGCAAAGCTGCGTCCGTGGCTTCAGCTCCAGTGGTCAGAAAAATGACTTTGTCAAGGTGCGACGGCGCGGCCTCGATGATTCTCTGGGCGAGCGCCAATCTCTCAGGAGTGGGAAAATCAAAAGTGTTGAGCAGCCGCTTGGCCTGCCGTGAGATCGCCTCTGCCAAATAGGGATGGGCGTGCCCGACATTGGCCACGAGGACACCGGATGTCCAGTCAATATAATGCTTCCCGTCCACATCCCAGATCTCGGCGCCCTGGGCATGGTCCCAGACGGCGGGCGCCTGCCAGTTCATGCAGGCGGGCTCATACTTCTCGGAGACTCCCAATAATTCATTTGTCTTAGCGCCTAAGATATCTTTCATCTTATTTCCTTCCCGCTAACGCAATGAATCCACCAACGCCTTGGCTTTTCTGATCAAGACGTCCCAGTTTTCGGTTTCGATCGCCTTTTTATCCAGAAGCGCTGTCCCGATGGCCACACAGCAGGCGCCGTTGTCGATAAATTCGCGGGCGTTCTCGATGCTGACTCCACCCGTCGGCATCAAGCGGACCTGGGGAAGAGGCCCTTTGATGTCCCTAAAATATTTTGGCCCCACAGAAGTCGCGGGAAAAACCTTGACGACATCCGCTCCTCCCTCCCAGGCGGCGACAATTTCCGTCGGCGTGAAGGCGCCGGGAGCGACGAACTTGTCGTAGCGCCGACAGACTTTGATCATCTCGAAATTTGTTATCGGAGAGACGATGAAATCCGCGCCGGCGTGGATCGCCTGGACAGCCGTTTCCGGGTCGAGGACAGTGCCTGCGCCGATGAGAGAATCTGCCGTTTTTTTCTTGGCCATGGCGGCGATAACCTCAAGAGCCTGAGGCGTGGTCATCGTGATTTCGATCGCTTTGACTCCGCCCGTCTTGATTGCTTCCACGACCTTGGCCAGCTTCTCGGTCTCCGCCATCCGGACGACCGCGATGACTTTTGTGGATAAAATCGTCTCGAGGACTTCAAGTCTTGTCATTTTGGCCTCCTGTCACTTTCTTCTATCGTTGGACCCGGCCCGATTTCTCACCCTGCATCAAAGCCAACACATCTTTCTCTGAGACCAGGTTGAAATCGCCCGCGATGGAATGTTTGAGGCAGGATGAAGCGAGGGCGAATTCAAGGGCTTTTTCGTCGTCTCCAAATAGATCGAAACCGTGGATCAGGCCGGCAGCAAACGCATCCCCGCCGCCGATGCGATCAACGATGTCGGTGATTTCATATTTGGAGCCGACGATGAATTTTTGCCTGTTCCTGAGGACTCCCGACCAGCTGTTGCGGTCGGCGGAGTGACTTTCGCGCAGGGTGATGGCCACTTTGTTGAGGTTGGGGAAAGAGTTAAGGACGTCGGCTGTCAGCTTTTCGTAGACGGCAATTTCCAGTCGGCCTCCCTCGATATCAGCCTCGGCTTTGATGCCCAAGGACTTCTGGCAGTCTTCCTCATTGCCGATGCCCACGTCGGCAAATTTGACGATCTCCCTCATGACTTCAGGCGCCGATTTCCCATATTTCCACAACTTTCCCCGGTAATTAAAATCCACGGAGACAACGATATCTTTTTCTTTGGCCTTCTTGACCGCTTCCATAGTCAATTCAGCCGCCGAGGCGCTGAGGGCTGGTGTAATCCCTGTTATATGGAGCCACCCTGCACCGCTGAGAACTTTGTCCCAATCTATGTCACCTTTCCCGGCTTCAGCGATGGCCGAGTGATCCCGGTCATAGATGACTTTGGAGGGCCGCTGGTCGGCTCCGGTCTCGGCAAAATAGACACCCAACCTTTTTCCCTGTCTGACAATGGATTCTGTCTCCACTCCCCATCTCCTTAGCTCGGCCACAGCGGCAGCGCCGATGTCATTTTGGGGAATGACGGAAATGTACCTAACGGCGTGTCCGAAGATAGCGAGCGAGACGGCTACGTTGGCCTCCCCTCCTCCGAAGCGGGCGAAGAGGAAGGAGGACTGGAAGAGCTTTTCCTTTCCGGGCGGCGAAAGCCGGAGCATGATTTCCCCAAAGGTCGCGATTCTTTTCATCCTGGCACCTGTTCACTCCAAGTTAACAATTATTTTATATAATATTATCAGAGAAAGGCGAAATAAAAAAGCATGTCGGAGAAAGCAGATTTGCCGATAAATGGAGAACGTATTGATATTATTGTCATTACACAGTCACACAAATTTGATTTTTAACCCGGGGAAGGTTAAGCTGAAGGCGGCGATGGACAAGATCAAAGCCGGCCAAAAAATCAGGGAGAATCTTCCCGAGTCGATCCATCTTCTCTTAGAGCTGATCAAGCTTCCCTCAACCAGAGGAAACGAAAAAGAGATCGGCCGCTTGTTAAAGCGAAGGATTGAAGATTATGCCGACGCAGCTGAATATGTCGCTCTGCCGGATTCATTGATGAATGACCCCGATTACTCGTTCAAGTTAGATGATTTTAGCTACGCTGGGACGGCCAACCTGCGCTTAAAACTCAAAGGGCAAGGCAACGGAAAAACTCTCGCGTTCAACACCCACCTGGATGTCGTCCCGCCTACCCCAGGCCAAGAAAACGCCTTCTCCCCTTTTATCAAGGACAACAAAATCTTCGGAAGAGGCGCCTGCGATGCCAAAGGCCAGGTTGCCGTCATGTGGCTGCTTCTCAAAACGCTTCACGACCTTCAACTTCGGCCTGGCGGCGATATCAGCGTTGATTTTGTCGTCGAGGAAGAGTGCGGAGGCAACGGCACTCTCTGGGTGGTCAGGCAGGGGCTTCAAGCCGGCGGAGCGGTTGTCTTTGAGCCGACAGGCCTCCAGGTGGCTAATCTTATCAGAGGGGCAGTCTGGTTCGAGGTCCAAACCCGGGGCAAGGCCGGTCATAGCGGAAGCCCGGGGTCGACTGTAAGCGCCCTCCAAGAGGCTATTAAAGCTATAAAATCGATCGAAAAATTAAGAGAAGAGCTTCTGGAGGTTTCGAGGAGAAGCCTTCCTCAAATCGCCCTCCATCCCAACCCGATGCCCTGCACCTTCGGGTCGCTTCATTCAGGAAACTGGCCGTCCGTGACACCCGCCGAGGCAACGCTTAAAGGCGTTTTTGGTTTTCTCCCGCCTTTCCGAAGAGAAGATATTCAAGCAAAGCTCCGAGAAGCGGTCGGGCCTGACCAGGCCGAAATCAAATTCAACATGCTGAACAGCAACCCTTCTTTTATCGAAGAGAACCACCCGCTCGTCCGCGCGCTCCTCGAAGCGGCTACCGAAGCGCACATTGACTCCAAGCCCGAATTCATGAATGCATCTTGCGATGCCTGGCGCTATACAGAGCAACTCGAAATCCCGGCTGTCGTCTTCGGCCCCGGCTTGCTCAGCGCGGCCCATTCGAGCGAAGAAAACATGCCTGTCGACGACATCCGCAGGGCGGCCTTGGCCCTCATTTATTTCATCGACAAATGGAGCGGACTCGAGCCTGCCGGCTAAAAAAATGAAAGCTTTGGTCAAAACAGGAAAAGGCAAGGGCTTGGTCGAAGTCAGAGAAGTGCCTGTCCCGGCAATCGGCGATGATGAGGTCCTCGTCGAAGTGAAGGCCGCAGGAATTTGCGGCACAGACCTGCATATTTATCACGACCAATTCCCCTACTGGCCGCCCGTTATTCTCGGCCACGAATTCGGCGGCGTTATCGCCGCCACGGGGAAAAACGTCAAGGACTGGAGGGTTGGAGACAGGGTCGTCGGAGAGCCCCACACCCTGGCCTGCGGGAAATGCTGGCTCTGCCGAACGGGAAACCGGCAGCTCTGTCCCGAAAAAAGGTCTCCGGGCTGGGGGATCGACGGATGCTTTGCCCGATACATGCGCTATCCGGAGCCGGCGCTTCTCCACCGCATCCCTCCTAAGATGAACTTTGAAGAGGCCGCCTTGGTCGAGCCTACAGCCAACGTTGTCAGCGATGTCCTGGAGAGAGGCTGCCTCGAGCCTTCGGATATCGTGGCCGTGGTGGGGCCGGGGCCGATCGGCCTTCTGGCCGCCATGGCCGCCAAAGCCGGCGCCGCAAGCAAGGTCATTGTGGTTGGCACGGATCGAGATGAGGAATTGCGTCTACCCACAGCCCGAAAAATCAAGAGCATTGACCACGTCCTCAGCGTTGACCGGGAAGATGTCGTCAAAAAGATTATGAATTTGAGCGCTGGCCGCGGCGCAGACCTTGTCATCGAAGCGAGCGGAGCTGAAAAAGGGATTGCTCTCGGGTTTGAGGTTGTGCGCAAACTTGGCCGTATCACGGCTATCGGTCTGACCGGACGGCCGGAAATCGTTTTTCCCTACGACTCAGGCATGTTCAAAGCTGCCACTCTCTATTTTAACCTCTCGACTTCCCCGTCATCCTGGGAAAAAGCCATCGACTTGATCAGCACCGGCAAAATCGATGTCCTTCCTTTGATCAGCCACCGGGGCACGCTCGACCAGTGGCAGGAATTTTTCCAAGCGCTGGAGAGCAAAAAGGGAATCAAAGGAATCTTTTTCCCCTGAAATATAAATCTATTCTCCGAGGAGGGAAAGATGGCCATTCGTTTTGGAATCATCGGGACCGGCATCATGGGCAATGCCGTTGGGAGAGTCTTAAAGCTATTGCCGAACGCCGTCATCGCCGCCCTGGCCGACCCAAACGGGGAGAGGCTGGCGCAAAGCGGAAAAGAACTTGGGGTTTCAGCCCTCTATGCGACCTACAAAGACATGCTGAAGCAGGAAAAATTGGATGCTGTCGCTGTGGCCACTCCCGATCATTTCCATAAAGATCCTGTCATCGATTCCCTTCTTGCCGGCTGCCATGTCTATGTCGAAAAGCCGCTGACCACGAGCCAGGCCGAGGCCGAGGAAATCTATCGTCTCGTTATGAAAACAGGAAAAAAGCTCCAGATTGATTTCAATCACCGCTGGCTTTCGCCGTATCACAAGGTCAAAGAAATGGTCCTTAACGGCCAGATCGGTGAGCCTCTCATCGCCTACGCCCGCAAGAACAATCCCATCTCTGTTCCCACGGAAATGATCGGCTCCTGGTCAAACCGGACGACTCCTTCCTGGTTCCTTTCATGCCATGACATCGACCTGGTGACGTGGTGGTTCAATGCCGACCCCACCGAAGCTTACGCCAAGGGTGTGAAAAAAGTCCTGGCTGAAAAAGGCTTCAATACGTATGACGGCATCCAGGCGCTGGTCAGCTATGCGGGTGGACAGTTTGCCACATTCGAGGCCGTCTGGATCTACCCCAATTCGAGCCCCTACATGCCCGACTCTTACATGGAACTTATCGGAAGCAAAGGAACGCTGCAGATCGACAGGCAGGCTGAGGCCGTCGATGCGATCATACAGGAAAAGTTTGCCTGTCCCCGGACTTTCCTGAACTATAAAGTCTTCGACGAGTGGCAGGGAGCTTTTCCCGCCTCAGTCAGAGGATTTCTATACGCCATCGAGAACGACACCGAGCCCCATGTCAGCGCGCGGGATGGAGTGAGGAGCACTGCCGTGCTCGAAGCCATCCACAAATCTTTGGCCTCACAACGGCCGGAAAAGATAAAATTGAATATCTAATTCTTTATTCTTTTTTCTGGCTCAGGCGCATCAAGGCGCCGAGGACGACTAACACGCCGGCGACCATCAGGTCAATCCTAAAGGCGCGGGAGTCCTGGTCGTAAAAAAGGATAAATGCCGCTATGGCGGCCAGAGCCAGGCCGAAAGCAACGAGCATAAAACCGATGACCCGAAAAGGTGAGAGGGCCTTTTTCTGCGTCTCATCAAACAGGAAAGGCCTCTTCAGGTCGGAAAAAAATTCTCGACGGCGCGCTTTTTCGTCTTCAGGCGTAGGTTTGGTGACTGTGCCCAGCCACATGCCGATGATTGTCGCAGCGATGGAAAGCACCGTCGCCGCCGAGTTCCAGCCGCTCCGCAGCCAAAAATCAAGCTTGGGGTTGACGTTCATCTCGTCAACATAAGCCTGGACGAGGAAAAAGTTGATCAAGACCAGGACCACTCCAGTCAGAGACCCCGCGAGGACACCCCAGAGCGTTCCGCGCGCGTTAAACTTCTTGAAGAGTAGCCCGAATACGAGCGGAATCATGACGGCCGGGCCGAAGGCGCTGAAGATGCGGAACATGATGTCCATCAGGTTGAACCCTTTGAGGGCATTGAAGGCGATGGCGACGAGGATCGTCACCGCCCCGATGATCACGGTAAACGTCCGGCCCATCAAGACTTCCTCTCTTTCCGAGAGTCCGGGTTTGACCTTTTTTATGTAAAAATCGCGCGTCAGGACTCCCGAAAGAGTATTGAACTCAGACCCCAGGGTGGACATGGTCGAGCTGATGACCGAAGACAGGATAAAGCCCATGAGGCCGACCGGCAGAATCTTCAGGCTGATGAGGGCGTACACTTCCTTGGCATTCTCGATGCCCGGGACGAGCACACGCGCCGCCAGCCCGGGGAAGAAAAAGACCGGCGGCATGATGAACATCAGGAAGGCAATCCACCAGATCATCTTCCTGGTCTCTTTTTCACTCTTGAGTGTGTTGTACTTTTGCACCAGAGCCCAGCTGGCATTGTAAGTAAGAATGGTGATGAGGAAAACCGTGAACACGAGATAAGACCAGCCATAAGGCTCGGGAAAAGGGTTCAAAAAACCCTCGGGCAATTTCTTGATAAACTCGCCCAGATTTCCCACCCGGCCTAAAGTCATGACGAAAAGAGTGACCACGGCCACACCGAGGATGGTGACGTTCACAAAATCAGTGACCATGACCGTCATCTGCCCGCCCAGGAAAGAATACAGGACCATGATAAGCCCGATGATGATCATGAAAGGAATGATCCCGAGGCCCAACCCCCGCAGCGCCACGGCAAAGATAATGGATGTCGATAGGATTTTCAGGGCGTTGTCGAACAGGCGGAGGGGCAGGCCTGTCCAGACAAACACCTGATGAACCGTCTTGTTGTAGCGGCGCTCCATGAACCCGAGAGGTGTGACGACGCGGGACCGCCTCCACCTGTCGGCGGTGAAATAGCCGCCGAGCAAAATGCAGAGGGGAGACATCCACATGATGATAATGGCCACAATGCCATATTTGTAGGCGATCTCGTTATAGATGACAAAAAGCAGCGCGCTGAAAGAGGCTTTGTAGAAAGATGTGCCGGCCAGCCACCAAGGCATGATATTGCCGGCGGCAAAATAATCTTTGGCTTTCTGAATGTACCGGGCAAAAGAAAGTCCGACAGAAACGATGACGACAAAATAGGCCAGGATGACAAGATAATCCGCGAGTTCGATGCTGTGAATCTCAGCCACTTCTTGGGCGCCTAAATTTTTGAAATATTTTGGCTCATTTTTCAGTGCTAAACCCGACAATCTCTCCCTGCGGAGAATACCGCACAGCCTTGACTTTGACAACCTTTCTTCCGCCTGCATCTCGTTCGTACATGCCGTTCAGGTCCTTGAGAGACGGCACAGGACCGGGAAATATCTCCACCGTAAAGCTTAATTTTTCACCTGTGCTCTTATCGCTGCGGTTGACAATGACATTGTGGACGTCCATCCAGGCATTACACAGCGTGAAGGCCGGTTGGGCGCCTGCTGAGACCTGCCATTCTCCCCTGCGAAAAAGGATATTTCCGCGCTCTCTATTGTTTCCCAAGATCCAGACGCTCCCGTCCCGAGTGTCGGGGACTCTTGACCCTGGACCTGGCCTCTTCACATATTCGGAATAGTAGCCCAGCTTGTCTGGCTCATCAACCGGTCTGAACATCATGTCCCATGCTCCTGTCCCGACGCGGTCAAAAACTCCTTCCCTGGTCAAGAAGACTATATCTCGGTAATGAAAATTGCGCCGGTAGACGTCCTCAAAAGGATAGAGGTCGCAGTATTCCAGACTCGTCCAGCGCTTGCCGTCATCGAGAGGCGTAAACTCGGCCATAATCTCAAAGGTCGTTTTTGCTGACTCATACGGGACAAGGCAAATATAAGAGGAAAGCCCGGTTGTTTGGAGATTGACAGTGCGCAGAGAGAAGAGAATTTCCTCGGGCCCGTTTTCCAAAATTTCGAAATGCCGGAGATGGTTCATAAAGGTTGCGGGGTTGACGCCGTTCTTGAGCCAATAGAGTGGGAGCTTGAAAAAGGCACAATCTCGACCTTCCGGAAGCTTCGCTTGATAAATGGCCAGCTCCTTGAGGTGCAACCGGAAAAGAAACTGATCCTGGCATTTATCCGACCAGGCCTCATAGGTCTCGAGGTCGGAGTACATCTGATAGGTGAATTGGCAGCCGGGTTGGCGCTCGAAGGTCAGGCGGGTTTTTTGTCCTTTAGGGACGGTCAAACCGACTATCGCTAATCGCGCGGGTCCGCTGGCCTCTTTGGAGATGAAAACCATCGGGTCTTCGACGAGATCGCCATCATTCATCAGGCTAAAAGGCGCCGGCTTCCCGTTGGCCCGAATAACGCAGGCTCCATTTCCTTGCAGGTTCCAGAAGCGAACGATGAACAGCCTGTCGAATTTCTCTTTGGTGCAGTCAAAGGTGAGCGCGACCTCGCCGCCTTGAGAATCAACTTCATAGAGTCCTTCGATCTCGTTGTAGAACCGGAAATTGCCTCTCTCAACGGCCGGCTTGATCGGTCGAGCGAAATTTTCCCAGAGCGCGTCAGCTGCGGTTGTGTTCCGGCCCAGGACAATAGCCAGAGGCGCGTTAAAGACCTGATAGCCCCCTTGAGGAATGGCCAGGCGGCCGTCTCGATGCCAGAGAAGAGAGATCCTTGAGGGCCGGGATTTTGACATTTCGACCTCGACACCGCTCGATTCGTCAATCGCCCATCCGAGCGGCGATCCCCGCTGGGTTATCCAGAGCGGCCACTTTTCGTAAAGCTCGTCGGTCTCAGCGTTCTTATCGATTTCTCTCAAATAGAGGAATTGTGGATAAAGATTGCGCAGCCAGCCAATTTTTTGAGCGTTCCCCGAGGCCTGCTCGACGGTCAGGTCAAACCCCGAGCCGCTGTCTCCAAAGCTTTCCGGTTGTGCTCCTTTTTTGGCGCTGATTTTTTTCCCCTTGACCGAAACAGAACTGCTGCCCTCCGCCAGGGAAAGACATAGACCGGCTCTCGTGATATAGGCCTGGGGGTTTAGATAATCAATATAAACGCTGGGCACGAGGTGGACGCGATTGGCGTAGATATACAAATCCAGAGTACCGGTTCCGTAGGGTCTTCCATTGGCCGAGCACATCGAAAAAAATGCCCTGGCGGCGACATGGGTAGGACCTTGGGATATGATCTGCAGTCGAGCTGAAGGATCATTGGCCTGATCAAGA
>Ga0315280_10010282_pt1 | contig 11773 bp, 10 predicted proteins | sample YL17G06_40_MG_FD_203697 | JGI IMG/M metagenome (GOLD analysis project Ga0315280, IMG submission 203697) | Sediment microbial communities from Yellowstone Lake, YNP, Wyoming, USA - YL17G06_40 | ecosystem: Environmental > Aquatic > Freshwater > Lake > Sediment | place: USA: Wyoming | collected... | reverse complement strand
TTTCGAAACTGATCAGCCCGGAAGAGATCGCTCATGCAATCTTGTATCTAGTTTCAGACGAAGCCGCGATGACCACTGGAACGGCCTTTGTGGTGGATAACGGCGCGACTGCTAGCCAAGGACCAGGGCTTCTTCCATCGAAGAGGTCGCAAGCTGTTCTTTCAGAGTAGGAGCTCCTTCTTTGTCACAATCTCTTGGCGGTAGCGCATAGCTTGGACGATGGCGAGCATCTTTGAGGTCAACCAGCAACCTTCTATGTACCAATCCCCGCGGCGACCGCAGATCCCCCGATACCTCTGATCCCAGGACAAAGCGAAATCACCGTGATGGTCTCCATAACTTACATCATAGGCACTTCGAACAGGCTTCATGGGCTGCGCGAAGAACCAACTTCTCTTTACTGTCCTATCTTTTCTCCGGCTATCCGGAAATTCAGCTGTTCGTGCTTGACTTGGGTCTTGCGGGCGAATGCGACAGGCGGAGGCTAGGTTCTATGGGAGTCTCGCTAAGGACTTAAGGGATTCATCATTAATCGGTTCTGGTTCCTTCCCCTAGCTTAGCTAGTACGTCATACATTTGGATAATGCATATCACTCTACACGATATGTAACGCAGTCCCGGATACCAAGAGCATTGCGACTCCGGCTCCGACGGGCATCATGATGTTATCTTCGAAGACTCCAGACAATTCAAGCAGACTCGCGGCAGTTGACCCAACTGCGGCCACTAAAGGTGCGACAACGAGAGAGGCCAATATCGCCGACGCGGTCAGCCCGGCAGCGAAACCTTCCAAGGTCTTTCTTCCAACGTGCAGCCGACCGATTCTTCCGCCTACGTAGCCAGCGACGGGGTCGCCTACCGCGACTACCGCAATGGAAGCGTATGCTATGTCTTTAGGGAAAAGGATCAACGCCAGAATTAGGCCCAAGGCGAGGTAGACGGGCCGAGAGATAAAGTGAGGTCTTTCCGACGGGCGACTCATTCGTAACGTGAATCCCGTAATTATCGGAACGTTGCCGCCTCTGAGTCGAATTAGTTCAGACGCGATATACAGCGTCGTCAACGCGGTTAGTGTCTCTAGTGCGACGTTCTTGGAGGTTGCTTCCGCCAGAACCGGTATGAGGAGAGCCCCTGCGTGGGCGAGCATCCGGCCGTTGACTGGCAATTGCTTAGTTACCGCGTTGGGCAGCTAACGTCACTTCAGTTCCTGTAACCTGTCCTCCTCGACCTTACGTAGGATGGCTAAGCCGAGGGGCGTCAGGGAGAGGAGCATGCGATCATGCAAACTGGTCCTCTCCAGGAACCCCTGATTTCGCAGCTTTTCAATAGCGCCCGACAGGTTTTGAGGCGTCTCATTCGTCAGTTCCGTCTGTAGCCTGCTTTCATCGACTGCGTTCTTGCCTATGCCCCTAAGTTTCCATATGGCGAGGAGGATTCTCTCCTCAAGGTCGGAGAGACTGTTCGTTTGGGGCATGGGTGGCATCGGTAAATGCCTCGGACTTATCCACCTTCCATATGAAACTATGATGTTTGAGAAAGCGAACATTAATATACCATCCTCTTTCCCATAGGGACCTGAACGGTCCATGGCAGCAGACGAAGCCACAGCATTCATGGAAGTCCTATCGAAGAGCCCGCAGTTCAAGGTCCTTACCGTCCTAGCGCAACGACCACAAGAAGAACTCACCAAGACTGAGATCGCGCAACGGGCACGTATCGGGCGAACAACCCTCTACCGAGTCTGGAATGATCTCGAAAGAATGAAAGCTATCGCGCCCTCCCGACACGTGGGCGCCGTAACCCTCTATAGAATGAACCCACAAAGCCCCGTGGTCCAATCATTCCTCAGCATAACCAAGAGCCTCACCACCGTTACGGATGCCGTGGCGAGAATAGAGCAGCTACGCAAAGTGCAGGAATCAGCAAAAGCCGAATTCGGAGGAACCGTCCCGCCTGGACCAAGTGTGCTCGTAAAGTTGTTGAGAGCGAACGCTGTCTCACCTGAATCGGCGAAGCCACGCGGAGATTTGCAGATATCTTCGCTTGAGGCCGAGGCTCTCAAAGGGCTCGTGAGCGCTGGCCTAGTATTCGAGAACAGCGGAACCATGTACCTCAGTCAACTTGGAACACAGACCGCTCAGGGAGCCGCAAAGATATGGGCCTCTGAGAGTTCACAATCCCTCGACCAAACAATTTCGACCGCGAGAATCGCATTGAACCTCATAAACCAAGAGATACGGAAACTCAAGGGACAGGTACCGAAGTAGCGTCACCCATCACGCAACGGTCTTTCTCCAAGTTTCTCTGTTTTGTTATCGAAGAAACTTTAAGTTGCACGATTGCTTCGTGTGAGTTATGCCGATAGATGCGAGGTTCCTTTTCGTCACCGGCGGCGTTATGTCCGGTATAGGCAAAGGTGTAACCACCGCCTCGATCGCCAAGTTGCTGCAGCTCAGGGGCTTCAAAGTCTCTGCAATGAAGATCGACCCGTATCTCAACGTTGATGCGGGAACGATGAACCCTGTCACTCATGGAGAAGTTTTTGTTACAGATGACGGCGGTGAAATTGACATGGACCTGGGCACCTACGAACGCTTCCTCGACATCAATCTATCTCGAAGCCACAACACTACCACCGGCCAGATCTACACCGCTGTCATAAACAAGGAACGACGCGGCGACTTTCTCGGACAGTGTGTCCAAATTATCCCCCACGTAACTGACGAAATCAAGTCAGTTCTACGAGGTATAGCAACCAAGGTTCGACCCGACATTCTTCTTGTTGAAATAGGAGGCACAGTAGGGGACATCGAAAGCCTTCCCTACTTGGAGGCGGCCCGTCAATTAAGACTCGAAGAGGGTCAGCGAAATGTTCTTTTCGCTCACGTCACTCTGGTCCCGGTGTTAGATGTCGTAGGCGAGCAGAAAACTAAACCAACACAGCATAGCGTACAAGAACTGCGAAGGATTGGTATTCAACCGGACCTAATTGTAGCCAGAACAACTGGGCCGCTAAATCCCGGCCCTCGAAAGAAGATAGCATTGTTCTGCAATGTCGAGGAACGTGCCGTAGTCGCCTCGCCTGACCTGCCAACAATCTATCAAACGCCGCTCGAGCTCGACTGTCAAGGGATGGGAGATTTTCTGGTTGAACGATTTGGTCTCGACAAGCACGCTGTTGATTGGACTCCGTGGAAGCGTGTTATTGACAGAATTTCAAACCCGCACGAAGTCGTTCGAATCGCACTCTGCGGGAAATACGCCGAACTTGCCGACTCATACGTAAGTGTAAATGAGGCATTGAAACACGCTGGTGGGGCATGCGACGCAAGAGTCGAGATTGATTGGATTGAGACCGAACTATTCGAGAATGAACCTTCCAATTGCTCCATACTATCCAGGTTTGATGGAATCCTGGTGCCGGGCGGATTTGGTTCGAGAGGAACAGAGGGAAAGATAGCAGCCTTAGCCTACGCGCGAGAGAAGAACATTCCGACGCTTGGGATATGTTTTGGATTTCAGCTGGCAGTAGTGGAATTCTGCCGTCATTTGGGGATGAAGAACGCGAACAGTACCGAAATCGACCCCAAGACACCGTACCCTGTTATCGATTTGATGCCTGAACAACGAGGCGTAGATTCGAAGGGTGCAACGATGAGACTCGGCGCACACGAAATCCGCATAACACCAAACACAGTAGCTAACTTCCTGTACGGACGCGGAGTGATCTCCGAAAGGCATAGGCACCGGTACGAAGTGAACCCAGAATACCTAGACCGAATTGCAAAAGGTGGAGGAGTATTCTCAGGGCGAAGCATTGACGGCACAAGAATGGAGATCTTCGAACTACCCGACAAATACTTCTACATGGGCACTCAATTCCACGCGGAATTCAAATCGAGGCCAGGTAAGCCCTCTCCACCATATTACGGCTTGATCAAAGCCGCCCTTGACAAGAAGCTCGGTAAGCCAACACCGGAGTTAGCACACCTCATCCAAGAGGCCGCGATTTAGCAGAGCGACAACGGGAACCGATTACTATCAACCCTTATCGAGAAATCCAAGTGCGAAATTTGCTTTAGGATCCCCTATCCGAGGTATCTTGGCAAAGTACATTCTGTAGCCTTCATGGATCACTTGAAAACCGTGACTTTTCAAGAGGTTTAGGGCGCTACGGTTAGCTCTCAGACAGGTTACCTCGATGGTTTTCTTCGCAGTCTTGCTGAGGAACCAGCGAAGCATCTCCCTTGGTTCGTTCCGTCGTGGTCTGATGCAAATCCACGGTCCAAATTCGTACATATCCCTGTATACTTTTACCAGGAAGTAAGCGGTGGAGGGCCCACGCGAGAAACCATCGTACCAGCCGGATTTGGTCCTGAGGACCATTCGAATTAGCTTTGACCTATTTGCTCCGAATGCCTCCTTATCTGTCGAGAGCAGCGCCTTCAGGGATAGCGATCCTTGAGGTTTGAATAAGGAAACAGGAGGATGGACCGGCCTCGGTTTGCGGCGTAGCCTCACGAATGGGACGTCTAGCACGAACCCAAGATTACGATAGAACTTGACGTTTTCATCAAAACAATACAGCGCGATGTGTTTGATCCCCAATCTTCGAAGGTAGTGCACTGCATGTTGGACTAGGATGCATCCTACGTGCTTTCCTCGATACCGTTTGTCGACTATGACGTTCCCTACCCAAGCAAGTTTCTTGCCGTAACTCGTGGTAGTCATCAGCCCAAGTCTCTTCGTTCCATCAGTAGCTGTGAAACTACCACGTGGGTCGAGCTGCAAAATTCTCTTGAGATCGCCACGCGTCACCCCCCACTCTTCTTGGTCTGACAGGCGAATAGCGAACGGTATGTCGTCGATTCGCATCGTTCTGATTCGTAGCATTGCCGAGCAGCTTTGCGTGCTAGGGGTAGATTCGATTTATCAGGCGGGGAAAGGCGATTGAGTCCCGTATGTGTTCTAGTTTGCAAATCCACGTCAATGTTCTCTCAACGCCCATTCCAAAACCAGAATGCGGGACAGTTCCATAGCGTCGAAGGTCAATGTACCATTTGTAATCTTCAGGCTTCAGCCGTTCCTCTTTGATTCTTGCGAGGAGCTGTTTCAGGTCATGGATGCGTTGCCCGCCTCCTGTGATTTCACCGTACCCTTCCGGCGCTAACAGGTCGGCTGAGAGTGTTAGTTTGGGATTCTTTGGGTCGGGCATGTGGTAGAACGCCTTAACCCCTTTCGGGAAATGGCTCACGAAGAACGGTAGTTCGAACTGCTCGGTGAGCACTTTCTCTTCTTCGTAGCCGAGATCAGTTCCCCACTTGAAGCTGGGTATTGATTTCCTGATTAGGTCGACGGCATCATCGTAGGTTATTCTTGGGAAAGGAGACTTAACCTTCAAAAGCCGTTCTGGGTCGCGTCCCAGAAGTTTCAATTCCTCAGGCATTTTTTCTCTGATCTGTTGGCAAATGTGAGTAACCAACTCCTCTTCAAGTCGCATGAGGCCATCGAGGTCGAGCCATGGTTCTTCAACTTCAAGATGCCAATATTCGGTCAGGTGTCTTCTCGTGCGCGACTTTTCGGCCCTGAAGGAAGGCGCAACGGTGAAAATTTTTCCGACGCTCGAAATCATTGCTTCAGCATAGAGTTGCCAACTTTGCGTGAGGTAGGCTTTCTGGTCGAAGTATTTGACTGGGAAGAGGGTCGAACCACCCTCCACGGCGGCAGTTACAAGTATTGGGACCTGAACTTCTAGGTACCCATGGTCTATGAGCCACCTACGGGCCTCCTCTATCAGGAGGCCTCGAACACGCATAATGGCCTGAGGTTTCGGGCTCCGGATCCACAAATGCCTGTGGTCAAGTAGGAAGTCCGGCCCATGATACTTCTTCGCTATCGGGAACCCTTCTTCAGCGGGATACAGGACTGTTACCTTCTCTCCCTGAATTTCGTAACCGCGGGGGGCACGCGGGTCTTTCTTGACCTCACCTGAGATTTCGATTGTACTCTCAATCGGGGTCGCACTCAGTTGCTCAAACTCCCTCGGGTCAGTCTTGTCTTTCTTCAGCGTGCATTGGATGACGCCTGTGCCGTCGCGCAGTTGAAGGAAGAGAATGCCACCGCCACTTCGAATGTGATGCAACCACCCTCTGAGCACTATGTGGCTGCCGTCTAGTTTGCCTGCAAGAATGTCCGATATCATATGCGAACTATCCAATTTATCCACCCTCAAGAACAGGTCTCGGTGCTCCGAGCGGGCAATAGGCGGAATGTGCACTAAGGTACGCTGATTGAGGCGTTAAAGTGCTCACCCATGGGTCGGGCACCTTCACAAAGCAACGACTAATTCGTATTTAAGTCAATTCTAAAGTGCCAACAAGCTGCGACGAGTTGATCGCGCAGCTACGAGTCTCCGTGCTAGGAATAGGGAGGTTCAAAATTAGGATCGGATAAGCCAACGTGATCGAAGCAAAGTCTTGGGGACAAGCTTCTAAGAATCGAGCAGCGAATCTGAAGCGTCTCGAGTTTGACGCATCGCAGTTTTTCTCGTATGTTATCCGAATTTGAACCCATATGCTGCACTGAGCCCTCTCAGCAAGAAAGCGACTCCGATGGCAGCCATCAAGATGTTCATGACCGTACCGAGGATCATTAGAACTGACGGGTTGACCACTCGAACTAGCCTGCTGCTAAGCCTCAGTATGAGCCATGCGAGTAGTGCGTTTACGATAATTGCGAATACCGTTGTTATGACACCGCTTGGGTCATCGTTCAAAATCATCGCAGTGGCTATTGACCCAGGACCGGCTAGGAGTGGGGTTCCAATCGGACAATGGCAATCCTTTCAGCGACTGCCTTCGGGAGACCGTGAGCTTTCTTTCCAGAGCCCCGCGATTGACCGGCTTGCTCTCCTCCACCGGCTAGTGCATTCTTTACTGCGAAAACCAGAATGTACAGTCCACCTGCAATCATAATATAATGCAGGGTGATTCCAAGAATTGTGAGAACCAGGTCTCCAAGCGACGCAAAGAACAAAAGGATCACCACGACAACGACGGATGCCCTTTTCACAATCGCATTCCTCTGTTCATCCGTTGCAGCCGCGGTAAGTCCTTGAAAGAATGGAATCACAGCGATGGGATTAAGAACGACGAATAGGGTGATTATGTTGGTTATCGGATAGTAGAGAAAAAGATCCATCCGGTAGCCCGCTTACGATCTGGTGCCTTTGCTGGTTCTGGTAATAAAACTGTGCAATTCTTCTAAAATCGCCTCTCTCCCTTGCTGTCGCTCCCTCTGGGATTTATCTAAATTGTAGTTTCGAGACATTGCAGTCCTGTGAGTGGTTGTTGTCCGGATTGGCCGGAGGTTTGAGGAGGAGTACCGCTGAGTTGGCGTCTCTCTTCCAAATTCGTATGGACATGCTGCGGAATAGAACCGATATCATCAAGCAGCTGCGCCCTCTGAGTACGGCGAGTTTACCGGATTTGAATGGGCTTCTGCCGGAACCGCGGGTTGCGGTCGGGATCGACGGAAGCATGGATTACGATGAAGTACTCGAGATGTTGTTATTCTACGTGGCCGCAGGCGGATATCAATGCCATTTTACTATCAAAGATAAGCAGCTCAATTTTGACTTGCTCAATGCGAAGCGAACGGAGAAGTTGTTCGCTTCGGCCGCAGTGCCTCTCTGGGAAGAAGACCTGCTTAACCTTGTTCCTAGCAATGAGCAAATTGATACTGACGTAGATTTCAGGAGGGCCATGGAACGTGTACCATTCGCGCTTATGACCATGGCAGAACTGTACTTGGCATGGAAGATCGTTTCTACCTCTGAAGTTCGAATCCTGTTCTTGGATAGACCGTTCTCAGGCACGTACCCCTCCCTCTACCGCGACACCGCGTTCATGCTTATGCGCAAGAAACTCGCCCTAGACGGCTTAGGAACTAGGGAAGGTAAGGTCGAGAGGTTCGATCTCAAGCTAGCTCATGTGATAGGATCGGGCACCGCGCACGTGCCCCCCAGAGGAATGTACCTCCCGTATGCCGTGCTTCGTTTCCTAATTCAAAGACGCAAAGCAACAAAAAGGGAGCTTGCTGAATCCCTCGGCTTGAGCGATAAGAAGCTCGATTCAGCTCTCAAACGGCTTCGGGCTTTGGACGAGAAAGCCGGAGGTCAGGTAATTGCAGATGAAGATACGGAGGCAATTGAAATCTCGGAACGGGTTCTCTTATCTTGGCGGAGGGTTCGAGCCCTCGCGCTTGAGATAGCCAGTCGTATCTTTGAGCCGCCAGCCTCTTTGAAACACCCGTTAATGATGGATAATGGAAACTGGCTTTCGGTTACCGAGCTGAATGCGCTCAATCTTTTCCTCATCGAGGCACTTATCGAGGAAGCCCTCAAACGCAACGTACTGGTAATTGGCCTCGCTAAAGACACGACGGCAACGGACTTCACGCGTGCAGCCCTACCCACCTCATTTTCATTGGAGGATGGAGACGTCAAGCTGCCCGGGTTGAAATCCGACAAAGCGCTACTGACTATCCTCAGCACTGCCAATGCTCCGTCTCTCCCAACGCCATGGCGAACGTTTGCCTATGATGGCTGCATGGCGACATTGATAGCAACCCCCAACGATGCTGTCAAGCTCAGAGCAGCTAGACACACCATTACTCGAGAGCAACTGTTCGTTCGGTGCTACTTCCAACTTCGAAGCTTCCAGCACGATCCTGAGATTCGCGCACCCGTCTTCCTCTACGATCGCCTCTATCAATCCGCTCATGACGAAGCGTTCGACCATGAGATGCCTGCGATCGAACGAGAAAAAAGAACAACATTGCATCTCTTTATCGAAACTCAGGGAGAGCGCAGTCGGCTGGACGATCTGATTCTGCTAATCTTGTCCGCTTGTGATAACCCAGAAGTTCTAGAAGCGTACGGACACAACCAGCTTCTGTACCTTGCGGATAAGTTGGTTAAGGGCGAGGTTCAGCTTATGAAGGGGTTACTTAGGGGAGTAGTCGACCTGGAGCTTACGCCGCTGGCTCGTAGAGAGAAAGTGTTCTCCATCGCACGTAGATTTCGGGATTTGAGAGCTGAGAGTGAATCCGCACGTAAACAAGCGGTTCAGGCACCCAGGGAGGTGTGAGTTGAATGAACCCATTCAGCGACCCTGAAGGCTGGGAGGCAAGGCTACGCCGCCAATCTCTTGTCACCCGCTCTGCACGCGCACGTGGTGAAGAAATTTCCGTAACAAGTTCCATCGGAATCGTCGACGCACGATTTCAACTCACTCTGCTCGATATGCTCGCCAACCCGGTTTTCTTGGCCATTGAGCGTCAGACCGCGCAAGGCCTGACGCACCTAATCTACGAAGCAATTGCTCCAAAACCGACTCATTTTCAAGAACTCGGCATGAACACTGCGACGCCAACGATCATCCGGCGCGAGATGTTGCAGACTATCGATCAGAGCTGGGGAAGGAGCGATGAGAGCTGGATCGATATCGTTGCAGTCCCCACTCACCATCGAATGGACGAAAATGATGGTAGACTTGAGTTCAAGAAAACCCGGTTGAGCGGATTGGTGGGGGCAAAAGTGCATGTGCTCTCACGTGAAGCCATCGACCAGTTCCTTTCAATAAAGGACGGAGTCCCAATCGGTGAACTTCTAGGCTTTGACCTGCCGCTGAGGATTAGCATGGAGAACCTCGTCAGATATCACTCAGCCTGCCTCGGTTTCACTGGGTCAGGTAAGTCAAACTTCACATCAAATCTCATTCGTGAGGCACTCCGGACCCAACCCGACCTACGAGTCGTTATCTTCGATATTGCCGGCGAATATTTCATTCATCTGGCCGACTTTTTCGAGAAGAACGGAATAGTGTATTCAACAGAGCGCTTCGAGAGCTTAGAGCAGTTTTTCGACTCCCAAGTGATACCTGAGACGCTGGAAGAGAAACTTTCGGAATCTAAACGTGTGGAGAAAATTGCGAGGGCGGTTATGAATGACGGGAGACTGCGACATATCGAAACCGGCCATGGAACCATGCTAACGCTCGGGTTCGTCGTGGATAAGCTCGCGGGCGTCGGTGATAGGGCTGGAGCCGTACAAGCTGCCGTCACTCAAGAGAAACTCAGGTCCTTTATGGCTCAGGAAAAGCTCCGGCACGACACTCCACTGGCGGCGATCAAGGGGCCCGCTCGGGAGAAGATCAAGGCCATCATAACTGAAGCGGAGGCAAGTGCGCCAGAACGCTCCGGCCTCAAGGGGGATATGGCAGCCCTACTGAACTATTTCGAGAGCGCCCCAGAAGCGCCAACTGCCAAACCAATCGCCGCGCCAGATCTGGCCAATATCATTCTGGATGGGGATCCTGGCACGGTGAACGTCGTCTACATTCCTGACCCAACTGATGCCCGAGTGGTTGTTTCTCAGTTCATTTCAAGTCTGCTGCATTTGAAGAAAACAGCCGGTAGAGCCAAAGAGAAGACGTTGATCGTGCTAGATGAAGCCCAAGAATACATCCCTGACCGGACCCGCAGCGACGATCACACAGACATTTCGAACATCGCAGTGGAAGAATTGCTACGCCAAGGAAGGAAATATCGGGCACACTGTTGGCTTGGAACCCAGCGCGTAGCACACTTGAACGTCAGCGCCCTCCAGCAGGTTCACAGCTATTTCATCAACGTTCTCCCGCGCATCTACGACCGCATCACCATCGCAGATGCTTTCGCAGTCAGCTATGACCTGCTTGACAAGACTCTGGATCTCGAAACGGGCCAATGGCTGTTTGTCTCGTACAAAGCGGCTCGGCGGAAGAATGTTCCAGTCTTCATCCAGGCACCGGACAACGAATTAACCTTGGCCAAGGCTCTTGCAGCCTGAGCGCGACGGCTATCGCATGCTTCGCTCGAAATGCTAGCAAGGAAATTGTTGGCGCCTATGCTTCTTCCGCTGAGCGTGTCCGCCGATTCCGATCAATTCGGTCCGAATCTCATCGGGGTCTTTAACAAATGCCAGCCTATATCTGCCCTCCGAGAATGGTCTGACAGCGTTCTTCGCACGCCTAGAAAGTAACCGTTGATAGTCTCGCTCTACGTCGGTGGTCCAAAATGCTAGATGATCGAGGTCGGACAGGAAGCCGACAAGAATACACTAGAGCTTAGACCTTCAAATTCCTTGCGTGCAAGAATGGGATCATAAGCCCTAAACCAGATGAAACGCCTTTAACTGCCACTTGTCGACAGGACACATAGCTACTTTCTCAGAATAACTCCAGGAGATGGAAATCGATTTAAGAATTCGTCTGCGCCGTCCCTACCAGTCTAGGTGTAATCGATGGGTATCCTACAGCTTAGGATGATCAGGAAGTTCTTGCAGACGAAGGGTATTGAGTACCACCTAATGCGCCATGCGCCAGTCTATACTTCTGAGGAGGCCGCGAGAGTAAGAGGTGTGGACGCAAAGTCTGGAGTGAAAGCGTTGATCCTCAAGGTGCAGTGGGACACGTTCATCATGGCTCTGGTTCCTGGGGACAAGAGAATAGATTTGAAGAAACTTGCGAAGATCTTGGGCGTAAAGAAACTAAGCCTGGCAGAGCCGAACGAAGCGCTGAAGGCTACTGGTTGCGAGATTGGCTTTGTTCATCCGTTTGGTAATATCGCTGGTTTGCAGACTTACATGGATAGAGAGATCTTGAAGAACGAGAGAGTCGAGTTTAGTGCTGGTTTACATACGGTTTCAATAAGCATTAGCACACGAGACCTA
>Ga0315280_10010281_pt1 | contig 11774 bp, 10 predicted proteins | sample YL17G06_40_MG_FD_203697 | JGI IMG/M metagenome (GOLD analysis project Ga0315280, IMG submission 203697) | Sediment microbial communities from Yellowstone Lake, YNP, Wyoming, USA - YL17G06_40 | ecosystem: Environmental > Aquatic > Freshwater > Lake > Sediment | place: USA: Wyoming | collected... | reverse complement strand
GTAGAGGCTCAGCCTCAGGAACTGAAAGCCCCGGAGACAGCTCCGGAGAAGGGGCCCCAACCAAAAATAGTCCCCACCCACATAGCGGGGCTCGACGACCTCCTGGGAGGAGGGATCCCCAACAACAGCCTGATCCTGATCATAGGCTCCATCGGGTCAGGCTACACGACCTTCATAAACCAGCTCCTCCTCAACAACCTGAACGACGGAGGGAAGGCCGCCTACTACGCCACGGAGACCTCCAGCCTCGACGTCGAGCAGGAGATGCAGTCATTCGGCTGGAGCCTCAGACGCTTCACCCAGAACGGCAGCTGCGCCTTCATCAACGTCCTCACCCCGGACCTCCAGAAGCTCGCCGAGCTGGCGCCCGGGAGCTTCAGCCAGCTGCGGGTGAACCTCAGCGGGTCCCTGAACGCGTTGAAGACCGACCTGCTGGGCAAGCTGAGGGAGAGCCGGTGGACGATCCTCGACCTGAACCACGTCCTCCAGACCTACGACCTGAGGGAGGTGATCGGCCTGATGCTGTACTGGAGGGCCGCCGTCCAGGTGTATGGGGGCGTCAACGTCGCCGTGGTCCCCAGCGGGGTCCACGACGAGAGGGTTGAGAACGCCCTAAAGAACGTGGTCGACGGGGTCTTCGTCTTCAGGCTCAGGGAGGGCCCCGTCGAGTACGGTGGTGATCTCATCGTGCAGAAGCTCCGTGGGATGCGGACGGCGAAGAAGGTGTCTTACACCGTCTCGGAGGAAGGGATAGTGGTAGAGACCGCGATGAGAATAAGATAAGTAGAGCGAAATATATCTTACCCTGCGAGGAGGCATGCCAATATCAGATAAAAACCCTGGGGCTCCCGACCTAAATATCATGGAGAGGAGAACGGCGCTCTATAAGGAGCCAGGGGTTGAGCGGCTTTTAAGAGAACTCTTCGAAAAGGATGCCAAAATAGAGCCAAGCTTCGATCTAGAATACGGCTACAGGTACCCTCAAATGGAAAAACTGACTGGGCTTGGAGTTGAAGAAACTAAATCGCTGCTTAATAAAATGACTGATTTAAGCATTTTGAATAAAGAAAAATTCGACGAGGGGATACTTTGCCCCAAGTGTAGAAGCCCAAACATAACAATAAATTACTCCTGCCCATATGATAACAGTAAAGAGATAGAAAGAGATTCGTTGATAGAGCACCTGGCCTGCGGACATATAGATACCTTATCTCATTTTAAAAGAGAGAACGACCTCATCTGCCCAAGATGTAAAGCAAACCTGACTCCAGGAAGTTACAGAAACGCAGGATCATGGAACACCTGCGGATCCTGTGGGAGGAGATTAGAGTCCCTGGTAGTCCTTCACAAATGCAGAAAATGTGGAGCGACTTTCACATTCGAAGATGCCCTGATCCAGGAATCCAATATCTACTCCCTCAGCGAATTCGCTAAAGCCGATATTAAGAGAGGCGTATTCTTCGCCTCGCAGCTTCGAGAGATCGTTGAGAGGCACGGCTATTCAATAATGACTCCGCCCGTCCTTAAGGGAAGCTCAGGAATAATCTACGACTTCGATCTAATAGCCACCAAAAAAGAAGGAAAAAGAATAACGATAGACGTCGACTTTGGAGAAACGAAAATTGCTAGGAATATGGTGATGGAGATGAGCGGGAAATATAGGGATGTGGGCGAAAAATCCTACTTGATCATTGCCCCCAGGACAGAGCCTGAAAATCAGAATTTAGCAGATTCGCTTCAAATAAAACTGGTTCAGGGGGAGACGCCCGGGGATGCCCTCGAAAGTTTCAGTCAAATATTGGCTTCAGATAGAGACGATGATAAAACCAAACCATCTAAGAGGTCTTTCTTTTCTAACCTGATAAAAACTCTCAATTACTGACGTGAACCACCACCCAGCAAGTTGGGCGGCTTCCTAACTCATCGAAGCAACTTGCCCAACCCCGAGGTCCTTTCCCCCATTGGGAGTTTTTCGTAAAACTAGCCGCGCTCTGGGGAGCTAAGAACGTAAAATCAAGGGCTGAAGTCAACCAGCCTGTTGTGGTGTGCCGATTCGAGGTCGAATCGGAGCTTTAACTGCAAGCCCCTATCCCTTTAGGGAGGGGTAGTTTACTTACTCACTGTGAAGCTATAGTAAGATTTGTTGTTATCGCTTATAGCTAGATTTCCGGAATTGTCATAGGCCTTAATAAAGAAAAATACCTTGGTGTCTACGGGTAGGGGAGGGATCTGCGCCTCCCAGCGTTCCTTTGGAAGGTTATAGTCCATCTCGACAGTTCTATTACTAAGCCAATTATTCATAGTCCATACCACTAAAGCGCTTTTTATCCCTGAGGCGGGGTAGGGGTCATCAACCACGGCGCTAACCAGTACATGATGTGTAGAGATGGGTGTTTGTGGAGTGATATTTACCTGGCTAATTGTGGGGGATATTGGATCCAGTAGGAGAACGCCGAAGAACACGGTGACGATTACTATCAGCGAGACGGAGTGTTTCAACCCTGAAAGGATTTTGCCCTGACTCAATTTTCCCGCGGTGATTCCCCCAAAAAAGGATATTATAATCACAAGATCAAAAAGAGTCGCTTTAAAGTCCTCAATGGTCAGGGATAACTTCATGAAACCACCCGTAGTTGTTGAAGCAATCGAAGTAAAGAAACTCTGATAAATGATAATCATTATAATCATGAAAATGATTGAACTAATGTAGATAATCATCATATACGGCTTGAGTTCAGACTCCCTTTCGTCACGTAAATTATTCATTTCCGTGACAAATGACGCCACCGAAGATAATGAAGCCTTAATATCTCCACCTAATCTTGTGGTCTCTAAAAGCAATGCAACAGTTTTTTTAGTGATCTCGGTATCCACTCGGTTCGCAAAAGAAGTGAAGGCCTCCTCAAATTCCACTCCCCAGCTGATTTGAACCACCATCTGCCTTAACTCCTTTGTTAAAGGCCCATAATCTCGAGCCGCCGATGCTTGAAGAGCCTTAAGAAAAGTCAAGCCGGCTTCCTGGCCCTCGTAAATATCTCTTAAAAACTGAGGTAACATGGAATCGATTTTTTTCTTCCTTGTTTCATCAAAATGGATAAGGAGAGTAGGAACAGATAATGCGACTATAACTCCCACAACTACTAGAATATGAAAGAGTAATTTTGGGAAAAAAAGAAAATAACCAAAGAGAATTATCAATATTCCAACCGTGGCCGGTATGCCAATTATACTTAATCGAACTATCTCTTTCTTTTCAATTTTCTTCTTGAAGAACATTTTTACCAACCAGACATTAATCCATCAGCTAAGAGAAGGATAAAAATCCCCATGAAGGGTACGAGGACATAAACAATCAATATCATGGCTTGGAAGGGGCTTATACCTCCAACAATTCCGCCTCCAAAACCACCCATTATCACTAGCATTGAGACTAAAATAACTGGTAGAGCCACGAGAGCTGCGATAAAAACTTCCCCAACTATATCGAGTCGCCTAATCATCTGTGTCAAAAACCTTTTCCTCGACTCAAGTAATTGCCTAGACTTCGCCGAGAGATATCCAGTCAGATTCCCACCGGTGACCAAGGTGGCGATATATCCCTGTAACAGATTTGCGTATTCGATAGAGGGGACCCTTTTACTCTCCTGATTTAAAGCAGAAAGGACATCAAACCCCATGAGCTCCACGTCCCGAATAATGGCTCTTGCGCTGCTTTTTACTCCAAAAAAATCTGTAAGTTTCGCGAGCGAGAGTACGGTCTGTTCCGGCGTAGCTCCCGCGCTTTGTAAAATGAACATATAATTAGCCGTATAAACAAGATTCTTATCAATCTCTATCCTCCGTTGACTGGCTTTATATTTAGGATAATAAATAAAAGTAATAATTGTAATAACTCCAGACAATAAAGTAACAATTATAACGACTATAATAAACATAAAGTTAGAAAGGATTATATTCAGAAGAGGTAATATAAAAGTGATTGTTAAAGTTGATAAAATTAATGAAGCACCAGTTATAGCCAAAGTCCAAAAAAACATCGCACTGATATAAATCGTGTAACCAACCGATATCCCGCCCTTGAGGAGGTCATCCCTCAACTTTGATTGTCCTGGATAAAACCTGAGTGGCTTATCTTGTAAAAAGCGATAGGCGATCTTGAAAAAAGCGCCTTGGTCCGACATTCAAAATTCCTCTATTTCTCAACACGAACCTGTTTGATAACTTCATCAGGATTATTGTAATATTCCCTAATTACTTCTGCGACTTCTTGGAAGCTCCTTAATTCCTTTTTCACCATCCAATTTAGAACACTTTGTCTTCTTTCGATCTCACTTCGTATTTCTCGCAATGTTTTTCCGAGCATATTAGCAATTTTTTCTAGAAGATAACTTCTACCGGTAAAACGATAGGTATCTGTACTCGCATCATATCTAAATATTTCATTTGTGAGGATCTCATTGGTCTGCGGATCTAATCCTATGATCTCAGTAGCGGTAACCGTTCTTCTAATTGGCTTTCCCTCTCTCTCAAATCTTTGTTGTATGGTTATGATATTTAAACTTGGGATTAAGGACCTAGGTATATTCATGGGGGTCGTTTCAAGTCTGTGTACAGCAGATAAGACTGACTCAGCGTGAAGAGTAGATAAACCGCCATGACCTGTAGCAATTGCTTGGAAAAGAGTTGAAGCCTCCTCCCCCCTCACCTCGCCAACGATGATGTAATCAGGCCTCTGACGCATGGCAGCCTTCAATAAATCAAATAGATCGATTTTACTCGATGCCCCCAAACTTGGTCTAGAAATGGATCTTATCCAATTTTTATGGTAGAGTTTTAGCTCTGGCGTATCTTCAATGGTCACTATTTTATAGTCTGGCTTAATGAAAAGTAAATAAGTATTAAGTAGGGTTGTTTTTCCAGAAGCGGTTGGGCCACAGACGAAGATGTTGAACTTGTGCTCTACAAAAAACCAAAATAGCGCGGCCATATCGCTTGAAACTGTGTTATACATGATCATATCAATAATAGTCAATGGGTCCTCTCTGAATTTCCGTATTGTAAAAGTTGAACCGTGTCTGGTGACCTCTTTCCCGAGGGTCATGTTGATTCTACTCCCATCTGGGAGAGCGCCGTCCAAGACCGGATTCGATATAGAGATCATCTTTCCGGTACGGTAAGCCAACCGAATAATGAAGTTATTCAGTTGTTCCGCGGAGGTAAAAGACACATTCGACGGTATCGACTCATATTTTCGATGCCATATATACAGTGGCACGTTCTCCCCATTACAGCTTATGTCCTCTATCATGGGATCCTTCATCATTACATCGATGACGCCGTAACCAAGATAATCCCTTGTGAAATAATAGAGTAGTTTATCCAGGCTCTTCTCATCAAGCTTAATTCTAAAGGTATTTATTATATCTTTAACCTTTTGTCTCAGATATTGTTTTGCTTCATCATCTGAACCAACATCAAATAAGATTACGTCTAATGTTTCCGCCATATAATTCTGAATAACATCAAAAACCCCTTTTTCTTCAGAGCTAAGAGTAGGTTCTACAACCTCATAATTTAACACATGTAGCAATGGATCTTCGATTATGATTGAATACCCGAATGAAGCGTTAACAGCGGAAAACTCTCTAACCATTTTTCGGGTGGCTAAAACACTCGTCAAAAGATGTCAGGTTATTATTGAAACTCCATCAATAAAAAATTGCTGGATCGCGTGCTTGCAGAATTTTCCGGAGCCCTTTTCTAGTACCAATATAAATCCTTAAATGAAGATAAATACAAAAGTTAATGAGTTCGTCGAAAATATTGGTAAAAAGAGATGGAATGAATCTGAAAGGATCCCACCGCGGTGTCGAAACGATCATCAGTGCTATGATTCAGATCGTCATAGTGGTCGCGGCGTTCAGCCTCGCCTACGGTGCCTACTTCAGCTGGGCTAGCACACAACGTCGGGGCTTGTTGATGCAGATGCAGGAGCGGATGGTCGTCGAAGCTGTATGGTTCCGGTCGAGCACGATGGCCTCGATATACGTATCTAACGTCGGCGAATCTGACGTGAATATAGATGAAGTCAAGGTTAACGGAGTCTCCTGCACCATCAACCCCACCAGTCTCTCAATCGTGCCCACGCAAGGTGGCTGGCTGCATGTAACCTACACGGGGGGATTCGTTTCTGGAACAACCTACACCTTCACAGTCATCACTGAGAGGGAAACGAGCCTTGAGACGCTTGCGAATCGGTAGACGCGCCAGACGGGGACAGGCCACCGCCGTAGGAGCCGTCCTGTTCCTCGCCTTAGCGGTGTTGGTCTTCAGCTTCATGCAGCAGGTCTACCAGATCCAGACGAACATGAACAGTCTCGACAATGAGAAAGCTGGCGAAAAGGTCTCCATAGGATACGCAGTTTTCACAGAGACACCGCCCTCTTCGAACACCGCCGGGATCCCCCCACCCAGTTCAGCTCCTTCGGGGACTCCCTCGAGCACAGGTGGAAACATGATTGCTGGAAGCTACTATTACATTGTAACGGCAATAAGCTCAACAGGAGAGACAACGATGAAGGCGATGACGACCCCCGTCACTATCCCGGCTGGCGCCACAGCGGGCAGTGTTGCCCTCACATGGTCGCCAGTTACCGGAGCGTCAGGTTACAAGTTATACAGGACAACGACAAACCCTTCGTCAACGAGCAGCGCCCTCCTCTTTCCGTCACTCATCACACCCACCCCAATCACTTCCACCTCCTTCACGGATACGATGATCACGCCAACCTCGATACGTATATCTATAAAGAACGACGGCAGCCTAACATCGCAGATCCAGTCGATCTGGCTGATCGATGATACAGTGAACACTTATACCCGGCACGATGTGAGTGAATCAAGCCAAGTATACGTAACGCTTCCTAGAGAATCAATGCCTAGAGGGGAAGTATACGTCTCTCCTAATAGTGTGATCTCTATCACCCTCTCTCCGAGTAACCCCAGTTGGTACGTCCAAGGGCATAGTTACAGGGTCATCGTTGTCACCTCGAGAGGGACGAAAGTTTCCTCTAACATTTCAAGTGCAACCAATTTGGATGCCCAGCTAATAATCTCACCTACAAGGGTAGAATCCAACAATAAGATAACCGCAATTCTGATAGCAAAGAGCGGATCGATCCCCCTGAAAAACCTCACCCCTATCGAACCAAACACAGCTGCCGTGCCCGCGCCAACCAATCCTCCTGCAGCCACCCTCGTAACCGGAGGTAGCCTCCCAGTTGGCACTTACTATTATGAGTACTCCATCGTGACGGCGAACGGAGAGACCACATGCTCACCCGAGACCGTCGCCTTAACCACGACAAGCGGAAGCCGGACCATTAGTCTGACCCTCCCAAGTCTCCCCAGCTACGCAGTCTCATACAACATCTACCGCACAGAGGTTAACGGACCAACTGGCTCGGAGAAGCTCCTGAAGGCTGGTTTAACATTGCCAACATTTAACGATGATGGATCGCTTACGATAGTCTCTGTCTCCCCGCCAGAGGTGAACACAGCCGTGATCGATGTTCCGGGGACACCTACCTGCGTCGCATCTAACACCGGAGGGTCGATGGCCGCTGGCACATACCACTACGTCTTAACAGCTCTGACAGCGAACGGTGAGACCACGATGAGCCCTCAGAGCCCAGATGTGACGATCACGAGTAGCACGGGAAGTGTCAGCCTCTCGTGGACAGCTATTATGACAGCGACTGGATACAACATATACAGGACGACTACTTCAGGCAGCTACGGCTTATCGAGTTATGTAACCACGATCGTCTCAGGATCCACAACAACATACACTGATACATCATTATCGACGAAACAGGGCACCCCGCCTCAAAGTTTTGCAGCGTATCCTTCGTCAACTGTATCAGGTATAGTTGGTCCTACACCTTCCTCCATCAGCTACCTTCCAGCAAACTCGACCGCCGTGTTCTCTTGGGTAGTCACCCTTGCCGCAGCTCAAGGACAAGACGTAAAGTTCTCAGCACAGGTAAAGGGCGTCGACGCCTACAACAACGACCACATCGTAAGCTCAAATTATGTCACCACGCTCGGTGGAATCCAGGCTCCTTTAAGTAAAACGCAAACTGAGCTCGTGCAGAAAGTTGACATATTCGCCGCTGTTGCAAACCCGATGGGTTCAACGTCTGGCGATCGATACCCTCCGACGCTTGCTATCACCCTAGTTAATCCTACTGACTTCAACATCAAAGTTTATCAAGTCAGCATTCAGGCGATTATACCCACCTCTGGTACTGTCTTCGGTGCCACACCAACAGCCATTCGTCCAACGGTGGGTGCATGGGAGACGGAAAGTAAGAACCCTAACATGCTCATCTGGAAGTATTCTACAGGAGTAACGATCCCCGCCCACAGCGCCTCTGACTGGGTGATCACCGTAGTCCCCGGCAGTTTAGGTGTTCAACTGTTCAGTATGTCGATTAACGCCTTGACCTCTATGGGGATGTTCAGCAAAGTTATCTATGTTAGTGCCCAAGGGGCGACAGGTTCAGGAGTTGTAGCAGGCGCCGGTATCTGGTATTGCGACAGTGGTGGAAACGGAAAATACTTCGTATTTAGCAACATGCCTTCTCCTTCCGCCAACCTTGGAGCCATACAACCTGGCGAGTCAAAAACGTTCTACATCTGTCTTATAGAGACAACGAACTCAAAGGCCATTAGTGCTGAAGCCACCTTAGTTATTAACATTCCCCAAGGATGGTCTGATGTTATAGCCTCATCTGATCAGGCAGGTGGCTTTTGGGCGGCTCCCAAGATCTTTTCGCTGGTCGATGGCTCCTGGCAGATCATCGTATCAACGACCGCCGCCTTGCAAGGAGCATCTAAGGTCTTCAGTTTCACCGCTACCGCCCCCCAGACCTCCTCCACCATAGTCGCCGTCTCCTACATACTCGTATCAGGGGTCGAATCAAGTTCCTTAGCGTGGCGTGTTGCACCCCTCGCTGAGACCGTCCTACAGGTAGCGCCTCCACCGCTTCTTTCGTCACCTACCAGCGGAGCCACCGGGGTAAGTACGACGCCTACCTTCACATGGACAGCCGTTGCAGGTGCTTCGACATACACATTACAATACTCCACATCTAAGGACTTTAGCGGCATCGTCACCACAGTTGGGGGCCTCACAGGAACGACCTCTCCGCCCACAACACCCCTATCGGGGCTCACAACCTACTATTGGAGAGTAAAAGCAATATGGACTAGCGGATCTAGCTCCTACTGTGACTACTGGTCCTTTACCACAAGTTAACGGATGGATCAATGTTGAGCGACAGTCCATCGAGATCTAAAGAACTGATAGTCTCATCCTTATTCATAGTCGCTGTAGGAATCTTTGACATATACCTCCTCCTCAAACTCATAAACCTCTTTGATTCCTTTGCTCTACAGCTTGTAGCCTTAATTACTCTAATAGAGGCAACTGTAGTGCTGCGGCTTTGGGGGCATATGAGCGTCAAATACCTGCTGGCAGAAGATCGACTCATTATATACCAATCCCTAGGTCGAGAAGAGATACCCCTCCGAAACATAGCTTCAGTCCATCCCGCCAAACTTAACCTCGTAAAGCACATCCTATGGGGGCTCATCCCTACATACACGAAAAGAGAGGGGCTAATTGTAGAAGTTAAGCAACGGGGAGATGTTTTCATCTCCCCCCGCAATATAGAGGAGTTCCATAATATGCTTAGAAAGCGAGTTGAGTTTAGTGAAGGCGACTACTAAGTCGTTCTAGGCTTGATGAAAGTTAATCCTGGTTCTTCTTAATTTATGCATGGTTGGGGTTGTCAGTTTCGGGTGTATCGAGTTGTTTCTGATTTTTCCGGATACTCCCTTCCCTTGCGCCTACTCTAGGAGAGGCCTGTTTAGAGGGCTTCGGCCGGGGTGTTCCAGGTCGGCCCTCCTCCTCCCGCCGCCTGGAACGGCGTGAGGCCTCCCAGGCCCTGATGCGGCCTCAGCATGTTGTACACGGTCTGGAGGATGGCGAGGGCCCCGTTCCCGGCAGCGAGGGATTTGAAGATACTCAACGTCCTGACCCAGCCCCGGAGGGTGGTGTTGAGGCGTTCCAGGAGGTTGTTGCTCACCGTAACCGACCGGCCTCAGTGGCTGACGGGCGTCCCCTTGAACTGGGCGACGACGTGCCGGGCTCTGGGGATGGCCTCCTCAATGGCCGATGGGTAGGCCGGGGCCATGCCCAGGTAGGGGCTGTCTCGGCTGAAGAGCACCGCACGGCCGTCAGGCAACTGGCCGATGACGTTGCCCTTCATGCCCCTAAGAGTTTAAACTTTGAGCATTTCGCCCGGTTCTATGGGCTGAATGTTCCTATCATCGTGTGTCATGTCAAGTTTCTAACGTTACACTCGTATAGGTCTCCTTCTTCACGTAGAGGGCTAGGCGCACGGGGTGTTCGACATCGCCATTAACATAGTGGGTGGTGACCAGATCGTGACCCCAGACGGCCCTGCCCTCAGAGCCGTCGTAGCGGTATCCGGCATCCTCCATGTGGAGGCCAGTCTTCTTGTTGACGGTGTCGTCGATGATTAGGAAACTTATAGAGCCCTCGGGAACTTGGAGGTTCTCCCTCGCCATGGCCAACCTCTGGGTCTCGAGGCGTTGAAGGGACCAGGGTGAGGCGGTGAGGAAGCGGTTGAGGGTACTCTGGTCCTTGCCTCCACGAAGCACCCGTTTATGGCGTCCACGTTCTTTTTGCCCTCACATGCCACGAGTCCTAGGATGTAGGTGGAGGAGTTTCTGAACTGGGGTCTGGAGAAGCAGGGTCTGAACTGCTCCAGAAGATCCTCCATAACGCCGACAGCAGACGGAACAAGCATTCTTGAAAACCCCTTAGCTGAACCTAAGCAATATAACACACTGCGACCAAAAAAGCTTTAAATCCAAAAAACGCAAAACTTAAGTTATAAACTAGGGTTAACGGTTATCAGGGTCGAGAAGAATGGTTGGAAGGCTGACTGTTTTCACAGCTTGTACGTTTGGAGGTTTCCTCGGAGGGGTCTTCGCTTACTTCGCCTACGCGAGACTGCTACCTGTCATCGAGATGTTCCCTGAGCTACTCAACACTGAATGGTTCTGGTCAGGCCTAGCCGGCGCGATAATGGCGCTGATCCTTATGCTTGTTTGGGCCAAACTCTCCTCCGAGAAGATCCGTATTTAGCTTGCGTGAATCAAGAGCGGAGAAATGGGCTTAAAATGGTAAAATGAGGCCTTTTCGGGCTTGGACTACACGTTCAATGAGGATAGGGAAAGCTCCAGGATTCAAGCTTGGTTCACTGAAAGAGCATCAAATATGGGGAATCAATTCAATGAGCTAAATACATACTATTTATCGTTGCATGATTTCTATACGAAGGCCAGTAATGGGAGAACGTTCTTTTTGAGATCGTCTGATAAACCGTCCCGTAGCTTCTTGTCCGCCGTCACGAACACGGCGTCGCTCTGACCAGCAAGGGCAAGATACACGGCGTCGTATACAGATATCCTCTCTTGGAGGGAGAGCTCGAACGCCCTGGCCCAGCCCTCCTCTTCCATCTCCACCGTGATCGACATCCCCTCCAAGGAGGCGATCGCAACGACCAGATCCGAGGCGTCGAGCCTGATCTTAGGGTGATATCTGAGGGCGTTGGCGACCTCGAATACGATCAGACCGGGGGACAGGACGTCGATCTCCCCCGCCTCGTAGCCCCTTT
>Ga0315280_10010280_pt1 | contig 11774 bp, 12 predicted proteins | sample YL17G06_40_MG_FD_203697 | JGI IMG/M metagenome (GOLD analysis project Ga0315280, IMG submission 203697) | Sediment microbial communities from Yellowstone Lake, YNP, Wyoming, USA - YL17G06_40 | ecosystem: Environmental > Aquatic > Freshwater > Lake > Sediment | place: USA: Wyoming | collected... | reverse complement strand
AGGAAGTGATTGTTACACTGGTGAAATTGAACCGGAGAAACACGATCGGGCTAGTTTCACTGGGCTTACAAACGTCAAGCGTGGCATAAGTGATATGCTTTCCAGTGGCGCAGGCAAGGAAGAGCAGGGGTGAGGCCTTGTTAGTCTTCATTTCAAACTGGAAGTCTGTCATGTCAATCCTTGCGGCTGCGCGTCCGGCAACGATGCTTGTGATGCTTGCCATTGCTTCACTCCAGTTGAACGCGTCTATGTCGATCCAATCTTTATGCAGTGCGTCAGCTGATTCGCCTAGTATACCGTTTATTTTCAAGAAAATTATAATGTCAGGATTTGCTTGCGTCTGTCCTTCGGAGCGAGTAGTGCGCATAACCGCGAGACTGCTCAATATCAATACAGTGACCAACGCAGCAGCCACCATCGATAACGCTTTCTTATTTACCATTAAGTGTCACCTCCTTTCTCTTTCCAGAACCTACCAATGATATCAATGAGTTCAGTTTATCTGGCTTGTGAAACCATCTTCTAGCGCGCACTGCCCAGACTGATTGAGAAGACTGAAAAGAAGGAAGCGCGGGCTTAGTACCCGTGCATTTCGCTTTCTACGTCGCGCCTACCGCTGCTTATGAAAGCCCACGCGCGCGCTTTGATTGAGCAAAAGAAGATTCTGTCCATTGTTGCACTCGGCGTGGGAAACTGGAAACCAGACGTTTGGTCTACAGATCCACCAACTCCCAACCAATCATGATAGTAGTTTTCTCCAAAGTTTTTCTCGATGTACTCTGAACGTTGCGGTCTTCATTCTCTTATACTTGAGCGTTCAAACTGTTTGTACACTGAGTTCAAAGTATTTGTACGGATGTACAAAAACGTAGAATTAATTCCTTCTCTGGACATCATTTTCTTGGTCCTGAAAGGGGATAGAGAACATGGATATTCGGCTTAGGAATAGCGGAAGAGATAGAATAGCAATAGTTGCGGAAATCTTGGAAATGGCGCGTGAAGGAGTGCTTAAAACCAACATAATGTACAGAGCAGGACTGAATTCCCTTATGCTAAACAAATACCTCGGACTTATGACAAATGCCAAATTGCTGGAGAAAGTGTTGCTGAACGGCAGAGTAGTGTTCAAGGCAACCAAGAGGGGCACGGAGTTTCTACACTACTGCTATGAAATCACAAGGCTGCTGGAACCCGAGGATGGTATAAACAAAATTGGCGAAAGGGTTCAACTTCTTCCAAGCAGTCTATAGCACGTGATTCTATTGAAGAAAGACTAAAAAGCGCGGGCAAAGGTACACACGAAAATGATTAGGAAGCGAGTGCTGCAAATGATTTTTTGAGAAACATGAATTATTGAATCTGTTCCGTGAAAGCCGAAATCGGCCGTATGCTTATATTTAGTCCTCAGAAATCAGTAGAGTGCAAGAGGAACTGGTACGTACAAGACCATCGAGGTTCTGGGTCCGGAACACGAGTTTTCAGTTGTAGACAACGATCTGAGAGCTTTGCCGGTTGTTGACAGAATACTGAAAGATTTCTGTGGACGCGTGGTCAACTTTGTTGTGCAGCCTGACTTCACTTTTGGAAAAGAGCTGCAAATGCACGTGCTGGAAATAAAACCCAACGCGCCCTTTACATCACCTGAAACTTTCGAGGAAACGATGCATAAGGCAGTTTTGTTCGTCTCTGATTTCCTGCATCGAAAATATGGGGCAAGTCTACTCGGGACTGGAATGCATCCCCTGTTGAGGCTTGAAGAAACAGGCATCTGGCCGCACCGTCACCGGCAGATTTACCAGGCTTACAGCAAACTGTTCAACCTCTGCCAGCACGGATGGTTGAACATTCAGAGCTTCCAGCTGAACCTTCCATACTTGAGCGAGCAAGACGGCGTCAGACTGCACAACCTGTTTGCCAACGTCTGCCCCTACCTGCCCGCGTTCACCGCCTCCTCTCCCATTTTCGAAGGCATGTTTGGGAAGGACGTTGACAACAGACTGCATTTCTACAAACTGAACCAACGCGAAGTGCCCTCAGTAACAGGGGACGTGGTTCCCGAGTACGTTTCGTCCTTCAGCGAATATCGTGAGAGAATAATCGAGAAGTACTCGTTTGAAATGGCACAGGCTGGCGCAGAAGAACTCATCCTTCATAAAGACTGGGTCAACTCCCGCGGCGTAATCTTCAGGTTTGAAAGAAAGGCAGTTGAAATACGGGTGATGGATGAACAGGAATGCATCAAGTCGGACGTGGCCGTAAGCTGTTTTATCAGGGCACTGCTCAGAGGACTGCTCAACGAAAACGTCCAGCTCCTGCCCCACGAAGTCTTGGTGAAAGACCTCAATTCTGTCATAGCGAGAGGCCTCGAAGCAGACATCGGACCGCCCGACGGACGAACTGCACCCAAAGTCTGCCAACATCTCTTCCAAATCGCGCAGGAGAACGCGTCGGAAGAAGAGAAGAAATACCTTCCAATCGTGAAGAAGAGAATAGACGGCGGAAGCCTCTCAGACAGGATACATGAAAGAGTGGAGAAGAAAGCCCAGAAAACAGACTTCAAAGAAGCAGTAGTCAGCGTCTACTCAAGACTTGCAGAAAGCCTTATGGACAATCAACCCTTCTTCTAACTCGAAAAGGGAGAGCCGAACATTGGCCAAGCGCGAGAGCAATAGGCAGAACAACTTCTTCGACGTATGCAGCGATTGCAAGACCAGTTATTCCTGCTGCCACGAAACCACGCCGCCAGTCACATCTGAGCGCAGAAAAATCATAGAAGCTTACATGAAAGAATACGGAATATCCGTTGCCCACCCTTTCGAGTGGACAGAATACGTTTTTCCAAGGTTGACGGCTGATGGCTACTGCGTGTTTCATGATAAAAAAACGAAGAAGTGCGTCGTTCACCCTGTGAAACCTGAAACATGCGTGGCAGGACCAATCACTTTCGACTTGAACCTAAGAACAGGAAAGATTGAATGGTTCGTGAAGATGGACAGGATATGCCCCCTCGCGGGAGCAGTATACATGGATAAGAAGCTGCTGAAAAGACATCTCGAATCAGCCAAGAGAGAGATACTTCGGCTTGTGGCTCAACTTACAGCTGAAGAGCTGAAGGCTATACTGAAGAAGGATGAACCAGAAACCTTCAAGATAGAAGAGGACCCTATGAGAAAGGAGTTACTGCGCAAAGTGACGCGCTAGTCAACAATGGGCTTGGTCCCACCATCTTGTGATTGCAATCTGTCCAACGAGCCAGTGGAAACAATGTATTGAAGGCACACTGAAAAAAGTTGGGAGAAAGATACGTCTAGACGTACTTCTTGTCTTTGTAACAGTACCATCGTTGATACTGCTGAATGTAGGTCAGAGGGCCTCCACACGTTGGGCAGGTTGGCGTTTGAGATTGTTGAGGCTGTTGACCCATTGGCTGGCCACCAAAAGGTCGTGCTTGTGCGGTTTCGGGCTTCAGAACGACGAAGTCTCCTGCAGCCTGGATTTCTTCCCATGGGATTTCCTTGGTTTCGCCCTTTTTGCTTTCAACAATCAATGTCATGCCCATTTTTCCCACTGTGAATGCGATGTCCTGAATGGTTCCAGCGTCGTTTCCCTCGCTGTCGATTACCTGCATGCCTATCAGGCGATCTTTCGTCATGGCTTTCTTCTCTTTTTCCTGTCTCGCCATTCATACCGCTCCGTTGTCTGCATGTTTAGGTGGGTGACGTCTTATAAGTTTTGGCGCGCACCACAAGTTTTTTGGGAGTCCGGAATTAGTCTCGTCAGTTGATTATCCTGTAAGAGTCTGATTGCTGTGCGCACGCATATGGTCAAAGCCAATACCGTTTCTAAGCTAGCATGCGCCTTTCTAGCGCCAACGAGACATGGAGTAAAAAACTTAGTTGGGACAACAAGGCAATGGGAAAGAGCGCAAGCGATAATAACGAGTTGCGATGAAATAGCGGGAGAGATGAAAAAAATGTCTACAGGAAGCAGTTCACAGTTCGATATGAACCATTGGCTCTTACGCCTTATCGCATTCATAATCGACAGCATAATAATCGGCATCGTTGCAGGCATCATTTGGACCTTTGTAATTCTGTCACTGTTCTTCGGCGGCGGCTTTTGGTGGTTTGGGTGGGAGTTTTACCTAGGTCTTCCCTTCCTCTTAGGCATACTTGAACTCCTTTACTTCATGTTTATGGAGGCTTCTTATGGTGCAACACTGGGAAAGAGAGTCTTGGGATTACAGGTGCAAATGGTAAACGGCAGCAAAGTAACGTTTGACAAAGCATTCATCCGCAACATAAGCAAGATATTTTGGCTTTTCCTCCTACTAGACTGGATATTAGGAGTCGCTACCCCTGGACACGACCAACGCCAGAAATACACTGACCGTATCGCAGGAACCACGGTGGTCTCAGTGAAACAAGCATTCTCATCCGTCTCAACACCTCCACCGCCTCCACCCCCTCCACCGGCGCCCTAAGCTGAGTTCCCATTATTAAGGTCAGGTTCAAAGGACTCGTGCGCGTCACAGACCTCCACTTTTCTTCTATTTTTGTTTGCAGTACGTGTACTAAGCCAAGGCCACAATCTGCCTCCACATCGTCACGTTAGCATGGGAACAATCAAGTTATACTATTCTCTGTCAATCATGTGTGTGCGGTTTGTCTAGTTGATTCAAGAAACTGGGGGGCCCGAGGGTATGCGCCCATTACAGCGAGCGGATACTTGAGATCTCTTTGGGCATTTTCCCCGTTTCATTTTTGGATAATCATTTCGTTTAATACGCGTACTCAATTTTCACAACCATCCGAGTTAAACAACCCATCAAGTCTAGTAACATCCGTTGAACATATAAGACTTGTATCAGAATGTGTCCAACAGAAAAATATCGTGTGGCGCGCGCCAAGTAGTCTCCTATCTATAACCACAAGATTCTACAAGATATTGATCGATGGATGGATATCTCCCGACATGGGAACTCTGAGTATGAGATATCTCTTTTTCTCCAAGATAGTCTTGTGGTTAGACTCGCTTAAAAGGATTGATAGAAGAAAGTTACTTGTATCTTGTAGATTCCCCGAAGTGGGCTCCAAAGTCCTTGCCTTTCTCTTTCTCCATAGGTGAAACACTCTTCACCAAACGGATAAGTGACTGGCATGAACTCTTAATTAGGGGTGACTGCGAGTGCAAGGAAACAACAATTGGGATTATGGTATTCACAGAGCAATGTCGCATTATATGAATAGGAAAATCATAGAATGTTTACATGATGAGAACTTGGGGTTTACGGACCTGTTGAATAGGGTCGGTGATGATGGTAATCATGGCAGATTTGGTTATCATCTCAGAACACTGAGAGAATTCGTTGAACTTGAGCCTACAACAAAGAAATATCGCCTAACGGTTAGAGGAGAATTGTTAGCTCACCAGATTCATGATTTTCACTTTCTGACTTCAAAAGGAAAGGAAGCACCGAGATATGCCGAACGCCTGACAATTGGGGACCATGCTGTCGTCTTGTATGATAATGACGCTTTCAAACGCCAAATATTGTTTTCGTTCCTAAGAGCTGGACTGTCACGAGGTGAGATGGCTTTATACATTGTCTCCGAAGATAAACTGGATTCTGAAGTTCGAGAAATCCAAAAGTATGGCATAGACCTTGACAACCTGCCCAAGGGAGCATTTACGCTTATGTCGACTTATGAATGGTATCTAAGAAAAGGGAGAGCCAAAGCCATAACAATCGTAACGAATTGGCAGAAGCTTATTCACGAGAAGAAGAAAGCTGGATTTCCGGGAGTGCATGCTGCTGGCGAAGTAGCGGTCTTCATCAGCGATGGAAAAAGTGAGGAGTTATTGGGATACGAAGAGTTGTTAGGCAGACAACTTGCTTTTGACCTTTGTGCGCTGTGCCTCTACGATAAGAACATACTTGAAGAAAGACACGCTGCCCGAGTCTTCAATTGTCACGGTCACATTATTTCTAAAGACCTACTTGGAAAAACAGCAGCGTGAACGGAAGGTAGCCCAAACGCACCAAGATTGCTTCATTTCATCTATAACTTTTCCGCAAAATCAAAAGTCATTAGGTGTTTGACACTACGTGCTTCTGAGTTTTGTAAGAACTTTGAACTCATCCTTTTCTCCTACATGAAAATCCAACGCACTTAGCATAGTGCCTCTTTTCTAATCTCTCTGTTGATATCCACTTGGAGTTGAGGAGTGTGGTCATGACACTCTTTCAGTGGTCGGTTTGACACTTCCATTAGTGCAGTATCATGACTTTGTTAGTTTGTTCGGTCTTTTGAGGTTCGGTCTCTGCATCCTCTTCTAAGCATGGTGAATTTGTCTTTTCCCTCCATGCTCTATGCTGTCTCTCCTTGAATCTAGGATAATTCTCAGCAAATCGAGTAGAATATGCTACATGCCTAAGACCAACAACTTGCATGGAGTCAACTCGGGGAGATGGAAAGGTTCATTTTTGAAAAACTTGGCCATTATGATTCTTGGTTGTGTACCTTTGATATGCCTTGTTTCGGACCTAGAGACATATGGAGTTAACCTTAGAGAGTCTTAGTATCCAAACTAATCTTATTTTTAGATTGGAGGAAGAAACTTGTCCTACTCTTCTTCTAATAAGAGACAGTCCGAGGTTAGAAAGAAGAACCTCAAGATTTGGACTCGGGGCATGAACAAGTGATGTTTTTCCACTGTATGGAAATATCTCCCGACATGAGAACTCGATCGATCTATGCGCGCGCATGGACGATCGATCGCGTCTGCTAGCGAATGCTTCTACCCATTGATCAACTACCTCTTCAGTCAGATTTCCGAGGGGGTGCCTCCCATGATCTGCTCCATTCTTGCAATCTTCACGGCAATACCCTTGGCTGCTATCTCAAGCTCACTGATGTCGTTGTCATGGACGCACGCGCTATTACACTTGCGAAGACTAGATGGATATTGCTAAAATTTGCAATTCAGATTCCGGATAGAACGTAACGATCGATCTTAGACGTTGAGGAAAAATGTGAAAGTCGTGAATAATCAATACCTGCTTGGAGCGCGTACTTGGAGTCTGAGTTCGAGTTTCAATGATTACATGTCCTTACTCTGATTTCGCAATGGTTATAGTCCTGCAAAAGAACAAGCTCTGAACGAGTACGGGACGATGCGTTTGAATGGTTGAATCCATTTTTCGTTTTCCAGCCATGGAGGGTTCGGACTTTGTTCATAAGGGCCTGATGCAGGTTTTGCAGGTGGATGATGAGTCTGGTTTTCTGAAGGTTGCCAAACAGATTTTGGAAACGAAGGGCGCGTTCCAAGTTGACACTGCAGTGTCAGTTGCAGGAGCCATGGAAAAGATGAAGAAGAAGACGTACGATGTGATTGTCTCCGACTACAAAATGCCCTTCAAAGACGGCCTTGAATTCCTGAAAGAGCTAAGAGAAAATGGAAACGGCATTCCATTCATAATTCTCACTGGAGCAGGCATGGAAGAAGTGGCAGGTCAGGCACTGAATTTGGGCGCTGATCACTACGTTAACAAGCGTGTGGACTCGGAAATGATGTTCAATGAGCTTGCACATAATATACGTAGGGCGGTTGAGAGAAGAAGAGCTTACTTGGCAATATGGTTCACACATGAGAGATTGAGAGCAATATTCGATTCATCCCCCAACGCGATAGTAACCATTGACTTGCAAGGAAATGTGGTTGAATGTAATCAGGAAACATTTCGACTGACAAGGTTCTCATCAAAGAAAGACGTGATTGGCAAGAGCGCATTGGAATTTGTTGAACCAATGGACCGTTTGCGAGTTTCAGGAAATCTGAAAAAGACGTGGGAGCAAGGCACCGTCAAAGACCTTGAATTTGCTTTTCTGACCAGATCCGGAGGAAGATGCATCGGAGAAATCTCAGCAAGCATTGTCAAGGACCCATCCGGTAACCCTACAAGTCTTGTGGCCATAATAAGCGATATCACAGAACGTAAGCGCGCTGAGAATAGTCTTAGGCAATATTCCAGGCGATTGGAGGAGAATCAGAGGTTTTTGGAAAATGTTTTCTCTGCGTTTCCAGATGCCGTTGCAGTTTGCGATTTGGATGGAAACATTATCAAATGCAATCAAGCAGCATTAGACCTACATGGCTATACATCAAAAAATGAATTGGTCAGTGTGAATCTTTTCGCTTTGTTTTCACAAAGATATCATGAAAGAGCAATAGAAGAACTGAAGAAACCCAGGATATTGGGTTCCGTCAAGAATCTTGAATGCACTATGCTAGGAAGAGATGGAAATGAGTTCCCGGCAGAACTTTCCGCGGGAGCAATTATGGATTCCTCTGGTAATCCTCTTGGTCTTGTAGTCGTCACGAAAGACGTCACTGATAGGAAGCATTTGCAGGAACAGCTGATAGTGTCCGAAAAACTGGCGGCTATAGGCCAGTTGGCAGGGGCGTTTAGTCATGACATACGAAATCCGCTGGCTGTCATCAAAAATTCAATCTGTTTCCTGAGAATGAGGCTCAAAGAAACCACCGACGAGAAAGTGATGAAACACTTGGCGATCCTGGAGAAGGAGATCAATTACGCGAACCTCATGGTCAACGACCTCCTCGATTTCACAAGAAAAACTCCACCTCATCTTCATATAGCCGACTTAAATGAGGTCGTAGATTGTGCACTCTCTTCTGTCTCCAAGCCTGAGAACATAAAAGTGGTTACCAAGTTTGGCGAGATACCGTCCATGCCGATTGATCAAGCGCAACTGCAAAGAGTTTTCACGAACATGATTCTGAACGCTATTCAAGCTATGCCGGATGGTGGAAAACTGACGGTTCAGACATCGAGGCATTATGACTTGGCAGAAATAGCGTTCAGGGATACTGGGGTCGGTATCCCTCAAGAAAACCTGCAAAAAATGTTCGTCCCCTTCTTTTCAACGAAAGCAAATGGTATAGGTTTAGGCCTGAGCATCTGCAAGCAAGTGGTTGAGGGCCATGGCGGTAACATCACAGTAGAAAGCAAGGAGGGTGAGGGTTCAACATTCACTATCAAACTGCCTATTCATACAAAAGAAGTTAGTGAGGAGCCTACGTTTGCTGCTATGCTTGCAGAGAAATGTGAAAAATCAGCAAGGAATTCAACGGCTCGAGCCGACTACATGGAGGTGAGTCAAACGTGAAAGAAAGACCAAAAGTCTTGATAATTGATGACAACACAAACATGCGTGACACGCTAGCGGATATCCTTGAAGAGAAAGGATACGAAGTAGCGACTGCCAGAACCGCACTGGAAGCAATACAAGTGGCGCAAAAATCTTTCTTCAACATAGCCCTAATAGACATAAACCTCCCAGACAAAACGGGCATAGAATTACTCAAAAGATTCAGAGGCATGTATCCTTCTAGGATAAACATAATGATTACAGCAAGTGCAAGGGTGAAAAACGCAGTTGACGCCGTTAATTTGGGAGCCAATGGTTACATACTGAAGCCCATCGACTTCATTGAACTCGACCAAATAATGAAAGATTCCTTAAGAAAGCAACAGAAGACTCTTAAAACGACAGAGGAAAGACTGGCGGAGTTCATGAAAAACACAACCGAAGGGCAGCAAGCGCATTAGGATGGAAGTAAGGCAAAGGTACGCCGTAACACGCAGTAGATTGTCCAAGCAAGAGGGATTTTTGGACATCGCGCGCGCTAGGAGTGCGCACGCTTTCGTTGTTATGGTTCCATTTTTTTGAGGACCAGGCGCAAAAGAAACATTAGAAAAAGCATGAATGCAATTACGCGCGCACGCGCAAATCAAGAAGTCAAGAGCGAAATTTTAAGAACGTCAAGAGCCAATCAGGACGTAGGGTGGTAGGTTTGAGGATGTCGAAGCCTGAGCAACGCGCGTTCTATCTAATTTGTTTTTTGGAAGAAAACTGTACAACACTCCTCTATGCATTCAAATTCGGAATCGGAAATCTTCTAACCAAGTCTCAAAGTCTGAGTAGTTGCACGGCTGGACCAAACTAAGCAAAAAAAAGCAAGGGCGCGCGCATTTCCATCCTATGAGTGCAAAGACTGCTCAGAGTCCGAGTTTGAAATATCAACGTTTCATAAGAGATATAGCTCGCTAGATTCAATCTGTCTTTGCTCTTGAAGGGAACGTACAGCATAGACCAAGGCTATCACAACCATTGGTCGGCCAAGTTCCGTCGCACCGCTCCCGGATAGAGCATCACTTCTGCAACGCGCCTCGTAGTCCCCCGCGCGTTGATTATCCGTAAGGAAGAGAGGAAACAGATGAGCGCAGAGGTCAGGGAATTGAACCGCATAATATGCAGCTGCTGTGACCAGAAGGAGTACGAGAAATGCAGAAATTGCAAAGTCTATCTGCTAATAAACAGAATAGTTTCGAAACAAGCTCGCACACCCATTTAACTCATCCACTGTACACGCCCTTCCTTTGGACAACTAGACTCAAACCCCAAAGCCGATACTTTGTCTAGTCCGAGTGAGCTATCTTCCACTCAACTTCAACATGGCCGACTACAAGCAACCATGGATTAACTGGAGACTCTTCTTCTGAGTCTGAGTTTGAAATAACCCCATTTCACAAAGAGTATAACCCGGCAAATTCAATTGAATCCTTGCGCGCGGGCGAGTTAAATAATTGGTGTAAAATGGTTATAATTCTTATTTTCTGATTTGGGGGCAGTTTTGAGGCCCGCATCCGCTTCTTTGCAGTAGCCGCCCTTCTCAAACCTGCAAACGTGCCTAAACCGACTAAAATGCAGGGTCAGCAGCGCCTCAAACGGGTTTCCAAGCGCGGCTTCCACCTGCTTTGCTGCTGTGGAAGGAACACGGTAAGCGAATTTGGGTCTTCCCATGCCACTTGAAACCATTTTCTTCTTAACGACAAGGACTCGAGCTACTAAACTGTTAGGATGTTGTTGCAGAGTGTTATGGCTAGCGCGCGCTAATTGATGAAGAAGAAGCAATTTGGGGGGAGTTTCAACCTGAAAGTGCAAACTCAAAGACCTTAATGACAAATGACCAAACGCAAATTAATTTGTTGAAGATGGCCTTTGAGAATTTATGACAGAAATCCCAGCACCTGCAACGGGAAAAGAATAAACGCAAAGGAAACGGCAAGCTACTGCCTTCTACTCTTCTTCGCAGCTTCTAAGAACGACGCCCATCATTTAACGAACATTGCTTTGCTTTTTATCCGAGCGCGCGCGCTCATAAGGGGTTGTCCTCCAACAGTCAAACAAGAATTTCTCGGCAGTATTGACAACATAGAAAGGCGGCTTCAGGGGTTTTCCAGCCAAATCATTAAAGGTATGGACCAGCCTTCATGCGTGCGCAACAAAGAGGACGTATGAACACCTGTCTGGTGAGGCTGTCCTTTAACTGTTCGAGAAAGTCATGCAAATTTTCATTTCTTTTCTCGCGTTTCAATGCACGCGTCGTTCAGAGCGTCAAGGTGACGCTTAATTTCTTCTTTTGTTTGACTCCATTTAGGATGTTCAACAAGAACCGCGGGCAACGTCACGTCTTGCCGTGCAAGATATGCCAGAAACTCGAATGTTTCATCAGGGATACTAATGGTTTTGATTTTGCTCAACATATTCACTGGCCTAGATATATCTATGATATATTAATAAATAATACTCTCGAACACGATATAACAAGTGTCAGAACCTGAACCTGAATGATAGCGCGCTACGCTGGTGATGCTGGACTTCAATCAGAAACCACCCAAGCTA
>Ga0315280_10010279_pt1 | contig 11775 bp, 12 predicted proteins | sample YL17G06_40_MG_FD_203697 | JGI IMG/M metagenome (GOLD analysis project Ga0315280, IMG submission 203697) | Sediment microbial communities from Yellowstone Lake, YNP, Wyoming, USA - YL17G06_40 | ecosystem: Environmental > Aquatic > Freshwater > Lake > Sediment | place: USA: Wyoming | collected... | reverse complement strand
TATCTGGCGGCAACCCTTTGCCTTTGCATAGCGCGATGCCTTAGCCAACCCGTCCAGCGTCTCCCCGCCGACCAGAACGGGAAGATCATGGATGATCGCTTGCTCCAGATGGAAATCAGGATTTTCTTCCGGGATTTTGATGAGGGGAGGAGTGGGAGACTCGGGGATGACCGAAGTAAGCAGATTCACCGGGGTATCCAGCAACAGGGGGATGGAAAGATCGTTCAGCTGCTTAAAGAGATTGAAGAACCTGTCGCTGGTTAAATCATCGGCGATCAAAGCGACGAACGACGGCGCCAGCGCCTGCCCCGTCCGGCTAAGCGTTTTTCGGGCTATGCCGATTCTGCGCCCAATTTCGTCATCGTCCATAGTTGTGGTTATTTCTATGCCCAGAGCAGTGGGATTGACGAAGCGCTTTTCATGGCGATAGAGCACGGTTTCGCCGCCCAGGCGGATGGGTGCATCCTGCCGCCCAAAGCTGACCTCCGCCACCGGCGGTCCCGATTCCGCGCCCAGGGCCGCCTTTGCCTCTTCGCTAAGGTATGGGCAGAGCGCCAGTTCCGCCTTCCCCTCCGCCAGCTTCATGGCAAACGCCAGGCAGGTGCTAACCCCGCACTCCTTACAGTTCTTCCTGGGCAGCAATTTGTAAATTGCCATCGGTTGCAGCGCCACTATTGTTCACCTGCCTTATAAACCTGCAGCAGGTTACTGACCAACTCCAGCGCGCGGGGATTGCGGAAGTGCACGACTGAGGCGCCTGCCGCCATCATGGCAAGCCCGGTAAGGGATTCCCACCAGAGGGCTCTTTTCCCCACTTCGCCCAGAGCATCCACATCCGGTGACCAGCTTTCGCGCCCCGCCCAGGCTTCGCCGGCAGCCCCCAGGATGGGCCCGCACCAGTCGTCGCCTGCCAGCCCTGCCAACTGCAGCCGCTCTGATACTGTGTAGGTATATTGCAGCCCGTAACCTAGTGAACTGGGCAGCGGATCCATGAGGATGCGCTCCTTCGGTAATCCTATATCAACTAGGAGGATATTAAGCTGCTTGGCAAGGTTCATGTCCATGGGTGACTGCGCCACCACGCCCAATCCATGCGCCAGCGCCGCCGCCCCCACCGTGCGATAAGTCTCCTCCTCGGCTATGCCAAGGTAATCGCCGCGACCATCCAGCCACTCGGCAATACGGCTAAGTTTGGCGGGATCATTCTCCCCCAATCCATAGCAATAGACAATCAAGGGTAGTTTGCACGATTTGAGGAAATCAGCCAGCCAGTCGGTTCCGTTCTTATGTATGTAGATGGCAAGGAAATCAACGCCGGGCGTGTTGCTTGTTTGCTGCAACCTCTCCCCAACGCTCTGTTCCTCCCCGAGGATTTGGCGGAGCAGGGCAGGGAAATCGGAGAGATCATCGTGGACTTCCAACCCCAGCAGTGGTGGCTTGGTGATGGTTGGATTGGTAAAGGGCATATCCTCCTCCCCACCGATGGTTTTGCCCGCCCAGCGAAGTTCTGCCAGACGCGCAGCATAGTTTATAGTGGGAAAGTCCCTGCCCGGTGCGGTCACTTTGCCTCCACCGCAGGCGCAGATGTAGTCGGGTAGCGGGCTTCGCGCGGCATGGGATAGGCATCAGCGCTGGCAACCACCCAACTGTTTTCATCTTTTTTGAGCACTATGCTTATCATTTCTCCCAAGTAAACAGTTTCTGCGACAATCACGGCTTCATCCGGCTTGGTGTCGGTGATGGACACGATGCGCAGATTCTGCCAATAGAGTTGCTCTTTCGCACCCGGCGGTGAACCAGCGGAGACCTTTGCCAGCCCCTCAGCACCGCCCAAGCGGGTGATGAAGCGGCTCTGGGGTGAAAAACACTCCGTGATCAGCTTGGCATCGTTATGCTGCATCGCCCATGCCAGAGTGGCAATAGTAGCGCCTGGTGTGGTGCGATCCGGCATAAATGCTTTAACCCGCGCATGGCAGCACGCCGAAATCACCAGCGCTATTGCCACCAGCAAGAGGCTCAGCGCAATCCTGTCGCAGGTTTTTATACTATGATAGCGGCTCTTTGCAGCCGCTTTCTCATCACAATTCATACGGCTTATTATACCTTTAAAAACCTTCTTATGCTGAAGACTGAGCCCAACATGCCCAGAATCAGCCCGAAGACAAGCATTCCGGTGATGTAGTTGCCGGGCAGAAAGACCATATCCGGCAGGTCGCTGATGAGCGCACGGTAGCCTCCCCACAACAGCAGCAGCGAAAGCCCGGCGCCACCAATTCCATAGAGTGCCCCTTCCAACACGAAGGGCATGCGCACAAAGCTATCGCTGGCGCCCACTACCTTGAGGATGGCAATCTGCTCCCGCCGGGCTATGACCGTAAGCTTAATAGTGTTGCTGACCACCAATATGGAAGCCAGCGCCAGAAATACTGCGATGACCAGCCCCGCCTGCCGCAGGCGCATGGTTAGGGACTCCAGGTTCTCTATCCACTCTTTGCCATAGGTGACTTCCTCCACGCCGGGGATAGCCGCCGCCACTTTGGCAACATCCGCCACGCCTGCGCTGGTGCGTTTCTCCTCGACCAAGCGCACTAGGAAAGATGCCGGCAGCGGGTTTTCTGGCAGTTCGGATAATGGGGCGGGATCATAAAGCTCCTTATACTCCTTCAACGCTTCCTCTTTAGAGTGGAATTCCACTTCCTTCACACCGGGGATGCGCAGCAGCTGCTGTTTGATGCTTTCTATCTGCCCAGGTTGGAGGGCATCATCCTTCAGATAGACCTGCACCTCAACTTGTGACTTAGCTTTGAGGATCAACTGCTCTATGTTGAATTCAATCAGCAGGAACAGCCCCGCCACCAAAAGGGTGAGGGCGATGATGACCACAGCGGAAATTGATGTGATGCCGCCCCGCCCCAGGCTGATGAAGGTCTCCCGCAGATAGTGGCGCCAGCGATCAAACATCAGATCCCCTGATACTCGGTTTGGGTGGGATTGGCTGTTGCCTGCATGGGTTGATCGGCGACCAGTTGCCCTTCCTTGAGCAGAAGCACCCGTCCCTGCGTTTTTTGCACCAATTGATAATTGTGCGTAGCCATCAGGATGGCGGTGCCCCGCGCGTTGATGCTGCGCAGCAGTTGCACGATGTAATGGGCGAGGTCGGGGTCCAGGTTGCCGGTGGGCTCATCGGCGAGGATGATGAGCGGGTCAACGATCAGGGCACGGGCGATGGCGACGCGCTGCTGCTCGCCGCCGGAAAGGTCGTGCGGGAAGTTGCGGACCTTCTGGGAAAGTCCCACCGCGGCAAGGGCGCTCAACACTCGCTTTTTACGATCGGAGGCGGGGAAACCGGCAATGAGAAGCACCAGATCCAGATTTTCATATACGGTGCGGTCGGAGAGAAGACGGAAATCCTGAAACACGACGCCTATGCGGCGGCGCAGATAAGGAATTTGCCGTCGGCGTAAGCGTGAAACATCGTGCCCGGCAACTTCCACCACACCGTCGGAGGGAGTGTCTTCAGCATAAATTAGTTTGAGGAGCGTGGTTTTGCCGGCGCCAGAGGGTCCCATCAAAAACGCCATCTCGCCCTTCTCCAGATGGAAACTCACATCGCAGAGGGCGTGGACATGTCCTTCATAGACCTTGGATACCCCATCAAAGCGAATCATAAGGCGGATTATAACAGAGTGTTAGATGTAGTCTCAAAGTATTATTTATCACCAGCGGGCTTGATGACAGGCTCGCGCTTGCTGGAAGGTTCGGTTTTGCCGGCTTTCTCCCAAAGCTCCCTGGGGAAGATGTTATCCACCTTCCAGCCTTTTCCTTCATTCATAAGCATGATCAAGTCACCATCATCGTTCTGAAGCATCCAGCTCTTCTCGTCTATCTGCTCCTGTGCTACTATCGTGCGCTTGGCGTTAATCCGCTCCCGCAGCGGGTTGGGATCCTCCTGATAGAGTAATCGTCGTGCAAAGAATAGTGCTGCCTCGCTGAGCTTTGCATCATCACTTACGCCGCCGGCACGGTCGCGACACATCCCCTGCCCGTAGTCGTTGTATAGCTCATACACGGTCTTGCCATCGCCGGCATGGTAGGCGTCCACCCAGGTCAGGTAGGCTTCCACTGGGCTCAAGGTGGCAAAATCAATGCACAGAAGAGCACTCATCAGGATAAGCATGGTTCCTCTAGATTACCTTGTTGCCACGATAAGGTCAACATTGCAGAGGATAACATCAACCGCAAATGCCATTTGAGCGTGAGAAGTGCGGTGATTTCTGTTAAACTTTGCTGATCGCTATGGAAATAAGCACGCCTGACGAGCATAAAAGCACCATACTGCTTTGGTTCGCCCCACTGGTTTATCTGATTCTGGCGCTCGGGATCCGTCTTCTATACTATTTTTCCATATCCGGCTTCATCCTCTTCAGCACCCCCACCGGTGACAGCTCCGACTATTTCGCCTTTGCCACACAGATACTAAATGGCAGCCTACTCGGCAAGGACATCCTCTTCCACTCCTCCCCCATCTATGCATATTTCTTGGCTCCATTACTTGCGCTGGACTTCGCTCCGCCGGCAATCGCCCTGGTGCAACTGCTGCTGGGAGCGATGGCAGCGCCGCTGATAGTCATTCTGGCACGCAGGATTGGCGGCGAGGCAGCGGGGTGGATCGCCGGATTCATCTACATCTTTATGCCTGCGCCAATATTCTATGACGGGGAATTGCTGGCGGACTTTCCACTGGTCATTGGCATGATAGGACTGGTGTTGCTGGCGGCAAAGCCTAAACTTAAGTGGTGGCAGGCAATCCTGGCCGCGCTGATGACCTTCGCGGTGGTGCTCGCCAAGCCCAATATGGCATTGGTGACGCTGGTGTTGGCTGCTGCCCGCCTGTGGGTGGATCGCAAGCAAAAGCTGGCGTGGGCGACGCGCTGGGCTATCCCATTGACTCTTTGCATAGGGATAGCGCTGGCAGCAGGCTCCACACTCACCCGCAATATGATAGTCAAGGATGAGCCGGTGGTGTTCACTACCAGTGGCGGGGTCAACTTTTGGATAGGCAACCATGCCGGCGCCAATGGAGCCTTCTCGGTCCCGCCCGAGATGGCGGACCGGTTGTGGCAGAACGCCAGGAAGCGTGCCATGCGTGAAGTCGGTCACCCGCTGGATGATGGCGCGGTGCAAAGCTACTACTATGGACGGGGATTTGAATTCATCTTCAGCGACCCGATAGGATATTTAGGAAATGTCCTTCGACGCGCCCGCATCTTTGCCAATGACTATGAACTGCCCAACCATCAGGATCTGAACTTCTTCTTCGGGCAGAGTTGGGTGCTAAGGATGCTGCCACTGGGTTGGTGGCTGGTATTACCGCTGGCGCTTGCCGGCATGGTAACGCTGCGGGGCAGGATGATGGTGCTGACCAACTCCGCGCTTCTATCCTATGTCTTTTCCCTGGTGGCGATATTCTTCGTGACCGGGCGCTACCGCTATCCGGTGCTGGGTTTACTGATCGCATTAGCTGCGTCATTTCTGGTATGGTTGTGGCGCAATTACCGGACGCTTAAGCCCGCAGTTATCGCGTTGATAGCCTCAGTCATCCTGCTAAGTGGCATTCTCGTGTTCATCCCGCTGCCGCAGCAGGTGATGGTTTCCTACTCATATAGTTATCATCATCTGGGCGCAGCTTATGCCAAACGCGGCGAGATGCAAAACGCCATCTCTGCCTATGAAGATGCGCTCAGTTACAGCCCGGACGATGCATTTAGTATAAGCAACCTTGGACTTATCTATATGGGAATGGGCAGATTTGATATGGCGGCGCAATACATGGGGCAGGCAGCGCAACTAGACCCCGGCAACGCTGACATGTGGGCGAATCTTGGGGGTGCGCTGGCAGGCAACAACGATCTTTACCTTGCGGAACAAGCGTTGGGCAGGGCGCTCTCGCTTGACCCCGGCAACGCGGCGGCGCTCACCAACCTGGCGGTGGTGCGGCTCCAGCAAGGGGATGCTGCCACCGCGGCTGCGCTATGTCGTCGGGCGCTGGAACGCGATCCCGAGTTAAAACAGGCGCAAGAACTGCTAAAATATCTGGGACAAAGATTCAAGTCGCAAATATAAAAGGAGTTTAAGTGAAGCCCTCCACTTTGGTCATATCTATTTTTTTAATCGTGTTGGGTGTTATCGCTCTAGCAGGTGGAACATTGTTCTTTCTCGCCAGTGCTAGCACACAAGAGACAGCCCAAAAAGCAGCACAACATGAGACTTTTGGATGGATAGGATGCTCATTATCCTTCCTGCTGCTGGGCGGCGGCATCGCCATTTTGTGGATTGCCTACAAGAAGCGCGACCAAAAGATAGAAGTAGTGCAAAAGGTTGATCTTTCCGGCGATGTGGATTTGGAGACGCTCAAGTGCCGGAACTGCGGCGCTGCACTGGATAAGAGCGCGGTCAAGGTGGTTGCCGGAGCGGTGATGGTGACATGCCCCTACTGCGGCACCAGTTATCAGATAGAAGAGAAGCCGATGTGGTGATATTTTAGTAGAAAAAGTATTTACAATTGGAAAAATTTTTATATTAATATGAGAGAGTAGTTTTACAAACAAAAATCAAAAGGAGAAACAGATGAAAACTATTACACTCATCATCATCTCTTGCTTTGCATTGATTCTAACTGTAAACAATGCAAATTGCCACATTTTTGAACTCCCTTGTTATCAAGATCATTACGAACCACCTGTAGAAAATCTTTTGCCTGATAAATTGGGAGAATATGCTGGTTTTGGTGCTTTGACTCTATTACTAACCCAAGGTGGTTTCGGGTGTCCTGAGAATATCAAACAGCAGATTATCTCCATGAATAGCAGTTATCAGAATAATGATTATCTACCTCGTTGGAGAGAAGCAGTACAAATCCAGAAATGGCTAGAATCAAAGCATCTCATTTACGAGCCACCCGAACCGCCCACAGTTTGCCCAGTATGTGGAAGAGCTCACAATTTGGATGAGTTTAAAACTTTAGTCCGAGAAAAAGTTGCCCGACGTGATCAACTAACTACCGAGATTGACACCATAGCAACGAATTTAAGCTTAGACGCATGGGATCTTCTACCTCATGATACCCAAAATGCTTATTTAGCTTGGGTAGAAACGTTAGTAGCTCAATAGGGTGGCAAATAAAGTGCTAGAACCTGAATTCATTGCAAATGGTATTAACATACCATTGGGGAGGGAGTCGTTATGTCGGCAGAACTTGAATTTGTCGTCCACTCTGTGATGATCAACGAAAAAACAAAGTGGCCGACTATCATGCTAAGAGAACGAACAAATGGGAAATTCGTTCCAATAGCAATTAACAAAGCAAACGCTTTTGCAACTCTCATTTCACTAAACCCTGATGCTGATCTATCCATGAAAAGACCTTTGTCACAAGATCTATTTATAGAATTAGCATCAGTCACTGGTCTACAGATTAAAGAAGTTGTTGTAGATCAACTAACAGCAGAAGGCATCTTTACAGCCAAAATAAGGATGATTGGAATTGAAAAACGAGATTCGATAGAATTGGATGCGCGTCCTTCCGATGCGTTACCCTTAGCAATCCGAGCAAATAAACCTGTTTTGGTTTCTTCTGAAATCGTTTCGAAAATGCCAGATATTTCACCTGATGCACCTCCATTTCGTAAAGCAACATTTGAAGACTTATCAGGACCATAATTCAATAACTAACGATTGTAATAATCCCCACTCCAGGGGATTATTTGTTTATCAGGTTTCATAGAAAGCAAAAGCCTTTGGTTTTTGAATCGCCCTTTTTATGGTAACCTATCGTTGTATTTCATTTGAATAAACTAGTCCATTGTTTTAGTAACCGATAGGCGAGGTGTAAATGAAACACCTGTTCACTTTTCTCTTTTTCATAGTAAACATTAATGCAGCCTTTGCCGGTGATAACTACGGCTTTACCGTGGATCAGAACATCAGCACGGTGGAACTCCTCACCGATGGGTCAGCGGTGGTGCGCTATGCCATTACCTTCACCTGCCAAACCGGGCATGACCCGATAGACATCGTGGACATCGGGCTGCCGCAGGACTCCTATGTGCTTGCTTCGGCGAAGGCGTCCATCCTGCCCGGGGCTTATATCCCCCGCGAGAATGACAAGGCGGCTCTGATTGAGGGCTTTACCGAGCGTTCCCTCAAAATTGGCAATACGACGCTGATACCCCGCAAGCTGGGCAAGATAGAGAAGTCGGAATACGCTCCACTGGGGATCGGCGTGCAGGTGCCGTTGGGATCGGAACAAATCTCACCGGGACAACAGGCGACGCTCCTCTTCCAGATCACCATGCATAACTACATTTATGAGGGCGATCAGAAGGATATGGCGAGTCTCAGATTCAAGCCCACCTGGTTCGGCAGCGAATTTACCTATGGCAAAACGCTGTATCAGGTGCATTTCATCTTCCCGCCGGGCGTGACCGGACAGGAAAGCGTCTATCATCAGAATAAGCCTAGCTTCATGGAGGTCATCACCCCCAACACGCCGCAAGCCCGTGTGCATTTCCTTTACGAGATTATGGGTTCGCCCTCCAACGCTCCCGGGGAATACGGCATCAGCTTTCCCGCCAAATATGTAACTCATCTGGTAAAAAAGCCGGGATTTATCCAAAAGCTCTTTGCTGCGTTCATAGACAACCTCGTCTGCATCTGTCCCATCCTTTTCTTTGGCGGGATAATATTCCTCTCGGTGGTTAGCAGCCGCAACCGCAAGATGCAATACCTGCCACCGCAGGCAAGCATAGAGGGCGTGGGCATCAAGCGGGGACTAACCGCGGTGGAGGCGGCGATCCTGATTGAAATGCCCCTGGACCGCGTAGTAACCATGATCCTATTCGGGCTTTTGAAAAAGAAGGTGCTGCGGGTGACACAGACGACCAAGCCTATGACGCTGGAGAAACTCCCCGTGTCTGCTGATCTGACCTTGCACGACTACGAGAAGGACTATCTGGCGGCGATTGACGCCAAGGGTCAATTTACCCGCACCACGCTGCGCACCTGCATGGTCAACCTGATTAAGTCGGTGAACACCAAGATACGGGGGTTCAGCCGCAAGGAGACCCGCGATTATTATCGCTCCATCGTCACGCAGGCGTGGGAGCAGGTGAAGGGCGCCCAAACTCCCGAGGCGTTGATGGGAAGCTGGGAAGAGAATCTGGAGTGGACCATGCTTGACCGGGATTACGAGCGGCGCACTACCGAGATATTCTCGCCCTATACGGTTTACTATCCGGTGTGGTGGCCTTACCCCAGTGGTGGCGGCGGAGGCGGCACCGTGACCATCCCCGGCGGCGATTCCGGGGGTCAGGTATCGGTGCCCGGCGCCGATTTTGCCCACGGTGTAGCGACGCAGATGGAGGGCATGGCGGGCGGCATCCTGGGCGATACCGGCGACTTTACCAGCACGGTGACCAGCGTTACCAATCCCCCACCGGTCTATTCCTCCAGCGGTGGAGGAGGCGGCGGTGGTGGCGGCGGAGGCGGTTGTGCGTGTGCCTGTGCTTGTGCCGGCTGTGCCTGTGCCTGTGCGGGAGGTGGTAGATAATGTTGCGCGGTGAGAATTTTCAACAATATCTGCAGCGCATCTCCGGATTGGAGAGCCTGCCGGTATGGGTGTTCTACCTGATTCTGGCGGCAATTATCGCCATAGTGGTAGCGGCGGGGCTGTGGATCATCTTTGGACTGCTGCGGCGCAAGCCACGGCATGTATTCAGCGGCACATACCATAAGCGCGGCACCGATGAGCAGGGTGGGAACTATCGCCTGCATCTGCGCGTGGAGCCTGATGGCAGCGGTGTGCTGATCATCAACGCTTCCCGTGTAGTGCATCTCAACCCAACCGCTGCCGAGTATGCCGGATTGGTTATTCACGACTACAATGAGGAGAAGGCGGTGCGGCTGATGACCACCCGTTATCGGGTAAAGCCGGAGGTGGCACGCGAGGACTATCGCAAGATGGTGAATACGATCACCACGCTGGCATCCACCGGTGATATCTGCCCGGTAAGTTTCCTGGACCTTTCCCGCATAGAGCCCTTCAGCACGCCGGTATCGGCGCCGTATCGCCTGGATTTGGCGCTCACCTACCGCTGTAATGACACCTGCCCGCACTGCTATGTGGGCAAGCCGCGCGAAGTGAAGGAGCTGACCACTGCGGAATGGAAGACAGTCATTGATCACACCTGGAAAGCCGGCATCCCGCATATCTGCTTCACCGGTGGCGAACCAACCGTGCGTGAGGATTTGGCAGAGCTTATCGCCCATGCCGAGGAACTGGGAGTAGTGACCGGGCTTTTGACCAACGGCAGGATGCTGGCGGATAAAGCCTATTTGCAGAAGCTGTTGGAGGCAGGGCTGGACCACATCCAGATTACGCTGGAATCGCACGATGCCGCGGTGCACGACCAGATGGTGGGCTGCCCCGGCGCCTGGCAGGAGACGGTAAATGGGATTAAAAACGCGGTGGCAACCGATGTCTATACCATTACCAACACCACTTTGACCAAGCTTAACGCTCCGGAGATAGAAAAGACGCTGGAGTTCATCAAATCGCTGGGGATTGAAGTGTTTGCATGCAACGGGATTATCTATTCGGGAAGTGCGCCGGAATCCGGTTTAGGCGTCGCAGAGGCGGAGATGGTGCCCGTCATAGAGCGTATACGGGACAAGGCAAAGACGCTTGATCTGCGCTTCATCTGGTACACACCTACGCAATATTGTAATCTGAACCCCATGCAACTGGAGGTGGGCATCAAAGCCTGCACCGCCGCCAAATACAACATGTGCGTAGAACCCGATGGCGAAGTGCTGCCATGCCAAAGCTTCTACCAGAGTTGCGGCAACATTCTTCGGGACCCCTGGGAGAAGATATGGAACAGTCCGGTGTGCCGTGATGTGCGGGAGAAGCGCTGGCTGCCCGAAAAATGCAAAGGTTGCGAGGAACTCCCGGTGTGCGGCGGTGGCTGCCCGCTGGAGCAAAAGAACGAAACGCTTTACTGCATTGAATCGACAAGCAACGGCTGATGACCCGACCTTACGATGAGAGTTTTTTAGCCCGACAGGCGGTGCGGACACGACCCCACCGCCTGGCTTTTTACCGTCGGGTGGCGCTGGGAACGCTGGGTGAAATCCTGGAAGTGGGAGCGGGAAGCGGCGAGATCATTGGCGAGATAGCGGGACGCAGCAAAGCCCGCTGCGTAGGGCTGGAGCCGGATGCAAATCTGCTGGACATAGCCCGCAAACGACATCCTGATGTTGATTTCCAACCAAGCAGTGGCGAACAAATCCCCTATCCCGATGCAAGTTTTGACCTGGTGCTTGCCCACTTCGCGCTTATGTGGTGCCAAAACCCCACTGCTGTAATCCGTGAAATGTATCGTGTAACCCGAAGCGGGGGCTGGGTCGCCGCGCTGGCGGAACCTGACTACGGCGGATTCATTGTCTCCCCTCCTATTGACATTTCAGCCGAAGAACAGGAATTGAAGCGCCTTGGTGCCCATACCCGGTTGGGGAGGGAGTTAAGCCGTCTGTTTGGTTCAATGCGCTGGGGTGTGTTGGAATATGGTGTGCTGGGTGCTGATCAAAGCGCTTTGGCTGATGATACCTTTTTGGGTGGGAAAGCGGAGTTAGTATTTCTGCCTATTTTTTGGGCTTGGGGCAGGAAAGCCTAAGATTACAATTCGGAATTATCTGTTTTAGACCATTTGAGATGGG
>Ga0315280_10010278_pt1 | contig 11777 bp, 9 predicted proteins | sample YL17G06_40_MG_FD_203697 | JGI IMG/M metagenome (GOLD analysis project Ga0315280, IMG submission 203697) | Sediment microbial communities from Yellowstone Lake, YNP, Wyoming, USA - YL17G06_40 | ecosystem: Environmental > Aquatic > Freshwater > Lake > Sediment | place: USA: Wyoming | collected... | reverse complement strand
AGAGCAGGTGCAGGAACAGGCTAGCCTAATCATACAGCCTAACCAGGGACTGGCTCAGCGGAGCTTGCGGTAGCAGGGACGAAGGGTTGGCCCGGGCGGCGCGCACCCAGGCCGCAGGAAGGGTCACTGAGGGAGGTCAAGATGAGGGAGCAACACGCGATATTTCCTCGCCCGTTAGGGGTGCTGACCGGGGCTCTCTTGCTGCTTCTCAGCTCGGTTCCCGGGGCCCGCGCGCAGGATTCTCCCGAACGAATCCTGAGCTTCCACAGCGACATCACGGTGAACCAGGACGGCTCGATGGACCTGCTGGAGACCATCAAGGTGCGGGCCGCCGGCGACCAGATCAAGCGCGGCATCTACCGCGACTTCCCTACTCGCTACCGGGACAGGCTGGGGAACCAATACGTCGTTGGCTTTGAAGTCCTCGAAGTCCAGCGCGACGGAAAACCGGAACCTTATCATATTGAGACCATCAGTAATGGAAAGAGAGTCTATATCGGGAAAAAGAATGTCTATCTGGAACCTGGGGAATACACCTATACCCTCAGGTACGGAACCACGCGGCAGCTCGGCTTCTTCCCCGACCACGACGAGCTCTACTGGAACGTGACGGGAAACGGCTGGATTTTCCCCATCGACCATGCTTCCGCCACGGTCCTGTTGCCGCGCGGCATCCAGCCCGACGCCATCCTGCGCGAGGGCTACACGGGCCCCCAGGGCTCCCTGGGGACGGCCTTGGAGTCCTCGGTCGATTCCGAGGCCCGCGTCAGCTTCGCTACCACCCGAACCCTGCAACCCGCGGAGGGCCTGACGATTGTGGTCTCCTGGCCCAAGGGCTTCCTTGCCGAGCCCACCCGGGAGATGAAGATCCGCTGGTTCCTGGAGGACAACGCCAGCACACTCGCCGGCCTGCTGGGGTTAGTCATCCTTCTCGCCTATTACCTGACCGCCTGGGCACTGGTGGGCAAAGACCCGGCCGCCGGTGTCATCATGCCGCTCTACGAGCCTCCCCGGGCCTTCTCCCCTGCCGCGATGCGGTACGTCACGCAAATGGGTTTTGACGACCGGACCTTCGCCGCGGCCATCATCAACATGGCCGTGAAGAAGTACCTCACGATCGTCGAGAAGGATGGCGAGTATTCGTTGCGCCGGGCCCAAGGCGACAAGTCCCTTTTGTCGCCGGAGGAGAGAAAGGCAGCCGAGAAGCTTCTCGGTAGCGCGGCGGAGATTGAGCTGAAGAACACGAACCACACCCAGATCGGCGCGGCTCTCGAGGCCCTCAAGACCGCCCTGCGCCTGAACCTGGAGAAGGTCTATTTCCTCACCAATCGGTGGTACTTGATCCCGGGGCTGGTGTTTTCCGTTCTCGTCCTGGCCTTCGTGGCCCTGGCGGCACCGGGAGAACAGAAATTCCTGGCCCTCTTCATGATCGTCTGGTTGTCGGGCTGGAGCGTGGGGGTATTCTTCCTGGTGTCGCAGGCGCTCCAGGCGTGGAAGAACTTCCTGTTCGGCGCCGGCCACAAGGCCGCGGCGCTGGGCGGGGCGGTATTCCTCAGTCTTTTCTCCCTGCCGTTTATCGGGGGCGAAATCGGTGGGCTGGTTGCACTAGCCTACGCGACATCAGCCGTGGTCATCCTGATTCTGCTCGGGATGATCGCCGTCAACTATCTTTTCCATCACCTCCTGCAGGCCCCCACGCGCGCCGGCCGCGACCTGCTGGACAAGATCGAGGGCTTCAAGATGTTCCTAGCGGCGGTGGAGCAGGATCGGCTCAACGTCCTGAACCCGCCACAGAAAACACCCCAACTGTTCGAGAGATACCTGCCTTATGCCTTGGCCCTGGACGTCGAGCAGGAATGGTCCGAACAGTTCGCGGAAGTCCTGACCCAGGCTGGCGAGCGGGGCGCCGCGTATTCCCCCGGCTGGTACTCCGGCACAAGCTGGAGCCAGCTGGGCGCGGGCGGCTTTGCCTTGTCGCTGGGCAGTTCGTTCTCGAGCGCCGTCTCGTCTTCCTCCCATGCGCCCGGGTCAAGCTCCGGGGGCGGCGGAGGCGGTTCCTCAGGCGGAGGCGGAGGAGGAGGGGGCGGTGGGGGCTGGTAGGATTTGGGATTCTGGATTCGGAACTGTAGCAGCTACCGCAGGTATGACTTGAGGACGGCGTTCCACTTGCCTTGCGCCTGGAGGATAAGCTCGATCACCTCGCGCACGGCGCCGCAACCGCCCGGCTTCCTGGTGCAGTAATGGACGTGGCGGCGCAGCAGCGGGTGGCCGTGGCCCACTCCCACCGCCAGGCCCACGCGCTTCAGGATAGGCAAATCCACGACATCGTCGCCGACAAAGCAGACTTCCTTGTCGCGCACCTTGGCCGCGCGCAGCATCTCCCGGTACGGCTCCAGCTTATCACGGCGGTTCTGCACCAGGTAGTGAATCCCCAGCTCTTTCACGCGGTGCTCGATGACGGGGGAGCCGCGGCCGGTGATGACTCCGGTCTGGAGCCCGGCCTGATGGGCGATGCGGAGACCGAGACCATCAAGCGAGTGGAAAGCCTTCGTCTCGTAGAAGCTGTCGTCCGGCCGCTGGATGAAGTAGATCTTCCCATCCGTCAACACACCATCCACGTCCATGATGAGCAGCTTGATCTTCCGAGCGCGGGCGTATAACTGCTTGCGTGTAAGAGGCATTAAAGTAATGGCCAGGGGAAAACTCGTCAACCCAGTCAGTCATTCACAATTCAGAATTCGTAATTCAGAATCTTCAAAACCAAAAACTAACCGGTTGCGGTTGACTCAAAACATTTGCGTCGTCCACAGGTCGTGGATGTGGACCACGCCTTCGAGCCGGCCCGCCCCGTCCACGACCGGAACCGACGTGATCTTGCGCGCCTCCATCATGTTCAGGGCGCGGGTGGCAAGTTCCTGGCGGTCGATCGTGACCGGCTTCGCCGTCATGCAATCGGCGGCGGTCAGGCTGAGCGCCCGGTTCCCTTCCCTTTGAAAGAAGCGCCGCAAGTCACCGTCAGAAATGAAGCCCAACAGGCGCTCGCCGTCGTCCACCACCGAGGCGTGGCCCAAGCCCTTGTTGCTGATCTCGTAGATGACGTCGGGCAGCGGGGTCTCAGGCCGAACGCGCGGAATTTCTTCGCCGGTGTGCATCACGTTCTCGACGCGCCGCAACTTGACCCCCAACCCGCCGCCGGGATGCAGGGCCGCGTAGTCTTCCTCGTTGAAGCCTCGCTTCTCGAGCAAGGCCATGGCCAGCGCGTCGCCCATGGCGAGCATCGCCGTGGTTGAGGCTGTGGGCGCCAGGCCCAGTGGGCAGGCCTCCTCGCGAATCCCCACGTCAATCACCACGTCACTCGACTGCGCCAGCGGGGACGATAGATTCCCGGTCAGGGTGATGAGCGGGATGGCCAGCCGCTTCAGCGTGTCGAGCAGGCGCAAGAGTTCTTCCGTTTCCCCGCTGTAGGAGAGCGCCACGACCACATCGTTCCGCACCAAGCGGCCCAGGTCGCCGTGCAACGCCTCGGCGGGGTGGAGGAAAAACGAAGGCGTGCCGGTGCTCGAGAACGTGGCGGAGATTTTCTGGCCGACGATTCCGGATTTCCCCATCCCGGTCACCACCACGCGGCCCCGGCAGGCAAAAAGAATTTCCACGGCCTGGGCGAAGCGCTGGTCCAGCCGGCTCACGAGTTCCTTGAGCGCCCGGGCCTCGATTTCCAGGACTTTGCGAGCAGTTTCCAGGCTCATGACGGCAACATTCGACGGGACGATGATAGCACAGGTCGGCCCTCGCCCTGAGCGATGAGCCGCAGCAAAACCCCCGAAAGCCCCTCCGGCATGTGGCGGGTGTGGCAACCTAACTGGCGGGTTCCTCCTGAGGCACGTAAAGGGTGGAGCGGTTGCGTCCGGCGCGCTTGGATTCATAGAGGGCCTTGTCGGAAGCCTGGAGGAGCTCCTCGAGTCCCTGCCCGTGCTCCGGGTAAACCGCGATGCCCAGGCTGACGGTCAACTGGGGAAGCGGCTTTTCGGTTCCCGAAGGCACCACCATGCGCTCCACCGCCTTCCGGATGCGCTCCGCCACCAGCATGCACCCCTGGGGAAACGTCTCGGGCAGGACAATCAGAAACTCCTCCCCGCCGTAACGTGCCGCCACGTTGGCCTCGCGCTGGGCGTGAGTAATCGTCTTGGCAAACTGGCGGAGGACGCGGTCACCCACCTCGTGGCCGTAAATGTCGTTGATCTCCTTGAAGTGGTCGAGGTCCATCATGATGATGCCCAGCGGCTGCCCTTGTCTTCGCGCCATGGCGATGAGTTTCCTGACATACTCTTCCACGAACCGGCGGTTATAAAGGCCGGTGAGTTCGTCAACGTTGGCCTGCTGCTGCGTGGATTCGAGAAGCCGCAGGTTGGAGAGGGCCGTGGCCGCGCCGCTCAGGTAGCTTTCCAGCAGGCTCTCGCGCTCCGGGGTCCAGAAGTTCTTGATCCCCTCTACGCGCACTGAGCCGATGATGACGCCGCCGGCAATCAGAGGCCCGCAGTAGTAGCTGCCTTCCGAGGGGGGAACAAACTTCGCCGGGCAGAGCGGCTCCGCCTTGACGTCATTCACCCGGAAACGGCGGCCCATCCGCACCGCTTTGCAATTGTGCGGCTCCGGGATGACGGGCCAATCGCGGACTTCCTCCGGCAACGGGACCAGCGTGGCCGCGGCTTCCAGGACGTTCTCCCCGGGATTCAGCTTGAAAATCATCACCTGGGTGGGCCGGAAGCGTTCCTTGAGGGAGTGCAACACGTGGTCATAGATCTCTTCCTCCGAAGTACACTGCGTCACCGCCTCGGAGAACTTGTTCAGCGCCGCCAGTTCCTCGCGCTCCTGGCGCAGGGCGGCGGTCATGTGCGAGAAGCTCTGCGACAGGACGCCGAACTCGTTGTCGGCAGGCGGCGGCAGGGAGGGCTGGAAGTCGCCGCGACCGACCCGCTCGGAGGCTTCAATCAACTGCCGCACCGGCTGCTCCAGCAGTCCCGCCACTTCCCGCGTCACGAGCAGCACTACCACGGCCACCACCAGGGCCACGCCCAGCGCCAGCACCAGCATGCGACGCATCTGCTGCCGCGTGTCGCGCACGGTGGCCTCGTTCTCTTCCCGGTCTCTCTCGAGGAGCGTCAGCATGAGGCTGCGGATGGCGGCGAGTCGTCTTTCCCCTTCCGGTGCCAGTCGCGCGGCCTCCAGCGGGGCGCCCCGCGCCACGCTGTTAATAGTCGGGGTTGCCCATTCTGCTTGCCAGCGGCTGAGGGCGTCCTGGATGGCATCCACCTGCGCCACCTGCGCCGGGTCATCAGACTCCAGGTCCCGCAGGTTGGCCAGTTCCCCGGAAATCTTGCTGACCGCCTCCTCATACGGCGCCAGAAAGGGGCGCTCGCGCGTGAGGGTGTAGCTCCGCACTCCCAGGTTCATTTCGGTGAAATGACGCAAGAGTTGTTCACTCTGCGCAATGCTCTGGAGAGACCTGCGCGTTCCTTGCTCAGCGTGAAGCGCCATCCAGTAAGCGTAGCAAAGCAGCGCGATGGCGCACAGCAACACCAACAGCGGCGGGAGAGTCACCAGCAGGATCTGCTGACGAATTTTGAGGTTGCGGATGGAGAATGCCATTTCGCGTTCGGCCAGCCGGCACCTGCGCCGAACGTACCGTATTCGGGCGTTGGCGTCAACTCTTTCTGGCGGCGCGGCAGCACAGGCAGATCAGTTCGCCGGCACGGCCCGCTGGCCTGCCCACTCGCGCCGGCCCGCGACCTTCTCTTTCATCGTCACCGAGAGCGGGTAAGTGGACTGGATTTCCTTCAGGACTATTTCCGTAGAAAGCAGCGCCTCCTGCGAGAACACTGCGTACAGGGCGGAGGTCACAGCCTGCTCGATTTCCGCGCCACGGAATCCCTCGCCGGCCGCGCACGACCTCGGGCAACTGGTCCGGGGCAAGCTGGTTCTGGATGACGAATCATAGCAGAAAAAGCCATAGGCCCCAGGGTGCGGGGAACAAGGCCGGCGTCCGAAGGAGCAAAGGGATGTGTGAGAAACACTACTCGAGTCTGCGAACGAATCGCCCCAGATCGCGAAGCCTGGCCGCCAGCGGCTGGAAGCGGCCGAGTGCCAACGCATTCGGGCCATCGGAGAGCGCGCGAGCAGGACGCTCGTGGACCTCCATGAAAACTCCGTCCACACCCGCCGCCACGCCGGCGCGCGCTAGCGGTTCGATGAACTCCGGCTGGCCGCCGCTGCGCCTGCCCTGGCCGCCGGGCAATTGCAGGGAGTGGGTGACATCGAGGACCACAGGATAACCGAACTGCTTCATCACAGCGAGCCCGCGCACGTCCACCACAAGATTGTTGTAGCCGAACGTGGTTCCCCGTTCCGTAACGAGGATGCGGTGGTTGCCGGTGCTGGCCACTTTCTCGATCGCGTGACGCACGTCCCAGGGGGAAAGGAACTGGCCCTTCTTGATGTTCACCACGGCGCCGGACCGACCGGCTTCCAGCAGCAAGTCAGTCTGCCGGGAGAGGAAGGCAGGGATCTGGATGACGTCGCAGACTTCCGCGGCGGGTCCGACGTGCGAAACGTCGTGGACGTCGCCGAGCACCGGGATCTTGAACGTCTTCTTGATCCGCGCCAGGATTTCCAGCCCGCGCACCAAGCCCGGTCCGCGGTAGGAACCGAGCGCGGTGCGGTTCGCCTTGTCGTAGGAAGCCTTGAAGATAAAAGGCACACCGAGGTTCCGCGTGGCAGCGGAAAGCCGCGCCGCCAGCTTCAACGCGTGCCGCTCGCTTTCGATGACGCAGGGCCCCGCAATCAGGAAGAGAGGTTGCCCCGCGCCCACACTGAACTTGCCCATGCGCACCAGGTGAGTCATCGCTCGCCTTCCTTGGCCCCCGCTAGGCCCGGGGCGCCTTGCTCCGCCGTCTGGACCCCTACCGCACGCTCCCCGCTGGCGAGGCGCTGTTGGCGGTACTGATAGGCGGCGCCAATGAAGGCTCGAAAGAGCGGATGCGGGGCCCGGGGCCGCGACTTGAACTCGGGATGAAACTGGCAGCCCAGAAACCACGGATGGTCGCGGACCTCGACAATTTCCACGTAGGTCCCATCCGGAGTCACGCCCGTAATGTCCAGCCCGTGGGCCACCAGCACATCTTCGTACTCGCGGTTAAACTCGTACCGGTGCCGATGCCGCTCGGAAACCTCCAGGGCGCCGTAGGCCTGGTGGGCAAAGGAACCCGGCTTCAGGCGGGCCGTCCACGCTCCCAGCCGCATCGTTCCGCCCAGCTCGTCCACTCCCCGCAGTTCGCGGAGTTTGTAGATGACTCGATGGGGTGTGGAAGGATTGAATTCCGAGCTGTCAGCTCCCTCCAGCCCGCACATGTTCCGGGCGTACTCGATGACGGCGCACTGCATCCCCAGGCAGATGCCGAAGAAAGGTACTTTGTGAGTGCGGGCAAACTCGATGGCGCAAATCATCCCCGGGATGCCGCGCTTGCCAAAGCCGCCCGGCACCAGGATGGCGTCCAGATCCAGCAACTGGTCTTCCCCGCGCTCGCCTTCCAGCCCTTCGGCATCGACCCACAGCAGATTCACCTTCAGGTTGTGGGCAATTCCGCCGTGGGCCAGCGCCTCGTTCAGGCTCTTGTAAGAATCCTGAAGCCCGACGTACTTCCCGACCATGCCGATGGAAACTTCGTCGCGAGGATGGCGCAGCCGCTCCACCAGTTCGACCCAGGCCTGCACATTGCGCTCGGCGGTCTCAAGTTTCAGGTGGTGGAGAATTTGCGTATCCAAACCCTCGCTGGCCAACACCAGAGGGACTTCATAGATGTTGTCCACGTCCTTGGCAGTGATCACCGCCTCCTCGGGCACGCTGCAAAACAGGGCAATCTTCGCCTTGATGGCCGGCGAAAGGAACCGGTCCGTGCGGCACATCAGGATATCAGGCTGGATGCCGATTTCCCGCAGCTCTCTGACCGAGTGCTGGGTCGGCTTGGTCTTCAGCTCCCCTGAGGTGCCGATGAAGGGGACCAGCGTCAAGTGGACAAAGACCACGTTCTCTCGGCCCTGCTCCTGGCGCAACTGGCGGATGGCCTCGAGGAAGGGGAGCGATTCGATGTCGCCCACCGTGCCCCCGACCTCCACAATCACCACGTCCACCTCGCTGGAGATCTTGCGAATCGCCGCCTTGATTTCGTTAGTGACGTGCGGGATCACCTGCACGGTCTTCCCCAGGTAATCACCCCGGCGCTCTTTGGTGATGATAGTTTCGTAGATGCGGCCCGCCGTGCAGTTGTTATCGCGCAGCATGCGGGCGTGCGTGAAGCGCTCGTAGTGGCCCAGGTCGAGGTCGGTTTCGGCGCCATCGTCGGTGACGAAGACTTCCCCGTGCTGAAAGGGGCTCATGGTACCGGGATCAACATTCAAATAAGGGTCGAACTTCAACAGCGTCACCTTTAGGCCCCGCGCTTCGAGTAAACACCCGATGGACGCGGAGGCAAGCCCCTTTCCCAGTGAACTGACCACACCTCCGGTCACAAAGATGTATTTGGCGCCCATATGGCTCCTGGATTCAGGTTGGCGGTTTGGCGGTGTCGTCCCAACGGCTTGATACAGTGCGTCGCGCGACGTTCCCAGACGCCGGCGTAGATTTGCCTGTACCGAAGCAGTTCAAATATGGCAGGATTCGGTACGGACAATTATCCATCCAAGGGCAAAATCCTGTCAACGACAAACTGCTGTAGACTGGAGTCGTTGGTGCATCCAGGACCGTCCCCCTCCATCTCTCACGTCAGCGGCCGGGCGACCACACCTTCTCTTGCCGGCGAACTGTGCTAAAATCACTTCTAGGTGTCTTTGCATCAAGGAGAAAGGCAGGGGGCAGCCGCCCGTCCACTAAAGTCCGGCTCGCGGCGGGAAGGTCGCTTCCATGAGACTTTGTCTCCAATCGAGCGCGGCCCGGCTCGGCGCGGCATCGCTAGCCCTGTTCGGGCTGGTTATTGCGTTGGCAGCGCGCATCCCGGCCGGTGAGGATGGCCCTAGCGCCTCCTCCACCCAGAAACAGGGGGCGCGGGCGGTGGTGCGGCACGAGGCCATCCACCCCGCTCCCATCCAGGTGGATGTCAACCTGGTAGTGGTGAACGTCACGGTCACCGACCCCTATGATCGTATCGTGACGGGGCTGGAACCGGGCAACTTCCAAGTGTTCGACGAGAAAGTGGCGCAGCAGATTGTGGCTTTTTCCACCGAGGACGCGCCCATTTCCGTCGGCCTGATCTTTGACTCCAGTGGATCCATAGGGGACAAAATCCAAAAGTCAAAGGAAGCAGCCCTCCAGTTCTTCAAGACATCTAATCCCCAGGATGAGTTTCTGCTCATCAACTTCAACGAGAGGCCCAACTTGATCTCGGCCTTCACGGGTAAGTTCGAAGATATCCAGGACCGCCTGCTCTCCGTGAAGTCGAGCGGCAAGACGGCACTGCTGGACGCCATTTACCTGGGCCTCAGCGAAGCCAAGAAGGCTACGACCAGCCGCAAGGCCTTGTTGGTCATTTCCGACGGTGGGGACAACAACAGCCGGTACACGCAGAATGACGTCCAGCGCGCGGTACGAGAGGCCGATGTGCAAATCTACGCCGTGGGGGTCTTCGAGCCCCTGAGCGCGCGCACGCGCACGCCGGAGGAAGCTCGCGGACCCAGTCTGCTGGCTGAGCTGGCAGAGGTCTCAGGGGGACGAATGTTCAGCGTCGAGAGCGCGGACGAGTTGCCGGACATCACCGAGAAGATTTCCATCGAACTGCGCAACCAGTATGTGATCGGATACAAGCCCTCGAACCTCGTCCGCGATGGCCGCTGGCGACGCATCAGGGTGAAGCTGACCCCACCCAAGGGTCTTCCGCCGCTCCAGGTTTACGCCCGCACCGGATACTATGCTCCGACCCAGTAAAACAGCTTTGCACGCGGGGCTTGGCAGGTTGGGACCGCTCATCGTCCTGATAAGCCTCCCCGCTGCCCTGCACGCGCAAGCGTCTCAGCCGGCGCACGCGACGCCGCCTCCCTCCGAGAGGAAACGCGGCGAGTACACCATCAATGTGGACGTCAATCTGGTGGTTCTGCACGCCACGGTGCTCGACAAGAAAGACCGCCAGGTCAACGACCTCAAGCAGGACAACTTCCGGGTTTACGAGGACGGCGTCGTGCAGAAACTCTCCGTCTTCTCGCACGCCGACATCCCGGTCACCTTGGGGATCGTCATCGACGACAGCGGCAGCATGAAAGAGAAGCGCCAGGCGGTCAACGCGGCGGCGGTGACCTTCGTCAAGACCTCCAACCCCCAGGACCAGGTCTTCGTGGTCAACTTCAACGACGTGTACTACCTGGATACGCCCGGCGATTTTGCCACCAACCTCGAGGAACTGAAGGCGGCGCTGGATAAGATCGACTCGCGCGGCGGCACGGCCCTCTACGATGCCGTCTACGCCTCCTTCGACCACATGAAACTCGGCAATCGAGACAAAAAAGTCCTGCTCGTCGTCACCGACGGCGAGGACAACGCCAGCCGCTATTCCTACGAGGAACTGATTCAGTACGCACAGAAAGGCAACGCCGTGATTTACACCATTGGCCTGCTGGGAGAGGAGGAGCCGGGCGGCTTGTTCAGGATGCGCGGTGGCGCGCGTCAGGCGGCCAAGAAGCTCGAAAAGCTGGCCCAGGTGACCGGCGGGCAGGCCTATTTCCCCAAGTCACTTGACGAAGTCGAAGCTACCTGCGTGCAAGTGGCGCGCGACATCCGCAGCCAGTACACGCTGGCTTACTACCCCACCAACACGGCGAAGGACGGGACTTACCGCGTCGTGCGGGTGGATGCCACCTCGCCCCGTAGCCGGGAGCCGCTCTCGGTCCGGACGCGGACCGGCTACTATGCGCCGAAATCGCCGCCGCCCGCCCCCGCCTCCACCAGACAATAATAGACGCGCATGCGCGCCAAAGTGGGTGCCCCCCAGGCGATCACCCCTGCCGCCCCCAAACTCGCTCAGAGCATTTGCCATCTGCTGACGACCCGACGGCCCCACCATGAAACCCTTTTCGCCGCGCCAGGACGGCACTATCGGCAGCCTGCCGAACCCCAGCGCAGAGCGCAGGCAGGGTTGCCGCCGATCCAATTGGTGAAGAGCGAGAAAACGCCCCGCTACTCGTTCCGCCGCGTTCCAAGCAGGAAGTAGGTGTTATAAGTCTCGTCCTGCACCGCATAAAACGGTTTGAATTGCAGCCTCCGGTCCGCCAGGGCATATTCGAACTGCGAACCGTGGGGCGCACACGTCAATTGCTGCGGAAGTGCGAGCCGTGTAGTGGCCAGGTCCTGCGGCGGGTCGAGCGCCACGTACATCAACGGGCCGCGCATGACCGCGGCGGTATCCGAATGCTGGTCATCGATCGGTTCGGTCCGAAAACTCAAGGGGAACCTGAGGTGGAGCGTGTCGTTCTTCTTCCAGCGGCGCCGGATTGATGCAAAGGTGCCACGGCGAGCCGGGAGACTGTGCGCCTTGCCGTTTAGGGTGAACTTCGGCTCCGCTTCCAGCCAGCCCGGTACCCTGATAGAGAGTGTAAACTCCCCCGGCGCGGGCAAGCCGGCGCGCTGACGGTACACCTTTAGCACACGGTCGTCATCCAGGGTCAGATAGCTGGCGTGGATGCGGGCAAACTGGCTTTTTAATGGGCCGCCGGTAAGGCGGACGGCGGAATAGTTGAACTCC
>Ga0315280_10010276_pt1 | contig 11777 bp, 10 predicted proteins | sample YL17G06_40_MG_FD_203697 | JGI IMG/M metagenome (GOLD analysis project Ga0315280, IMG submission 203697) | Sediment microbial communities from Yellowstone Lake, YNP, Wyoming, USA - YL17G06_40 | ecosystem: Environmental > Aquatic > Freshwater > Lake > Sediment | place: USA: Wyoming | collected... | reverse complement strand
GCCAGAATCTCCGCCCGCCTCCCCAGGTCATTCCTGAGTGCTTGTTTGGCTGCCCGCACTTGGTAGAAGGCAAACACACTAGTCACCAGGCTGATGCCGACGATGAGCGACACAATCAGGCGCAGACTCATTCGCATAGGTCAAATTCTACCAACTCTGTCCTATCGCCTTAAAGGATAATCGGACAGGGTCGGCTGCGATGCTCACCTGCTGTCCCTGGGCAGGCCTCCATAGGGCGTGCGCCATGGCGCAAAAATGGGGCTTTTAGGGGCTCTTTTGGGGCAAAAATGGGGTCGGATGTGGCGTGGTCGCGCTCCGGATAAGACGCAATGTCACTTATCCGCAGGTGGGACGGTTATGCGGCGGAGGCGGCGGGAAGTTTCGGCCTGACTCGGACATTATGTCAGCCAGCGTCGCCACGCGAAAACCATCCCCAGGGGTCGCCGGGAAGGGTGAGAATTCGGCTACCCCGGAGTTATCGCACCCAGTCCGCCACGAAGACGTCAATCCCGTGCGGCAGCTTCCGCGCTACCCGGCAGCAGCAGGCGCAAAACCGGAGGGGCGAAAAGCGTGGTGACGATACTCATCAATACGACATTGGTATAGACGGAATCCGAGATCGTGTGGAGCCGAAGCCCGACGGCGGCCACAATCAAGCCGACCTCGCCCCGGGGAACCATGCCCACGCCGATACGCAAGGCCGGGCGCCATCCCATCCCCAACGAGCCCAGGCCACAGCCCACCAACTTGCTGACAATCGCCAGCAGACACAGAATGCTGACCGTCAGCGGCATGCCCGGCTGCAAAAAGGTTCTCAGGTTGACCTCAGTACCCAGGAGCACAAAGAAGAACGGCGCCAGAAACTCGCTGATCGGATGGGCGTTCTCCTGCAAGCGCCACTTGGCGCTCTGTTCGGCCAAGGCGAGACCGGCCAGGAAGGCGCCAATGATGGCGGCCATACCGATGTGGACCGAGGCCAGCGAGAGGGCCAGGCAGAGGACCACCGAAAGGACGAAGGCGCCATTTCGGGTGTGCAGTCCCGCGACGCGGGATTGAAAAGACTCGACCACGCGCGAACCGAAAAAGACCACCAAGAGCGAGAATCCCACCGCCTCCACGGCCACCAGGGCGAGGGAGATGTAGTTGATCAGGCCCGTCGAAAGGCTGCTGACCACGGCCAGCACGATCATCCCCAGGATGTCGTCAATCACGGCGGCGCCCAGGATCACCCGGGCTACCCGCGAAGAAAGCACCCCGGCATCCGCCAGGACCCGGGCCGTGATGCCGACGCTGGTGGCCGTCAACGCCGCACCCACGAAGACGGCTTCCACCATGTTGTGGTCGGTTGCCCTGAAATAGTAGAAGCCCAGAACAAAGGGCACGATCATCCCGAGCAGGGCCACCAGCGCCGCCGTCCAGCCCACTTGCAGGATGTCGCGCGGCTTGGTCTCGAGGCCCACAGTGAAAAGCAGAAAAATGACGCCGATCTCCGCCAACCCACGGGTAAGGTCACTGGGATGAACAAGACCCAGCAGGGACGGACCCATCAAGACGCCGGCAATGATTTCGCCGACCACCGCCGGCTGGCGCAGGCGCTCGAAAATTTCTGCCAGAAACTTTCCCCCCGCAAACATCAGGAGAAGTTCCAGCAGGATCTTGGCTGTCTGATCCATGTCCTCTTGAACCTCGTTCCCAGGGCTACAGACATCTCGTCCAGGAAGGCCGGATCCAACTTATCGGGCAATTCTTTAGCAGGTTGCTGAAAAACGTCCCCAGCATATCATCCTGAGCGGAGCGAAGGATCTGCCTTTCTGTGATATCAACAACTTGCGAGATTCTTCGTCGCCTCCGGCTCCTCAGAATGACAGCCATCACGAGTTTTTCAGCAACCTCTTAGACTAGCAAACCTCTTGCGGCCGTCTCCAGCAAAATCGGTCGCCGTGGGAACCGCGGAAAACGCCCATCGACTGGAGTGCCCCGCTGGCTTCCCCGCGGGCAGGTTTGGATCAGAATGAAGCAGAAGGACCATTTGGAAGGAGACGCCCCATATTGAACTGCCTGCCCATTTTGCCGAGACTCATGAACCTTCTTAGGCTATATTCTCTTGCAGGAAGTATCGACCGTTGCGGAGGGGTCTGAATGGAGATTCATGTCGAAATTCCAGCCGCGGACCGAAGCAAACTCTATGACTCGATCCTCCAGGATAGCCACCCGGACATGAAATACGTGGCGATGCTGGCGTTCGCGGGCCTGATAGCACTCTTCGGTTTGCTCCAAAACAGCACGGCAGTCATCATCGGCGCCATGCTCATCTCTCCCCTGATGAACCCGATTCTTTCCGCTGCCCTGGCCTTGCTCTTAGGGGACGGGAAGATGGGACGCGAATCCTCGCACGTTCTGGGCCTGAGTATCGGTGGGGTGATTCTAATCACCTGGGTGATAGCGTGGTTGTCTCCTCTAAAAGAAGTAACTCCTGAAATTCTGGCACGGACAAATCCAAACCTGTTGGATCTTTTTATTGCGATCTTCTCAGGACTGGCCGGCACACTGGCCCTACGCGGGGGGAGCACGAGCATGACGATCATTCCAGGGGTCGCGATCGCGGTCGCGGTCGTACCACCCCTGGCCGTGGTCGGTTACAGCCTGAGCACGCGACAGTGGGCGATGGCGGGCGGTGCCTTCCTGCTCTTCATGACCAACCTGGTTGCTATCATTATGAGCGCTGCCCTGGTCTTTCGCCTTTTCGGATTTCGGGCCCACGAAGCGGCGGAGAAAGGCCATCTGAAGCTGAAATACCGCGCGGCCATTAGCTTCCTGGTGCTAGTCATCCTTGCCGTTCCCCTGATTCATACCCTCCGGAAAGGCGTCAGCCAGATTCGGACGCGCAGGGAGATATCCGGCGTGCTGAATCGCGTCTTCACCACCGATCATTCCTCCGTCGCCGACATTTCTCAAACTTGGCGGGACGGAAAGCTTTGGGTCCGCACCACCATCCGAACCACCCGCTACTTCGATACTTCGGAAACCCAAAGGGCAGAAGATGACCTGCGCGGTCGCTTCGGGCCGGATACCAAGCTCGGTCTCGACCAGATCCTGGTGGCCCAGGGAGGCTTGAGCCCCCAGCAAGCCGCCCGCCTGGGAAACGTCATCACCGGGGGCGTGGTCCGCCCCGTCCCAGGCACGGAGGAAGCACCCTATGACCTGAAGGCGAGCCAACTGAAGCTGATCTCCCACCTGCAGACCCAGGTCGATGATGTATTGGCGGGAACGCCTATCAAACGAACAGCACCACTGCTGGTGGAGATTGGGACAAACCAACCGATCATCTTCAGTCTGCAGTTGGCCTCTCCGGAACCTCTGGTGAAGCAGACAGTTACTCTGCTGGGGGCGCAACTGGGGTCAAAGACATCGTCGCCTGTGCGGCTTCAAGGGGAAGCCGAAATCCAGGGCGCGGATTACAGACTCGCCGCCGGGCTGCCGGACGCGCGCAGCCGGCTCAGCGAAAAAGACCGGCAGGCTATCGGCAAGTTGGTGGCCTTGGTGCGGAGTCGCCCGGACTTGCAGTTGCGCGTCCTCGTCGCTTCCAGCCTGCCCCTCGCGCAGGTGCTCCAAGAGACGGCATCCTGGCGGCAAATTCGAGCACTCATCGCGCGCGGCCGCCTGGAAGCTTCCCAGTGGTCCATGAAGGCTTCCCCGGCAAATGAGCAAGCCGGTTTGACAACTCCTGGCGGGGTAAAACCCGCGGCATCTCCTGCCGCTGCCACCAAGAACGAAACCAACATTCCGCGCGTGGCACTGCAATGCCAGTTCACGGTCATTCAGACTTTCTGAGGGCCTGCTTCCGCGGGCTGAGAAAATACAAAATCCCGCCCGCAAAACTCAGGAAAACGCGTCTTACTCCAGCCTTCATCTGCTGACTGGGCCCGCGGGCCCCGCCTGGACCCGGCCCGTCCGGCATTCTGTTATGATGGACTGAGGATCAGGGCTAAGTTGCGAGGAGCACTATGGAGTTCGAGAACCGGGTGGCTTTGGTGACGGGCGGCACCGGAGCCTTGGGCAGCGCCGTCGCGATGGACCTGCTGCGTGCCGGGGCGCGGGTCGCGGTCACCTATCGGAGTGAAGGAGAGTGGGCGGCGCTCGAACGGTCGGGGGCGGAACATCGTGACCGTTTGATGGGAAGGCAAGTGGACTTAACGAATGCGGCTGAGGTGGAAGCCTTGGCGGCGGAGATCACTGCCCGCTGGCAGCGCCTTGATTTTTCTGTTTGTGTCGCCGGCGGCTTCGCGGCAGGCAAGAGCTACGAAACCGACGACCAGACCTGGGACCGGATGTTCAACGTGAACCTTCGGACGGTCTTCCTCTGCTTGCGCGCCGTGGTGCCCGTCATGATCCGGCAGAACTTCGGGCGCATCGTCACGGTCTCAAGCGGGGCCATCCTGCGCGGGGGTGGGGCGGGCATGGCGGCCTACGCCGTCTCGAAAGGCGCCGTCCGCCAATTGACGGAGATCGTCGCCGACGAATTGAAGGGTTATGACATCCGTGCGCACTGCATCCTGCCCGGCACCATGGACACCGAGGCCAACCGGCGCTCCATGCCGAAGGCGGACTTTTCGAAGTGGGTGAAAACTGAGGACGTGGCCCGCGTCATCCACTGGCTGCTCAGCGACGATACCCGCGCCGTGCGCTCGGTAGCGGTTCCCGTGCTGGGATAGGTTCGCTGGCTGGACGCCGCTTGGGCTGCTGGAGCGAGCGCCGTGCCTCCCTACGCGCGGGCATCCGGAGCATGGGTGGATGTCAGACTGACCGCATGCGCGCCCGCCGCTCGCCCCTACAAATGGGCAACCCCAGGGTGTTGCCCCTACCACACCCTGCTATTCCATCTCGACCCTATGCTTGCCGTGCGGGAGCACAAGGCACACGTGCTCCCCGTCGCTCAGTAAGTTGCCGAGGCTGGGGGTGCCATCGCAAAGCACTGTGGTTGGCTTGCGGTTCAGGGTAACGTAACATCGTCCGCGAGATTCATAGGTGAACCTCAGTAGCTTGCCGGCTCGTTCAGCTCCAAGGACGTTCCCGTTGACGCTTTCGATACGGAGCGCGTTCGGGTCGGCATCCTCCGCCTGCGGACGCGTCGAGACGGTGTGCGCGCCGGCAGGAATCAGAACATCGGAATCGGAGAAGCACGGCCATTCCTGCCCATCGAGGTAAGCCGTTCTCCCTCGCGTGTCCGTCCGCCAGTAGAGCTGGCGCTGCGCCTGCAAGGGGCGGCCGTCGGCCACCTCGCCGCGCACACACTGCGCCCCGAGGACAAACGGGACCAGCCGCAGATCTTCCGGCAAGAAGGTATTGACTCCGAAGATTGTGACCAGGTCTGTGTTCGCGGCTACGACGGCGACCCAGGCGTAGAGTTCCAAGCCGCGGGGTCTCAGCAGGGGACGGACCGGCGGCTCTCGATCCGCGATGTTGATATCAATGGAAAACGAGGTGCCGGGATGGAGTCGAGGACGGTAGTACTCACCGATGACCCGGTAGCGGTCAGGCCCCAAATCCCACACGGTATACGGATCTTCGACCTCTACGGCGAAGTTATACTTGTCCTGCAGGGTCAGCAGACGGTCGGCATCGACCGCGAACCGCTCCTTCACCGAGGGGTCGTAGATCGAATCGACGAACGTGAGCGTGGTCTGGAGATAGGGCTTTTGCGCCTGGCAGCGCGTAAGCATGTCGAGGAACGTTGCGGTCAGCCGCGTGATTAACTCGATGCGGAACTCGCTGAGGGCGTGGCGCCGCTTGCTGTCCCGCTCCCAATAATGCGGGGAACGGGGGTCGAAGATCTCGATGGGGTCTACCCCGTGGCGCAGCCGGAACATTTTACGAAAGGCGGGATGCATGGGGGTGTACTCATCCGGCTTCTTGAAGCCGCGGCGGGACGCCTCAAAGTAGAGTTCCGCGAAGTCAACTCCGTCCCAGTCGTAGTCCAGCAGCAGGCGCCGGGTAAGATCCAAGACGGCGCGCAGGCAGTCGGGATCTTCCAGCGCCATGTGATAGCGCCAATCCATGATCGCCGGCTGACCGCTGGCGGTGACCTCGCGCCATTCTGGGTGTTGGTTCCAGAACTCCTCCCCGACCATGGGGAACTCGAGCCAGGCATACACCGCGATGCCCTCGAGGTGCGCTGCCTGGATGAAGCGGCGGGTGAAGTCTCGGAACTTCGCCGACGCGTTCCAGGCGCCGAAGTGAACCTCGCGAACCCCCCAACTCTTCAACTGGCCGGCCAGCGCGGCCGGATCCCAAATAGGATCATCGCTCGGGTCGAAATACGCGCAGAAATTGTCTGCCGCCAGGGTGGGAGTTATCCGAAACTCGTCCACGATGGCTTGCGCCAGGAAAGGCAGGTATTCGTAGACCATCCCTCGGGGCGGCTCGAGCGGCAGGGCGCTGTGAATGAATCGGCCTTGCTCGAGTTCGCCCGCGACTACCACCGGCGCTCTGGTTTGCGGGTCGTCCGCCAGCACTTGGAGCGAGGCGTTTGGCTTGTAGCGGGCGTACTTTATCCGGCCGGGCAACCGGATGTTCTCTTCGGCATAGCGTTGCCAGCGATATTCGCTCATCTCACCGCGGGTGCCGGTGAAAGCGAGTCCGAGCCCCGCTGCCAAGGGCGTCACGCCATCCGAGACCAAGGGTATACCCTGCTTGACGTCGTTCAGAATGACCAGCAGCAACGTGCGGTCAAGCTGTTGTCCCTCCTCGCGCGGAACAATCAGAAGAGTGTCGCGGGTGCGCGCGGATAACAAGTACTCAGCCGCAGAGACTTCCCGCACACGGAATCCGACACAGGATAGCGCCTGAGTGATTCTAGGATAATGGATGCCGCTGAGGGAGATGATCAACGCCTGGGGGACGCGCGGGTAATTGACGTCAAGCGCCTCTGGACCGGTGGCAAGGGCGGTTGTGAACGACAGACAAGTGAAGACGACGATCAAGTAAGCGCGCCGCATCTGCGGGATTGTACTACACGATGGCCGCCCGGTGTTTCGGTAGCAGCAAACTATGTTCGCCCAGCTTTGCGCTTAGCAGTTTGTTGAAAAAAGGGTTCCATGTTGTCATTCTGAGCGAAGCGAAGAATCTCGTGTCCAAGCGAGTCAACAGCTTACGAGATCCTTCGTCGTCCCGCAAGGCGGTCCCGCCTCGCGGGATCAGGATGACAGCCTCTGGTCCTTTTTCAACAAACTGCTAAGTCTGCGGCCTTTGTTTGGAGAGAAGAAGAGCCGCGGAGTAGCAGCACAACTCCGAGTTACCTGCTACGCTTGCGTTGGTTCGGTGCGTGCGGCGCGGATGCGGGCGGCCTTACCCCGGAGGCCGCGCAGATAATAAAGCTTGGCGCGGCGCACCCGTCCGCTGCGGACGACTTCGATCCTAGCAATGATGGGCGAATGCAGCGGAAAGATGCGCTCGACGCCCTGGCCGAAGGAGATTTTGCGGACGGTAAAGGTCGAATGATTCCGCGCCCGGCGCAGGCCGATGACGGTTCCCTCGAAAACCTGGATGCGTTCCTTGTCGGCTTCCCTGATCTTGACGTGCACGCGCACCGTATCTCCGGCGCGGAATGAGGGCAAATCCTTCTTCATCTGTTGTTGTTCGATCTTCTCGAGCGGATTCATCGTCGTGTTCTCCCTAGAAGGTGTAGCGCGCCGCGCGTTTGTTAACGGTGCAGCATTTGGGCGGGATAAGGAAAAGCCGCAAGGTCAAAAACCGGACCTTGCCCTACCCGCGGCTCGCGCCTCCGTCTTGATCTCTTCCAGCAGGTTTCGGTCTCCCTCGCTCAGCGCTTGCGCCGCGAGCAAGTCCGGTCGGCGCCGCCAAGTCTTTTCGAGCGCCTGGCGATGTCGCCACTGCGCGATCTGGGCGTGATTGCCCGAGAGCAGCACTTCGGGCACGGCGAGGCCCTGAAAGTCCGCCGGCCGGGTGTAATGCGGGCAATCGAGCAAGCCATGCCGGCCCGTGGCCGTGCTGGCTTCGACGCCCGCGACAAAGGACTCCGCGCCGAGGGATTCCTCGTTGCCGAGCACACCCGGCAACAGGCGCGCGACCGCCTCAATGACGACCGCCGCCGGCAATTCGCCCCCGCTCAGGACATAGTCGCCAATCGAAAGCTCATCGGTGGCGAGGTGCTCAGCCACGCGCTCATCCACAGCTTCGTAACGCCCACAGATGAGCGCCAGGCGCGGGTGCTGCGCCAACTCCTCGGCCACCGCCTGCCGGAGTAATCGCCCCTGCGGGGAAAGCAGGATGACCGGGAACTCCGCGCCCGGCGCTTCGGCGCGCAGGGCCTCGACCGCCCGAAACAGCGGCTCCGGCTTCAGCACCATCCCCGGGCCGCCGCCAAAAGGCCGGTCATCTACCGTCCGGTGACGGTCGTCGGTGAAATCGCGCAGATCGTGCAGCCGGATTTCGAGCTGCCCACCGGCCAGCGCGCGCTTGAGCAGGCCGTGTTCCAGGATGCTCGCAAAGAATCCCGGAAAAATCGTAATCACGTCGAAGATCATACCTTCCGCTTGTGGCCCGCGCGCGACGGGGAACCTTTTCCGGCAGCCACTGCCGCCGGTTCGTTAACCTCGAGCAAATCTTCCGGCGGATCAATGACAATTTCTCCCGCTTCCGGGTCGATATGCACGCAAATGGCTTGCGCCAGCGGAATCAGCACTTCACCGCGAGGCCCGGCCACATGCAACAGGTCCACGCCGCCGGTGGGCTCGACGTGAGTCACGGTTCCGACTTCTTGTCGCTTTCCCTGCCGGTCTGTCACGACCCGGCAACCCTCCAGCTCCCAGACGTAGTACCGGTGGTCGGGGAGCGGCACCCTTTCCTGGAGCGGGATCAAAACGTGACGACCGCGCAGGCGCGAGGCTTGGTCGATCGTATCGACGCTAGCAAACTTGAAAACTAGCCTTCCCTTGTGGGGCCAAACGGTCTCGACATCCAGAGGCTCGGGCGGCTGCCCCGGGTTCTCAACAAACACGCGGCGGAGGTGGCGGAAGCGTTCGGGGAAGTCGGACAGAATGTCTGCTGCAACTTCCCCTCGGCGTCCCTGTGGCCGGACGATTCTGGCCACAGCCATGAACGAGGATAAGTCCTTCCCCTGCAAGATGTTCCAGTCCCATACCGCCCTCTGCCGCGGTACGCATTGATCGGGTGAGGTCAGCCTCGGTAACGGCAAACCGCCACGGTGTGTGAACCTGAAGGCCCAAGCTATTCCAGGATCTCTAAGGTAAAGCGCTTCTTCAGCTTCATCCCTGCAGCATTCAGAATCGTGCGGATCGAGCGAGCGGTCCGCCCCTGTTTTCCGATCACCTTCCCGAGGTCCGAAGGGTGCACCCGGAGCTCGAGCACCGTCACCTGTTCGCCCTCGACTGCCTGGACCGATACTTGGTCAGGATTATCCACCAGCGCTTTCGCAATCGCTTCGATTAGCTCCTTCATTTGCCCCTCCCTCCACGATGAGCCGTCCGAAACGTTCATTGGAAAAAAGTGCCGCAAAAGACAAATGACTGAAACTAACGCATGCCCTTAGAGGCATCCCGGCGACCCGAAGCGCGCGGTCAGCTTTCCGCCTGCGGGGCCTTCGCCGCTGGGGTCTGCTTTAGAAAACTCTTCACCGTCTCGGAAGGTTGGGCTCCCCGGCTCAGCCAGTGGGCGGCGCGCTCCCGGTCCAGAACCAACTCCGGCGGATGCCGCCGGGGATTGTAATGGCCGAGGATTTCGATAAACCGTCCGTCCCGAGCCTTTTCGCCTTCAATAACCACGATTCGGTAACTGCTCTGCTTTTTGGCTCCCGTACGAGCCATGCGGATTCTTAGCAATCTTCCCCCTTCGTCAAAGAATCTATTCAACTATGATGCCCGATGGGAACCGTCCGTTACGGCTCCCCACTCTTTCATACTACCAGACAACAAGGTCTTTTCGGTACCTTCCCTGCCGGTGCGGCGCCTCAGGCGCCAGGCCGGCCCGAACCCATCGGCACCCCCAAGCGGCTGAGCTGCCTTCCCAGGAAGTTCTGACTCATGGACTTCATCATCTTGCGCATCTGCACGTACTGGCGCAAGACCTGGTTGACGTCCTGCACGGAGGTGCCACTTCCCCGCGCAATCCGCTTGCGGCGCCTGCCATTGATGATCTCGTGGGCTCGGCGCTCTTTTGGGGTCATCGAATCGATGATGGCCTCGATGCGCACCAGTTGCTTTTCTTCCACGCGCGCTTTCCCGGCGTCTTTCAGAATGCCGACCTGTGGCAGCATCCCGAGCATCTGGTCGAGCGGCCCCAGTTGTCGCATCTGGCGGAGCTGATCGCGAAAGTCCTCGAGGCTGAAGGTGTCCGTCTGCAACTTGCGGTGGACCTCGAGGGCCTTCTGTTTGTCGATGGTCTGCTCGGCCTTCTCCACCAGCGAGAGGATATCGCCCATGCCCAGGATGCGCGAGACAATCCGATCCGGATAGAAAACTTCGAGGGCGTCGTACTTCTCCCCGACGCCAATGAATTTGATCGCCTGGCTGGTCACATGGTGAATGGAAAGCGCCGCGCCGCCGCGGGCATCCCCATCCAGCTTGGTCAGAATGACGCCCGTCGTGCCCAGCCGCTCGTGGAATTCCTGGGCGCTGCGCACGGCGTCCTGCCCGATCATGGCGTCCGCCACCAGCAGGACTTCGCTCGGCCTCAGGCGTGTCCTCAGGTCGCTCACTTCCTGCATCAACAGCTCGTCGATGTGTAGCCGCCCAGCGGTGTCCACGATGAGGACATCGTGCCCGCGATCGGCCGCGTCCTTGCGCGCCGCCAGGGCCAGGTCGAGCGGCACCTGCATCCCCTCGCCCGGAAAGCAAGGAATGTCGACGGCTTCGGCAATCACCGCCAACTGCTCGCGGGCGGCGGGCCGGTAAACGTCCGTCGAGACCAGCATGGGACGCCGTTTGCGCTTGGAGAGCCATAGCGCCAGCTTGCCCGCGGTCGTCGTCTTGCCGGAGCCTTGCAGCCCTACCAGCAACAGAACACTCGGATACTCCTTCGAAAAGCTGAGGAGCGAAGCATCCCGCCCCAAAATCTCGACCAACTCGTCCCGGACAATCCGCACCACTTCCTGCGCCGGCGTCAGGCTGCTGCGGACCTCTTCGTCCAGGGCCTTGATGCGCACCCGATCCAGCAGTTCCTTGACCACCTTGAAGTTGACGTCTGCTTCCAGCAGCGCCAGACGCACGTCGCGCAGGGTCTCGTCAATGACCGCTTCGGTCAAAACCCCCTGCACCCGCAGCGCCTTGAACACTTGTTGGAATTTGCTTTGCAGCGCGTCAAACATAAAAGGTCTCTTTTCGGACAATTCTGGGACTTCGGCGGGTCAGTGCAGGCACGTCCCCCCTCTCCCCAGAACAGCTCTCCTATTCTAACCCGGTAAATAGGTCTAGGGAAGCAGGTTTCGCGGAGCGTACCGTCCGAAAACAGCCTCGCCGTTGCTACATAGAATCAGCAAAATGCTTCACCGAATAGCGGCCAATGTCGACTTCTTGGCCAACCGAAAAGCCCCGCTGAATACCCACGTTTTCCTCGTTAGAAGGTCCTTGGCAAACTTGGACGATCTTCTTCGAAGCTGTGTCCTTTACTGTAACACGGTAGCGAAGAGGGCGAGGGCACGAATCGTAGCTTTCTGGAACATCCATAAGTACCCATCCCTCAACCGTGGCGTGTGGGGAGATCGGCGCGTCGTCTAGGATGGGTTTCAATTGTGATCGGACCAA
>Ga0315280_10010275_pt1 | contig 11779 bp, 7 predicted proteins | sample YL17G06_40_MG_FD_203697 | JGI IMG/M metagenome (GOLD analysis project Ga0315280, IMG submission 203697) | Sediment microbial communities from Yellowstone Lake, YNP, Wyoming, USA - YL17G06_40 | ecosystem: Environmental > Aquatic > Freshwater > Lake > Sediment | place: USA: Wyoming | collected... | reverse complement strand
CCGCGTGGCGAATACCGTGGAACTCCACGACGGCGATTACATCACCTTCGGTCGTTACGCGGGCAAGTCGCTGATCTTCAAGTCCGGCCTCGAGCCCCAGTTAAGGATCGAGCGGATTGACCTGAGCAGCAAGGCGCGGGTCACCGTCGGCCGGGACAAGGCGAACGATTGCGTCATCGACCACCCGACGGTCAGCAAGCAACACGCGGAGTTCGTCAAGCAGGACGGCAAAGTCTTCATTGTGGACCGGGGTTCGACGAACGGGACTTTCGTCAACGGCATCAAGGTTAAACGCCACCAACTCCAGGAACTGGACCGCATTGTCATTGGGCCCACCGAGTTGAAGTTCTCAGGCGACGGCCTCTCCCACGCCCCGGAGACGCTGGGAATGCGGCTTGACCTCCGGAACGTCAATTTTCAGGTCGCGGATCGCAACACGGGCAAACCGAAACTCCTGCTGGATGACCTGTCGCTGGTTATCAAGCCCCGGGAATTGATTGGATTCCTGGGGCCGAGCGGGGCGGGCAAGACCACGCTGATGAACGCCATGAATGGCTTTGTCAAGCCCACCAGCGGGCAGGTCCTGTACAACGGCGTCGAGCTTTATCAGAACCTGGACAGCTTGAAGTCCAGCATCGGCTTTGTGCCCCAAGAAGACATCATGCACCGGCAACTCACGGTGCGCCAGTGTCTGTATTACGCGGGGAAGCTCCGCCTGCCCGAGGATGTCTCGGAAGAGGAAGTCAACCGCCGCGTCGAGGAGATGCTGGATATCCTCAAGGTTGATGCCCAGCGCTGGGATAACCCGGTTTCGACCCTCAGCGGCGGGCAGCGCAAACGCATCAGCCTCGGCATCGAGCTCTTGCCGCGTCCGGGGGTGCTGTATCTCGATGAACCCACAGCCGGTCTGGACCCACGCACGGAAACCTTGATGATGATGCTGTTCCGGCAGATTGCCAACCAGGGTTCGACCATCATCTGCACCACCCACCTGCTGGGTTCGTTCGGCGTTCTGGACAAGGTGGTGGTGATGGTCCAGGGCTGCCTGGCCTTTTACGGGCCGGGCACCAAGTTCCTCGACTACTTCAAGGCCGAATCGCCGCCCGACGTTTACGATGATTTGACGGATAACAACACCATCTCCTACGCCCAGGAACTCAAGAAGCGCTTCCAGGAGTCACAGCTTTACAAGGATTTGGTCGTCGAGCCGATGCAAGCGGCTGCGGTGGAACAGCCGGCCCTGGCGGCTTCGGCGCCCACCGCCCAGCCCAAGGGCAAGGGATTTGGGCTACATCAGTTCAAGGTATTGCTGGCGCGGAATTGGACGCTGAAGTTCGGCGACCGCACCCAGACGCTGTTGCTATTTCTGCAAGCGCCCATCATCGCCCTTTTGGTGGGGCTGATGGCGAGCGGCCCGAACCAGGTGCAGACGATCTTCATGGCGATGTTTGCCGCCCTCTGGTTCGGGACGTCGAACGCCGTGCGGGAAATCGTCGATGAGCAGACCATCTATCGTCGGGAGCGGCAGACGGGCCTGAAGATACCTTCGTATGTCTTCTCCAAGCTGACCCTGCTCGGGTTCGTCGCCTTGGTCCAGTGCTTTTCTGTAGTGATCATCTTGCTGGGCATCAATCATGCGCTGTCGCTGAGCCCGACGGAAATTCTTGGGGCCATCCTCATCATGTTTCTGGTGGCCATCAACGGGACGCTCATTGGCCTGGTGATTTCCAGCCTGGTCAGTTCGCCGGATAAGGCGCTGTCTCTGTTCCCCCTGGTGCTGATTCCGGAACTGCTCATGTGCGGGATTTTCCTGCCCGTGACCCGAATCCAGACCATCATCCCCATCACCGTGCAGCAGCTCTTCGAGGGCAAGATGTTCGCGCAGCCCGAGGCCAAAGCCAAGGCCAATCAGATGTTGAGCCAGCAACTTACTCCGCCCCCTGAAGCCGCGGCCTTTGCGGGCGAGGCGGGTCACCAGGTGGCGGGCGCCATCACGCCTTCATCGGATGTGAAGAAGGCTTTCCAGAAGTACACCCCGGCGCCCATGGAAGGGATGCCCACCTTCGCGCGCTGGATCTCGGCGGCGGCCGTCTCGCGCTGGGGCTTGGAGGCGCTTTCTGACCTCTGCATACGTGGGAGACACTCCACGCAGGACTATGCTTACAAGATCGTCAACTCGATCTCCATCTCGCTGCACCCGGAGGTGTCCACCAAACTGGCGGAAGGCTTGGAGGCGCCCGCCTCGGCGATGCTCGAGCGGGGAGCCTTTCCGCTGCCGGCCAACTTCTGGAAGGACGAGGGACCGTACGTGGGTATTCTGGCGGGCATCGCCGTGGTTATGGTCATCGCCGTGTTGATCTTCATGAAAAGGAAAGACGTCTAGTGCACTAACGGAACGCTAAAGGAGCCCTCATGGATACCGGTATTTCCACGGTTCGTAATTTGCTTTATGTAGTTTTCGTACTTGTCCTGCTGAACTTGCTCTCCAATTTTTACGTGGCGTCGCAACTTTCGCGGAACAGCGATGAGCTGGCGCTCATGCGGTCGGTGCTGCAGAAACAGTTGATGGGGACCGCTCTGACGCAGAGTCAGGAGTTGCAGAAGCGCATGCAGGCGCTCAATGATAGCGCCGCGGGCATCGACGCCAAACTGCAGGCGGCGCAGGATAGTTTTGTCAAGCGGATGGAAGTAGAACTTCCCCGCATCATGGACAATTACGTGAAGCAGCGGACGCCCGCCATGCAGCGCGCCGTCGAGCAGAAATTGCAGCAGCGCGGCATCCCCACGAACCCCTAGGCGTCTTCAGGTCGAAGCCTCTCCAGGAAATGGCACGGTAGTCTCGCTGGTGCCCGTTTGGAGACGATGACAAACTGACCCCGGAAAAGCAAAGCGGCGGTCCCGCTCGCGGGAACCGCCGCTTGTCTTTTGGTAGGCGAGCGTTTGGCGCTCCCGCGGGGCACAGCCCGCGACACACACGGCGAGCCGCAGGACGCTACTGGGTTCGCGCGCCCGTTGCCGAGTTCAATTCACGTTATCTTGACGGCGACGCGGAACAGTTGCTCCCCGAGGAAGAACTCGTCGCCATCCCCGAGTTCCACCTGAACGCGAATCCGCCGATACACGCCGTTGCGGCTCTTCATATCCTGCAAGAGGAAGCGCCCCGGCTGCGTCAGGATGCGCGCGTGCGTACCGGACATGTACGGGTCTTGGCCAAAGACCAAGTCGCCGCTGACCCGCCCGAGGGTGGTCTCGGGTTTATCGAGGCTGAACTCCTGAATCACCTCGCCCGTCAACTGGATCTGTTCGAGCTTGGCGGTCACGGGACCACGTGTCAGCTTGGGGGGTGCCTTCAACACCATGGTGCCTTGTGCGGATCCCTGGTAATTGGCAGTCTCGTCCATGCTCTGGATGGTGATCCGAAACAGGGTGCGGCCTATCAGGAAGACGTCGCCGGCTTTCAACTCGCTATCCTGCCGCTGCTTGATGAAGGTGCCATTGGGAGTGCCCAGGTCTTTCAGCAGCAACTTAGCTTCTTTCACCGCCAAGGACGCGTGCCGAGGGGCGAGGAGCGCATCCGCGGGATAGCGCAGATCGCAGTCGCCGCTGCCGATGAAGATCTCCTTGGTGATTTGGGCCGTGGCCCCGGTTGTGCCGTCCGATTTCACTTCCGTGATGCTGGCTTCGATTTGCGGCACATGCAGGCCGGTGAAGACCACCGTCCCCCCGGTCGGTGTGATTTTGGGGACGGGAGGTATCGGCACGGGCTTGGGCGGCGCGGGAGGTTGTGGTGCCGGAGGTTGTGCGGCCGGCGCCCGCGGAGCCGCAGGAGCCGTCCAGGGGGGTGCCGCTACAGGCCGGAGCGGCGGGGCCGCCGGACGCGGAGCCGCTGCCGGTGACGGCGGTGGCGCATGGGCCGCCACGGGCCGCGGAGGCGCAGGGGGCGGAGGAACCTGCGCGCTAGTCCAGGGGTGAGCCACTACCGGGCGAGCCGGTGGTGGCGGCACCGTAGGCCGGGGTGGTGCGACCGCTGGCGGAGGAGCAGGATGGGGTGCGGGAGGTGGCGCTGCGGGGTGAGGTGCGGCGACGGGCGGAGGAACCGCAGGCGCTTGTACAGCCGCAGCCGGCGGGGGCGGTGCGGGCATTGCCGTGCCGCAGTAACCACAGAATTTACTCTTAGACGGCAGGGTCTTGCCACAATTTGGGCAAGTGACTTGCTGTATGGGCTGCGTGGCCGCCTTCTGCGCGCTTACGCCCGCGGGCGCTTGCCGCATCGCATTGCCACAGCGAGCACAGGCGACGGCCGCGCCGGGGTTAGGAGCCCCGCAAGTTGGACATCGCACGTAACGGACTGTTCCTTGTTCAATAGGTTCGTTGGCCATAACGCACGCCTTTCGTTCTTGCTGGAGGTTTTTGTTCCTACCGGCTCGTAACTCGTATCCAAATTGGATTAGTGTAACAACGGAACTCTTCTCCTGCCGCTGTCCGGGTCCGTGCTTCCAGGCGGAGGTAGCCCCAGGCGTCGCCCAGCCGTTCCAGGCGCGCCTTCAAATCCACCGGAACCAGTCCGTTGCTGGCCAGGGCCTTGGCGGCATCGAAAGAGATCTCTTCAGGCTCGGATTCGCCCGAGCCTGTGCCCATAATCAAGCGCAGCGATTGCAAGGGGCCGAATTCTCTGCTGCTAGCCCAGGCGAGTAGCAGTGGCGGCAGCGCCTGCCGGGACGAAACAAGTTCCTGACCGACACCGATATCCTCAGGATCGTCCAAACTGCCGTTCGCGTTGCGATCGAAACCCGCGACCAGCAGGGGGCCGCTGGTCGTGATCGTTCGCCCTTCGCGTAACGCCCGCAAGACATTCTCGCCACGCGGCCCCATGCCTTGGGGGCAGTAGGCCATGGTAAAGATTCTTCCCCAGCCGTTGTCCTCGGCATAGCCATTCACCGCGCGCTGCGGTTTGGCGAGGAAATTCGTGGCGTCCAGCGTGACCTCATAGTTGAGGTCGCCGTGTGAATCTGACCCCGCCGCCAGAAACACCTTGAACGCCGGACTCTTGCTGGCGTTGTCGCTGGCTTGGAGACTCTTGAGGAGTAACGGACGCCAACCCAACTCGAAACCTTGTTCCAACCGGGCGTAGGTGTCTGCGTCTTTGTCGGGCTGGAAGCAGACGCTGGGGTCCGCCTCCCGCCGGAGGCAGAACGGATCCCGGGTGTCGTCAGCGGTCATACGGGTGACCCGATTCCACGACTCCAAACCGACGAGCCCGGGCTGAAGACTCTTTCCATCCGGGCTGAGGAAATCAGCGTTCACATCCCAGTGTCCGCCGCGGAGGATCGGGTGGAGCGGATCGAAGGGATGGGATGCGTAAGCAAATCCGCCGGCCGCAGTTACTCGCTGCAAAGCCTCCGGGAGGGGTATCCCCGGTGAACTGGCGGAACCGTCCCCGGAGGCAATCATCGCGCTCGAGGGATCAGCGGGGTCGGGGAAACCCTTGTCCGGGTCGTCCGGAGACGGCATGGCGAGCAGATGGTCGGTGGTGGGCTTTGCCTGGCCCGAGGTTATCGTGACCTCTTCGGAACGGATCAGCACAAACTTCTCGTCGCGGTACTTAATGATGTCTTGCAGCAGGTCATTGTATTTCTTGGGGGTCAGGTCACATGAATGGTCGGTCAGCAACGTCCAATCCAGCCCAGCCTGGAGGCCGGCGGGTTTCACCATTTCGATGGGGTAACCCCGCTCCGCAGCGTTGTCCGTATAAGCCGTGTGGTAGTGGACATCGCCGCGATACCAGGGCGGCATACTCGGAAGGGGCGGGGCATTCATCCGCACCCGTAAATAAAAATCCTGATTGGGCCATCCCCCCAGGTGGAAGGAGACACATACATCGACCGCTGTGAACGGCCCGCCGATGTAATGCCCCTTCAGATAGTCCTGGACCGCCGCCAAAGGAATTCGGAGAATCTTTCGCGTGCGGTCGGTGATGACCTGCGGCTGGCCGTCGGTGCGGGCGTCGTAAGAGAAATCCGCGCTGCTGTCCCACCGCAGAGGTTCTTCCACAAACTGGCGGCGTTTACCTGACGGCTTGACGAAGACGTTGACGCCCTCCAGGTGCAGCGGCTCCCGGCTAACCATGCCGGAGATCTTGGTCAGCGCGGAGTAGCCCATTTTCTCGACGCCGTTGATGATCTCCAGATAAATGGGCAGCGTGGGGTCGTCCGGATTGCGCAAGCTGAGCGGGGCGTCCGCCCGAACACTAATCCCGGTGCGGGTGATCGTGTCCTTGATTTCCGACCAGGCTTGCGGTGCCGACTGGCCGAAAACCGGTAAGCTCGTCACCAGCATTCCGACCAGAAGCCCAAAACCAAATAACGCTCGCCGATATGCCAAGATCAACCTCGTCTGCTCAATTGAGTATGCTGCGAACCAAATCAATCGGGATGCATTCGTTCTTGCCGCCAGCCAAAGCCAACACCTTTCCTTCGGGCGTAAGCAGCGGCGCCCCCGATTCCCCTGGATTCAGTTGCCGGTCCAGCGTGAAGACTTGTTCCCCGGCACTGGCTTTAACCTCGAGGGGCCGGGGCTGGGCCTGTTTCTGGTTCAGTCCGAAGGGGAAACCATAGAGAGTCGTTTTCATCCCCGCGTCCGCCTTGGTGCCAGCCTCCACCAGCGCCAGGGGGGCGAACCCTTCGCCTACCAACTGCAGAAGGGCAACGTCATTCTCCCCTCCGGCGTGCAGGCTCAAGGTGGCGGATTCCCCACTGTCGGGGTCCTCGTACTCCTGGTTCTCCATTTGGTCGGGCGCTGTTTTCACCATTTTGAGCCTCCCGTTCTCCGTGCTGAGGGCGGTCTGTAGATTGGGTCGACCCGCCGTCGTCAGCACCTGCGCATCCACCGGCCAAGCCGCCAGCTTGTAACTCTTGAGGTCTAATTCCAGATGATTCCGGCTCATCATGAAGGCGATTTCCGGATTGAACTTCCACGGCTGGATGGCGCGTTTGGCCGTGAGGAGTTTTCCATCCGCGCTCACCAGAAAGCCGGTGCCCGACTGGCTGAACTTCTCCCGGGCCTTGGTTTGCGGGCTGTACAGGGCGTATTCGCAGTACAGAAGATAGAGCGAAGGTTTGCCGAGGGAGTTAAACGTTCGTTCGGCAGTCAGCCGGGCGATATGTTCTTTGGCCAGAGTGATAGCCGCTGTAGAGGATGGGTCGGCGAGGGTCTCGATGATCTTGGTGGCCGCCATCTGCAGGAATGGATTCCCTTCGAACATTGCGAACGGCACCGTCTCATTGACCGCCACGGGCAGCACGACCTGCTTGCCGCCCATGGCCATTTTCTCGAGGGCATTCAGCTTCACTTCGATGAAGGCTTGGCCGGTTATGGCGAGCCGGTTTTCCGAAATCAACTGCTTGACCGGCAGCAGGGAATCGAGTTCGGCGAACACTACCGTGCAGTTTAGCGGCCCGGGGAGGTCTATGGGTTCTTTCTTCGAAAGCTTGAACTCCTGGTCGAAGGTCTCGAGGTGCACGGGCAAGCCGTTGGCCTTGATGTCCTGAAAGTAAATCCGGCGCACCGTGGCGGCGCGCTCCACCGGCTTGATGGCCATGTACACCTTCAGCACCAGGCGCTCCAGGTTAATGTCCCCGTAAGTCACTTGCTTGTAGAGGACGGGATCCTCCGCCGGCTTTCCTTCCTTGCCTTTGTCCGGAAGGTGATAGACCTTGGCCCCCTTCAGCTCCGCCGGGAGCTGGGGCTCTTCCTTTTTCTGGCCGCCAGCCAGCGAGCCGGCCAGTCCGGTCAAGAGAAAAATCAGGACCAGTATCTTCGACGTGACGCGATATGGGATCATGCGCTCAATCATGGTCAAGAGAATTGTCCTCCGTCCGGCGGCGGACCGGTTACCTCCGGGGTGACTGGCTCGGCAAGGGACTCCTGCCACTGCAACTGATAGATCTCGACAGGCTCCGTCTTGCCCTTCACCCGGATGGGCTCCAAGCGCTCGGCAGGGACGGCCCCCCCGAGTCCACCATGGGTTGACTCGGAAACCAGGATCTGGCCGCCAGCCGCGTGGGCGCACAGCCGCGAGGCCAGGTTGACCGTGTCCCCAATCACAGTATAGTCCATCCTTCGGGAACAGCCGATGTTACCGGCGGTCACCGGGCCGGTGTTGATTCCAATCCCGACCTGAAGCGACGGTTGGCCCCGAGCCTCCCAATCACGGTTGAGCCGGGCAAGGGCGCGCTGCATCTCGATGGCGGTCTTGGCGGAGCGCCAGGCATCATCGGCCCGGGGCAGAGGCGCGCCGAAGACCGCCATGATGCCGTCTCCCAGGTACTTGTCCAGCGTGCCTCCGCTTTCAAAGATCAGGTCGGTCATTTCGGAGAAATACTCGTTGAGCAGCTCCACGACGAACTGGGGTTCCATATTCTCGGAGAGCCGGGTGAAGCCGCGGATATCCGAGAACAAAACGGTGACGACCTGGTTCTCGCCGCCCAGGTGGATCTGGTCCGGGTTGGCGAGAATCTTCTCCACCACGGGCCCACTCAGAAAGCGTTCCAGAGCCTGCCGTTCGAGGGCGCGCCGCGAGAGTTCCTCATGGGAGCGGGCATTGTCAAAGCTGATGGCGGCTTCCGCGGCCACTACCGAAAAAATGCCAAGCTCCTCCTTGGAGAAGGCGTAGGGTCGGGTCAGACAATCGACGTAAAAGAACCCAAAGACCAGGTCCTTGTAAATCAGCGGGGCGCACATGGCCGAGCGGATGCCGGAAAGGCGCAGGCTCTCACTGGCAGAAAAGCGGTCGTCGGCAGCCACGTCCATGATGATCAAAGGCAGCCGTTCGGTGGTGACCCGCTCGATGATGGCGTGGCTCAGGGCCACTCCCCGCGACTGCTGCTTCAGAGCCTCGTTCTTGTACATGAGCACGGCCGGCTTGAAGCCACCCCGTTCGTCCGTGAGCATGACGAAGCCGCGCTCCACGTTTTCCATCTGGAAGACCAGTTCCATCACCCGTTCCATGATCTCGTCGGGAACCAGGGCGGAGGAGAGGGTCTTGCCCACGCCGAGAAGCAGCTTCAAAGACCGATTCTCCCGCTCGAGCGCGTTCAATTGCTCGAGGGCCGCCTGGGGGGCCGCCGGCGGCGCTGTGACCGCCGGCCGCAAGGCGGTGCTGACCAGTTCCGCCGAGGTGAACTCCCCCGTCTCGCGCATACCCGCTTCGACGTGGAGCGGCCGTTCGCTGGCCACCTCGTATTTCAGCTCGTAGGCACCGATGTAGATGCAGTCCAGGTCAGCCAGTTGGTGTTCCTGGATCATCTGGCCGTTGACATTGGTCCCGTTCATGCTGCCCAGGTCGTTGAGCAAGGTGGTGCCCCCGGGAAGCACGGTGAGGCGGGCGTGGTGGCGGGAAACACTCGGATGGTTCAAAACCAGATCATTCATCTCGGCGCGCCCCATATTGACGGTGGAGCCCGTAATCTCAAAGATCTGGTTTCGGTTGTCGGGGTCGGTGATGACAAGTCGCGCCATGAGAACTGCCCGGGCTATTCTACGCGGACGATGTCTGAAAACTCGAGCTGGATTGCGGGATTCAGGGTCACTGCCTGGGCGCGGGAACTCCCGACCGCAGGTTGAACAATCTCCAGGACGCCCACGCGCGTGTTGGGATCGCTCGCTTTGTAAACCGCCAGGCGCGTTCCGACATTCATTCCCTTTTCGGTGCCGATATCGACCGTCACGTCGTCACCCTTGACGTCCACCACGTAGCCCTGGACGACCGGAGGGGCGGCGGGCGTGCCGGGCACAGGTCGGGCTGCCGCGGCGGTTTCCGAGCCCGCCCCCGGCGCTTGCACACCCTGGCCGGTCAGGGTGCTGAAGCCCTTCTGCTGCTGGGTTTCCAGGCGATTGAGCGCCGTCTTCAGGCCGGCGAAACCCTCCTCTTCGCTCAGGCGCACGGCGGAGAGCATCTGTCCCATCTCTTGCAGCAGCCGCTGTTGACGGATAATGACTGCCTGGAGCTGGGTCTGGTTCTGGCGCAATTCATTCAATTGCGCGGTGAGCGCCGTTATCTGGGTCTTGAGAGCCTGAACCTGGTCCTGTGTAGCGCGGAACTGCTCATCCAGGTACTGCTGCTCTTCTGGCTTAAACTTGCCCCAAGCCGTGCTCGTTCCCAACACCGCAAGAAGAATTGCCACACTAATACGCCGCATCATGGTGGACCTCCGTAGTGCCGGCGCCCTCCCGGACCGGATTTACTGGCGGTTCAGAACTTCGTTGACCTCGGCCAAGCCGTCGGGTGGCACATTGACCTCGCGCCGGGCCGCCCGGTAACCCGCGAGCGAAATAGTCAGCGTATGACGCCCGGCGGAAAGGCGGAACGAGGTGGGCGTTTGTCCACCCACCGGTGCACCGTCGGCTAAGACCGTGGCCCCAGGCGGAATTGTCTTCAGGGCCACGGTGCCCGTCGGTGCCGCCGCGGCCCCCCCACTCAGGTCCACTCTCCGGGTGATGATGCTCCCGCTCTTCATCTCGAAGGCGCTCTCATAGGCCTCTGCGCCGGGTCGCTTGACGGTGTACTTGTGCGGACCCACGGCCATCGTGGCCCGCACCGGGCTGGGCCCAAAGGATTGCCCGTCAATCAGGATTTCGAAGCCTGCCGGAATGGTGATGATGTTGATCTCGCCGCTCGGGGCGCTCAATTCCACGTTGAGCGGAAGCGTGCGTCCTCCTTCCACCGTCACGCTGCGATTGGCGTCATCGTAACCGGCCTTGGAAACGACGATGTTGTGCCCGCTGGCGGCCAAGTCCGGAAATGTGTGGGGTGTCACCCAGCCGGGTTCGCTGCGCCCGTCGATAGATATCCTGGCTCCTACGATATTGGAAGTTACGACGAGCTGCCCGAACTTCGGCGCGGGAGCGGCGCGCGGTGCGCTTGGTGCCGGCGTGCTGGGCTCGGTACGGGTGGCGGCGGTGGGGGCGGGCTCGGCATGTTCACCGGTCACGGGTGTGCCCGAAGTTGCTGTGGTCGTTCCCGCGGGAGGGGCGGCTTCGGTCGGACCCGGAGCGCTAGTACTCGGTGCCGTGCCGGGCATCACGCCCGGAGACGCAACTTCTGGCGTGGCCTGCTGCGATGGCCGCAGCTTCAGAAAGTAGTACCCTCCTCCGCCGAGGACCGCCATGCCTAACAACGTGGCCAGAACCCATACCGCGGGGGAGGCACCTCGCCGCTGCCGCGTGACCGGAGGAATCACTTGCACCGACATCGGGCGCACCACTTGTTCGGGCGCGGGGGCCGCGGGGGCCGGGGCCGGTGGCGGCGCCGGCTGGGCCACGGGAGCAGGTGCGGGCGGTATCCTCAGGACCACCGTGGCGGACGGCGCGGCCATGCCGCCCAGGTTCTTGTAGTTCCTCAGGTCTTCGGCCAATTCCCGACAGTTCTGATAGCGTTCATCCGGGCTCTTCGCCAGGGCTTTCTGGATCACGTAGCTCAAGCCCATATGAATAGTGGCGTCGAGCTCGCGCGGTGGCGGCGGGTTTACATTGATGATCTTGTAGATAACGGTGGTGATGTTCTGCCCGCCGAAGGGCTTCTCCCCCGTGACCAGTTCATACAGGATCACGCCCAGGGAGAAGATGTCCGAGCGCCCATCGATGGGGCGGCCTTTCACCTGCTCCGGGGACATGTAGTTCGGCGTGCCGAGGATCTGGCCGGCCTGGGTCATGCCCATGGACATCATCTTAGCAATGCCAAAATCGGTTACTTTTATCAATCCATTGTCAAGCACCATGATGT
>Ga0315280_10010274_pt1 | contig 11779 bp, 10 predicted proteins | sample YL17G06_40_MG_FD_203697 | JGI IMG/M metagenome (GOLD analysis project Ga0315280, IMG submission 203697) | Sediment microbial communities from Yellowstone Lake, YNP, Wyoming, USA - YL17G06_40 | ecosystem: Environmental > Aquatic > Freshwater > Lake > Sediment | place: USA: Wyoming | collected... | reverse complement strand
ATACAGTTTTTAAGCAGAAATTAAGGATAAAATAAGCAGGAGTTAAGCACTATTAGACCAGGAGGGGAAAGGAGAATGATTCCGTATTTAACTGATTTCAGTATTTTAGCGTCAAACATGGTGGGCCTCTTCACCTTTTACATTCTCTTTGAATTCTATGAAAGACGAAAAAAGCCTCCAAGATATTATTGAAAACGATAAAGACGGCGGCGGTTTAGGAAACATTATCAAATCGTAGAAAAATTAAAGGGAAAACGAATATGCAGATATTTACAGAAAAATAAGGGAAGATAGCTCTTTAGTGGATTGGTGTTTTGATTGGTCTTCGTTTGCAGATGGCTACGGCAACTGTAAGCACCATGAGTATAAGTAGTATTGACGTCCATGTGAGGAACTCTGGAATTATGTTAATGTCAAGGTCCACCACAACCTGATGAGTGCTGTGTACATAATTGAAAGTCAAGAGCCATGAATCATCTGTCGAAGTTATCGAGTATTCGGTCTGGTTGCCAGTGAGATACACTCTGATGTTTGTGATGTTGGCTACAAGGCTTTTTGCGACGATGACTTTAACGTAGCCCTTGGTGCCAGAAGGACCGCTTACTGTGAAGCTCAGTGTCCAATCTGTTGTGTTGAAGGCTAACTCCGATACTGTTGAGTTAGATATCACTGAGAAAACGTTTTGCTCCTCAAATGGCATCACTGCCAAGTTAACAGTGGTATTTATTCTTGGATAAGTGGCATTACCAGACCATGTAGCTCTTACGAGGTAGTTTCCTGTGGCAGACGGCATCCATATAGCCGAGTAGCTTCCATCAGCCGTGGTGTAATCGGCTGTAATGGCGCTCCAGGGTTCTCCACCAGTGACGCTATACTCCATTAGGACCATTGCTCCTGCGATGCTGGTGTTTTTGTAGTCGACTAGCCTGCCGTTGATGTTAACCTTGAACCCAATGTAGGATGTTGAAGTGCTCAGGTCGATAGTCAGGTGGGTGGGTAGTCTGCAGTTGATGGCGGGGGTCCACACGGTGTCGGAGGCCACGAAGATTGTGGGTGGTGTTTCTGGGGCAACTTCAGTTCCCTGCCAAACTATGCTAATTATCGAGTAGTTTCCGGTTTGGACCTGAGGATAAGTTACGGAGGATGAAGAGATCGCAAAAATAGTTCCGTTTGGGAATAAGACAGACCATTCTGAGGGAGCAGGAGACAGAGCATTGCCATTGTTGTCACTGAAAGTAGGGGTAATTGTCAATGAGAACGGAGAACGAATGCAGCAAATTTCCCCAAGGCAAGATGCGAATATTTTGCCATCTGCTATTGCCACAGAAGAACCTTGAATGAGGGCGCTGTAGTTCCAGATCAGTTTTCCATCTGTTGTATTGAGTGCTATTAGTCCGCCGTAGATATTACTTGAACTGATGAAGACCATACCATCTGCAACAGAAGGTGACGACGTAACTTGATTAATTACCTTGTAGGTCCATATTTGGGTCCCACTCGTTGCGTTGAGGCAATATACGGTTCCATCCTCAGATACTGTGAAGACATTGTCATCCGCAACAGCCGGAGAGGAATCTGTCCAACTTGCAGTCGTATAGTTCCATAATTGCTTTCCGTCGCTTTCGCTCAAGCAGTAGACATGCTTGTCAAAAGAGCCGATAAAAACACGCCCATCGACTACTGAGGGAGAAGAACGACCTACATGGTCCCCAGTTGTGTAAGTCCATAGATTCTCCCCAGTCGTTTCGTTAATGCAGTAGACTTTTCCGGCACCAGGACCAGTCCCACCCACGAACACTCTTCCATCAAGAACAGCTGGAGAGGAGTAAACGGCTTGATATACTTGATACTTCCATAGAATATGGCCATCACTCAGATTGAGGCAATATAGATGTGACCCATAATCACCGTAAGCCCACCCACCAACAAAGACTCTGCCATCGGCGACTGCTGGGGAAGACTCGTATATCCGTTCATCCAGCGTGGCGTTCCAGATTGGCATGCCTGTCGTCTCATTCAAACAGTAGAGACATCTGCCGTTCGTGCCCACAAGGACCTTCCCTGCAGAAACTGCGGGGGAATTCGTTATGGTTCCATTTGTTCCAAACACCCACAGTAAAGCACCGTCAGTTTCGTTTAGACAGTAGAATTCATTCACTAATTCTGAACCGACAAAAACCCTGCCCTCAGAGACAACGGGAGAAGCCGCCCATCCTTGAAATTGGCCCGTAAACGTCCAGAGCAAATTGGGTAAATGAGGTGCTGAGCTTGGTGAGGTACGTGTATTCTGTAGATCATATCCGAACATAGGCCAATCACTTACTGTCAGATCACCGTAGGTAACATTGTCCACACTTGTAATATTTGCTGTTGATGGGCAAACGCTTTCATCAGTCTTACTATAGATGGTTCCAGATGCCTTAACGGGTTGAATGCTAATTGCCAATGTTAACATGCTTGTCAGAAATATTGTCAACACTAAGCCTGTAATTACTTTTAACTTCATTCCGATTCCTGTCCATACTAATGTATTATTAATGTTTATTTAAGTTTTAACACTTCAGTAACTATGTTTACTCTAATCTGTTATCCTCGAAGGTGGTGCAATTCTAGTGCATACAAATAAACTTAAAGAAGAGAGGAAAACGAATAAGATTGAGGAGAGAATGAAATCTTAATGCAGATCGATACTGTTTAATATTGTGTTTTAGAACATGGAGTTTTGACTGCGAAAACATAGAGTTGCATAAAAGGTGTTTGATAATGCAAGAAATGCCTATTCTAGACCGGTTGGAAGAGGCCGAAAAGATTGACAAAAGCGGCATGCTGAAAATTTGCATGAAAATGCCTGAGCATTGTAGGGACGCCGTCCAAAGGGCTAAGCGCACCAAAATTCCAGAGAAAGTGAAGGTTTCTGAGAAAATAGCCATTCAGTATAAACGACCACAACACATAATCGTGGCGGGCATGGGCGGATCCGCCATAGGGGGAGAAATCCTAAAAGACTGGCTGAAAGACAGATTTCCAATTTCCATAGATGTTTGTAGAGACTATGTCCTACCAGCCTACGCAAATAGGGATACGCTGGTCTTTGCTGTGAGCTATTCGGGAAACACCGAGGAAACATTAAGTGCCTTTCTGGACGCCGTTAAACGAGGCTGCATGACAGTAACCGTAACTTCGGGAGGATACCTACTTTATCTCTCAGAGAAAATGCACATACCCAACTTAACAATACCTATGATAGTTGGATGCCCTCCGCGAGCCGCAATCGCCTACTTATTCTTCCCGCTTCCGATTATTTTGGAGAAAATGGGCATACTCTCCAACGTAGGCGAGGAAATAGAAGAAGCCATAGAGGTTCTCGAAAAGCTGAGCCGAGAAAACGCCCCTCAAACACCCACAAAAAATAATCCTGCTAAGAGATTAGCCATAGAGCTAGAGGACACGATACCTGTGGTTTACGGGTTTAGACAATATGCCGCCATAGCCCAGCGGCTAAAAGCCCAATTTAACGAAAACACAAAAATTCTAAGCAAACAAGAAGTATTTCCAGAGCTTAACCACAACGAAGTAATGGGATGGGAAGCGCCCGAAGCCCTAACTAAACAGTTCTCCACAATATTACTCAGAGACCGAGATGAACCGCCAGAAATAAGGCATCGAATTGAAGCAACCAGGCTATTGGCGCTTAACAAAACTCAGAAAGTTTTGGAAATCCACGCTGAGGGAGAAGGAAAACTGGCGAAAATGCTATCTGCAATGTATGTTGGGGACCTAGCCAGCGTTTACTTGGCAATTCTTCGGGGGACAGACCCGATGCCCGTGGAAACCATAACCAAGATAAAGAAGGAAATGGCGAGAAGGTTCAACGCGATAGAAAGATTGGAGGAAGAAACGCGAAAGATAATTGGAGCTTAGTGCATCATCTTAGTATTGTGTTAGGAACAGCCCTTCTTGCTAATTCGAGGAAAATCTCCATTTCCTCATTTGTGAACGGCTTAAGCCCCTTGTACATTGGGTTTATGGTTTCGACATCGCCTTTAAAGTTCTGTAGGGCATACTTTCTGCATCCCCTTATTTTTTGGCATATTTTTTCTATGTCTTCCTTTTCGTGAAGCGACGGAACCACCGTGGTTCTGAATTCGTGTTCCACCCCGAGCTTTAACAAGGCATCTATGGTTTCCTCTATTCCTCCTAACAGATTTTTTGCATTTACGCCACAAGCCTCAGAGTATTTATTCTCTATTAATGAGGCTTTGATGTCCATGGCTATGTAGTCAACGAGCCCTTCGTTAATCAGCTCTCTTACCATGGTAGGGTTTGTTCCGTTAGTGTCCACCTTAACTAAAAAGCCAAGTTTCTTTATCTTTGAACAAAGGTCTGGCAAGTCCACGTGAATTGTTGGCTCCCCGCCCGTAATGACCACGCCGTCGATCCAACCATGGTTTTTCTTCAAGTAGCTTTCTATCTCTTCAAAGGGAATCGTGGACAGCGTTTCTGGATGAAGAACCAAGGCTGAGTTGTAGCAGTGGGGACAGCGCAGGTTACAGTGTGGAAGGAAAATGACTGAGGATACCTTTCCGTCCCAGTCCACTAGGCTGATGTCCACGAAACCCTTTATCTCCATATTCTCAGTCCACTTCAAATGGAAGAAGGCGCATTTTCGCCTCTATAAAGGGGTTCCACATAGAATAATTAAGGTTTTTCTTATGGCTTTAATGATAAGTTATGTTAAGTTTTTCCACCAATTCTTTTTCTCGATTCCTCAATGTAACCTCTGACACATTTGCTGCAGCTGCAATTTCCTTCTGCGTCACTTTTTCCTTCCTGAGCCTACAGGCTATATGGAGTATGGCTGCAGATATTCCCATAGGGTCTTTTCCAGAGGTCACGAGCTTTCTTCTCGCTTCACCAAGAATTTTTGCAGCCAGCCCTTGGGTTTCCCCAGAAACGCCGGCTTTCTCAGCAATCTTTGATATGTAGTACAGCGGGTCCTCGGATGGCATTTTTATTTTTAACCTCTCAAGTAACATTCGATAGTACCTCGTTATTTCCTTCCTATCCCGCAGGCTTGCTTTTGTAATCTCCTTTATGGTTTGTGGTGTTCCAGCGAGTCGACAAGCAGCATAAAGCGAAGCCGCCACGATGGCTGCTATTGATCGCCCCTGAACAAGATTTTCATTAAGGGCTTTGCGATATATTACGGCCGCCGTTTCCCGTATAGAAGGCGGTGCGTGAACTTTTTCAGAAAGACGTTGGAGTTCGTTCATGGCCTTCATAAGGTTTCGTTCAACGTTACGATTTCTGTATCGAGTGTTCCATTTTCTGAGGCGCCACATCTGATTCCTAACTTCAGAGGAGAGAGGACGCCCAAACGCGTCGCGATCTATGCCAATATCCGTGGACAGCCCCTTGTCATAACGTGAATAGGCTGTTGGAGCTCCAGCTCTGCTTCTAGATTCCTTTTCCTCTTGGGTAAACGCCCTCCACTCCGGACCCTGATTAAGCACGTCTTCTCCAATAACTAGCCCGCACCTAGTGCAGACTAACTCTCCCACGTCTAGGTCTGCTACTAGTTCTTGGCTGCCACATTCTGGGCATTGGAATTTTTGTATTGCGCGTTGCATTTGTTTCGCCTCACATCTTTAATTTTATAACGGCGTTATACCAAAATAATTATAACACTGTTATAGCTTAAAAACTTTGCGGGGCAAAGCTGAGCCTTCTAAAGGTTATTAATTTGGCGACGTATCAAAAGGATTGGAGGAGAAGCATTGTACAAACTTGTGGACGCTCATGCTCATTTGGAGGAAATTGAAGACCTCGACGCGGCGCTTGTTAGAGCCAGAGAAGTTGGAGTTTCCGCCATAGTTACCGCTGGCTCAGATTATAATTCAAGCAGGTGGGCGCTTCAAGTTTCTTCAAAGCGGAGGCACGGTGACCCCAAGGTTTATCCGACGATTGGAGTTCACCCTTGGAACCTAGATTCCTCTAAAATGGTTGAACGTGCATTAGAGTTCATCCGAAAGAATATTGGTAAGGCCGTTGGAGTTGGCGAGATAGGGCTAGACTACTGGCTTAAAAATGTGAGGAAAGACCCTAACAGAAAGGAACTGCAGAAAAAAGTGTTCAAAAACCTCTTAGAAATTGCGAAGGAACATGGAAAGCCTGTTGTGGTTCATAGCAGAGGCGCATGGAAAGACTGCTTCGAAATGATTAAGGAAGTCAAAGTTGAAAAGGCGGTATTTCACTGGTTCAGTGGACCCCTAGACGTGCTCGAAAGCCTACTGAAGAAAAACTACCTCATTTCAGCTACTCCTGCCGCAGCATATAGTAAAGAGCATCGAACGGCAATTCAAAGCACGCCAATTGAAAACATTCTTTTAGAAACAGATTCTCCGGTCGCATATCGAGGAAAAACTTCTGAGCCAGCAGATGTTGTAAGTAGCCTAAATGAAGTCGCAGCTTTGAAGGGCATAGAAAAGGAGACTGTAGCATATAAGACCACTAGGAACGCTGTGGAACTTTTTGGCATAGGAGTTTGAATGGTTTAACACACACTTTACGCAATGCAGGTTCCGTTATCCCCCTAGTCTTTTCCTTACCTCGTCCATTAGTTCCTTTTTTGAAATCAGTTTTCCCCTCGCCACAACGTCATTGTCTATGGCGATGCTTGGGGTGCTCATAATTTGGTATATTAATCCTTCTATTTGTCCTTCAGGGGTTTCCATGTCGATTTCGGTGATTTTTAGGTTGAATTCTTCAGCAACTTCCTTGACGATCTTCTTTGCCTGTGGGCAGTTGGGACAAGTTTTTAGGGTGAAAATTTTGAGTTCCAATTAATCCGCCTCCATGTACATGAGTCTTCTTTGTAATTCGTCAATTTCATTTGCTTAAGTGCATTTTAAACTTATTATAATTTATATTGCCGCAAAGAAACCATTTATTACATCTTTCACAGACTGAATAAAGGGATGCTTAACCTTCACGGGAACTTGCAATTTTTCTAGTCGCTTGATTCTGAAGTAGATTGGCGGATGTGGATCCCACCCTATCCACTCCTGAACCCTGTAGGAAGGTAAACGTTCATACGGAAGCCTCCTAAACCCCATTTTTCGGAGGGCCTCAGCTAAGACCTGTGGTTGTCCTATTTTGATGGCGGATTCGAGGTCGGCCCTAGCCTCAAAGAACTTGGCGACAAAGAATACTAGGCCAAAGGCGATCATGAGATAGAAAAACTGGAAGTAAAGGAGAATGTACAAGTAGCGAGGCCAAAGAACATACACTCGGAAGAGGTACTCAGCGGCTGTTAAGGCGAAGAGGTTTAGGGGGTCCCTCCCTTTAAGGTGGCTGAATTCGTGGCCTATAACGCTGAGAATTTCGTCTTCCTCAAGCTGGACGAGGAGTCCAGTTGTGATGAGTACTATTCCGTGGCTTGGGCTTGGTCCTGATGCTGCCGCGTTAGGCGTCATGGTGTTTGATATGACGATTTTAGGGACTGGTAAGTCATATTTTTCAGCTGTGGTTTTCACTATTTGATGTACGTTGACTTTTTTGGTTGAAAGGTTTTCTGGGGTGCATTCGAATCCGTGGCTTAGGAAAACTTCGTTGGCTGTTTGGCAGTCGACTTCCTTTCCTAGGGCTAGGGTTTTTTCGTATATTTCTTTCTTCATTTGGATTAGTGTTTCTCGCTTTTGTTTCTCTTGAAACTGCTTGAATTTTTCCATTGGGAGATGATATTGGAGAAGGTGGACGCTGGGATTTTTGGGGCTAATGGTCCAGTCTCCCATTTTGGCGACGATTTTGTGTGAGTTTAGGACTATAATTAACTGAACAATTATGAGGGCTATAGGCGTGTATGGACCAAGAATGTAAAATAGGAAGAAGCTGAGGCCGATGAACACAATGAAGAGTAGGAGCATGCTTTCAGTGAACATTCTGTTAAGCGTCTTCCTGCTTTCCAGAGGACGCTTTTCGGGTATAACCTCCTTGCCTTCAACCCAGGCAAAGTAAAGCGTAGTTTTCCTAATCTGCTCTTCAAACAGCTGAACCCCGATGATTAAGTCTTCCTTAAGTTGATCTAAGAAGGTTTGAGGCACGGTTTTGTCGCTTGGGGTCATCCAAACCTGAATTGGCTTTCCAGCCCTCATTTTAACGTCGACGTACCACTTTCCCTCTGGCCCAAGAATAGTAAAGGCGAGAACATAATCGTGATTAACAGTGGTTCTCTCAACTTTTGGGAAGCGATCTGGACGAGGCAAAATGTAGTAGTGATGTATAAAATTTAATAGGTCTTCAAGATGCGCGGATGTAACCTCAGTATGTATGACAAAAGAAGTAGCTGCTTCAGACATCCGCTTTGCCTCTTTTAGCCTATGACCTCGCTTTTTATATAAACATTGCCTACTTGCCTTAGCTTGTTTAGAAGGGCGCTGTTGCGTAGACCCCTCTACTGGGGGGATCATTAAGTTTGTTTTTTGGGGCTTTTTTGTGTTGTAGATTTTGAGGTTCAGCTTAGGCTTGATCTGTTTAACTTTAGTGAGTTTCCGTAATTCTTATCTTAGGCGAATTTCTATTGTATTTTTTGGGTTGGTGAGCTGGCGGACGGCTTTCGAGCATCCTTTGTGGTGCTTGAGGAAATTCCGCCCACCATGCATGTTTGCAGCGCCTGTAAAGGACGCAGGGTGAGAACCCTGGCAACGGAGCAGAAATGGAACGCCCACCTGTGAAATGACCGTGATGCGTTTATCCACCACAAATACGCTTATTTTTTGGTAATGTTTATATGTTTGCATTTTATTAAAATGTAAATAAGGAGCCTACATTATGGTTGAAAAGGAGCTTTTAACGGTTTCTGCAAGAATCCAGAAATCTCAAGTTGAAGAAATCGAACGCCTAGCAGCCAAAAAAGGAGTAGATAAATCAGCCGTTATAAGGCAGCTTCTAGCCGAAGCCATACATAAAGAAAAAATCGAAGAAGCCCTAAATCAGGTGCGAACCATGAAGATCACCGTTTGGAAAGCCGCTGAAACAGCCGGCATCACATACCGAGAAATGCTGGACCTACTGAAAACCCACAACATCCCCTTCCCGCTAACAGAAGGAGAACTAAAGCGTGAAATCGAAGACATCCTCACCTCCCGCGATTAGCAACGCCGGACCCCTCATCCACCTAGCCAAAGCCAACGCCCTCCCCCTCCTGAAAGCCCTATACCAAACCGTAATCATCCCCCAAGAAGTCAAAACCGAAACCGTGGACAAAGGCAAACAACAAGGAGCACCAGACGCCCTACAAATAGAAAAAGCCATACAAGAAGGCTGGATCAAAACCACCCAAATCAAACTAAACAAAGAATTCTACGAAGCCTCAAAAACAGCAGGACTCCACACAGCAGAAGCCACCGTCATGCAATACGCCCACCAAAACCAAATCACAGCGCTTTTAGACGACGAACCAGCAAGAACCTTCGCAAAAACCCTCGGAATACCCACCCGCGGAACCCTCGGCATCCTCATCCAAGCCACAAAAAACCAAATCATAACCCAACAAAAAGCCCTAAAACTCCTAGACAAAATATCCGAAATCATGTACCTAAACGCACAACTATACAAACTCACAAGAAAAACCATACAAGAACAATAAGCATAAGCTGTTTTTGGGTTGGTGAGCTGGCGGACGGCTTCCGAACGCTTAGGCGTTTAGGGAACGAAACATCCCATTCAAACGCGAGGCTTAAATTAGTGTGGAGAAAGGGTTGATGGAGGGTTTAGCCCTTAACAACCCCTAGAGGAACTAACCTACAAACCTTTGTGGCAATGCCTAACTTGTCGCTTACTTCCGCCACCCTATCAACATTCTTGTAGGCTGGATCGGCTTCTTCAGCTAAGACAACAGTGCTTGCAGCCCTAATGACGATTCCACGTCCTTCTAAGGCCTTTTTCACGTCTCCGCCCCAGAACTTTCTTTTGGCAGCCGTCCGACTCATCATTCGTCCTGCTCCATGCGCCGTTGAACCGAAGGAAACATCCATGGCTTTAGGCGTTCCAACTAACACCCACGAGCTTGTTCCCATGGACCCTGGAATGATAACGGGTTGCCCCATTTCACGATAGTCTGAAGGGATGTCCCTGTGCCCCGGAGGAAAAGCTCGAGTAGCACCCTTTCTATGGATCCAAACCTTTCTCCTTTCTCCGTTAATCTTATGTTCCTCAATTTTGGCTATGTTGTGAGCCACGTCGTATACGAGGCGTAGGCCAAATTCATCCGCTGGCTTTTTAAACACTTGTTCAAAGCTTTGACGCACCCAGTGGGTGATAGTCTGCCTATTAACAAAGGCGTAGTTGACGGCGCAAGCCATAGCCGCATAGTAGTCTTCAGCCTCGGCGCTTTTGCCCGGCGCGCAGGCAAGCTCTCGGTCCGGTAGGGCAATGTTGTATTTGTGGACGGCTCGTTCCATAACGCGCAAGTAGTCTGAACATATTTGGTGCCCGTATCCGCGGCTGCCACAGTGAATCATGGTGGTAACCTGTCCTTCCTGATTTATGCCGAGGGCCTTAGCCACCTGAGGATTGTAAATTTTGTCCACCTTCTGGATTTCGAGGAAGTGATTGCCGCTGCCTAAGGTTCCAATTTGGGGAAGCCCACGACTCTTCGCCGTAGAAGACACTTTATCTGGATTGGCGGCTTCCATGCATCCCCTTTCTTCGCAGTGCTCAATGTCCTCATGCCATCCTAGGCCCTTGTCAACAATCCATTCCACGCCCTCAGACACGAGGCGGTCAAGCTCATGCGTAGTTATGTGAAAGTCCTTGCGGCGGCTACCAAGCCCACAGGGAACGTTGTCGAAAATCATGCCCACAAGTTGAGCGAGCTTAGGTCGAATATCCTCCTCTGTAAGGTTAGTGGTTAAGAGGCGGACGCCACAGTTTATGTCGTAGCCGACGCCCCCTGGACTTATTACACCTTCCTCGTAGTCGGTTGCGGCAACACCTCCTATTGGAAAGCCATAACCTTCGTGTCCGTCTGGCAAAGTTATAGAGTGCTTATATATGCCGGGCAAGTGAGCCACGTTAGCGCATTGTTCAAGGGTTCGATCCGTCTTTATCTTGTCAAGCAGGTCCTTGTCGGCGAGAACTATGCCCGGCACGCGCATTCCAGGCTTGTAAGTTTTCGGTATACGCCAAGTATAATCGTCAACTTTTTCAAGCGGAACCTTTTGTGGAGGTCCGCGGAACTCCCTTTCTTCACCCATATCAAACACCTTCAAAGAAAAGAGCATAGCTGAAATATAAACAATTTTGGTTTTTAAGCCAAAATATCGGGAACGCCATCAAAACAAACAGAACTATAAACGTTTTTAACGTGCATTCGTCAGTGTATTGATTGGTTCAAAGCTTCCTCAGGATGATCCATATGAAGAATTCGGCAACGGCGCATCACGTTAAACGAACTCGGCCATATTGTATGGGCATAGAGTCCACGGCCGACGACTTCAGCGCTGGAATTCTCTCCTTTGACGGCAGCGTCCTAGCCAACGTCATAAGCGCCTACATACCCGAGACCGGGGGGATTCATCCGCGGGAAGCAGCTAGACACCACGCTGAAGCAGCTGGAAAAGTTTTGAAAGAAGCCTTTCTTAAAGCCGAAATCAAGCCTGAGGAAATTGGCGTGGTAGCCTTCTCCCAAGGACCCGGTTTGGGACCATGCCTTCGCACTGGTGCAACTGCCGCCCGCGCCTTAGCCTCCTTTCTACACGTTCCATTAGTGGGTGTTAAC
>Ga0315280_10010272_pt1 | contig 11783 bp, 8 predicted proteins | sample YL17G06_40_MG_FD_203697 | JGI IMG/M metagenome (GOLD analysis project Ga0315280, IMG submission 203697) | Sediment microbial communities from Yellowstone Lake, YNP, Wyoming, USA - YL17G06_40 | ecosystem: Environmental > Aquatic > Freshwater > Lake > Sediment | place: USA: Wyoming | collected... | reverse complement strand
GCAGAAATCCGCAATGGCTGTACTTCGATTCCCGCTTGACGACCTATGCCGAGCTGTCGCGGCTGACGGAGCAACGGATCTGGTTCGCGACGATTCGGCGGCGGGGCGGCCGGCCGTAGGACGACTTTCAAAGTCGTCCTACACTGGTCGAGACTGCCCTGGCGCCAGCCGCCCTCACCCTAACCCTCTCCCAAAGGGAGAGGGGACAGGAGTTGGCACCGTTCGCTGGCCGCGGATTGTGCCGAAGGATCCCGAGTGCGCGGAGAGCCTCAAGAAACGGACGCTCACGAACCTCTACAACGAGCGCCCCGCCTGGCTCGACTTGGCCCACAAGCGGCTCGACGAGGCGGTCTTCGCCGCCTACGGCTGGAACGCGGGAACGGCGGATGAGGAGTTGCTGGAAAAGCTGTTGGAGTTGAACCTGGCCCGGGCGGGAAGGGCGATGGCTACCGCGGCATGTACGCGCACGGAAAAGTGATCGTCTAGCGGCCGCACGCTCGCGTGCTGGCGATTTGCGCACACGAGGCGCGCTCCGCTTTGCGCTTCCTCCGCCAATCCATCGTAGCGCGTTCCAGCAACGACCCCTCTCGCTCCCTAATGCCGCAAGGACCGTGAACGGTTGCGAGGTGCCGCCCAACTCCCCGACGCTCAGAAAATGAACTGGAACCGGGCAAGCAGGGTGTCTTGGCTCTTGAGGAAAGGGTGCGGAGCCGTCCCCAGCCTCACCGGGTCGTCGAACCAGGCGTGTTCCCAGTTGAATTGACTACGGGCCCACTTGTTCCAGTACCAGTTCAGTCCGAACGTCGATTCGGTGGCCCCGGAACTGAACCTGGCCGGGTCTGCCAGGTTGGCCAGCCCGGGCGAAAAGACCCGGTTATCCACGTCGAGGCGCGAAACGCGGAACACCAGTTCCCAAGCCCCCGGCTCGGCTAACGGGCATCGCAGATCGAGGGGCCGTATCGGGTCGATCTGCTGGCTGTACTCGGTCCGCTCCTCGCCAGTCAAGAAGTACGTGGCCAGGACATAGAAGCCGTCGATGGGCACGTCTTCCGTGATCGCGGAGGACGGCCCGGTGGCGGACGGGCGGAGTCGCTGCTCTTGGTGATAGTATTGTGCGGCCAGGCCGAAGGAGCGATAGAAATAGGCCACCTCGGGGCTCAAGCGCCAGCGGACTCCATCGGCCCGCACGGTCGAGTTGTAGGCGAACCAGGGGACGGTGGCCGGCGTTTTCAGGGTGTTGGGGCTGACCGGCTCGTTCTCGACGCCCACCCCGCCCGAAACTCCGAGTTGCAGGCGGCGCAAAACATCCCATCGGTCCGGGTCGTTGAACGGTCGGATGGCGATCCGGCCGTTGAAGTCCTTGTGATTGTTGGTGTCGGTGTTGCCGTTGATCTCGCCGTTGGAGACTGCGACGGCGTAGTCCAGCCGGTCTTCCAGCAGTTTCCGGCCGTGGATCATCGCTCCCTCGTCCCGCGCAGGCACCAACTGGTCGATGATCGACCGCTCCATCGTCGGCACGTAACGGTCCTGGATCAGTTGTTCAAAGCTGAAAGGCTGTTTGAACTTACCGACCTCAAATTGCAGCCCATCCCAGTAGTGGACGTTGAGGTAAGCGTCCGTGATCGTCGGCGACGAGCCGCCGAAGTCAGGCAGCAAGCGGAACTCGTAATACTTGAACATAGTGGCCTCAACACCGAGGCGGGCTCGCCGGACCAGGAACGTGTCGATGTCGGTCCGGTCCGCAGGGTTGAGAAAGTCCCGGTAATCGGCTTGAATCTGCCCTGTGATCCGCAGGACAAACGATTTGTCCGGGGACTGCACGAAGAAGCCCTCTTGCCAACCGGCGTAGGGAGGGCTGGCGGGCGCTGTCGCCCCCTTCTCACCCGCCCCTTCACCGCCGCCGGTTGAGGCGTCCGCATCGGCGCTTGTCGCTCCGAGCCAGGGGGCCGTCAATTCCGGCCTGCTCGCCGCAAGTGGCGGCGCGCCATCGGGCTGCGCTGGCTGCTCGGCCCTCCGATCGGACTGCATCTGCCGGACGGCCGCCTCCAAGTCCTGGATGCGCCGCTGCAACTGCGCGACGTTGGTAGGATCGGCGTCCTGCCCCAGGGCTGCCCGCCCCCCAAATGCTACTGCAATTGCCAACACTGCACAGAACGTTAACGGACTGACTCGACTACTCGCAGTGACGCGCATACCCCCCTCCTTGGGAGCCAAAAACGGCCGTCCCGGGCTCTCTCTTGGACTGCGAGAAGCACGCGCCTGGTCAAGCGAGATCCGTGCCGCCCGGCAGTTCCCAGGCGCGAGCGCAACTTGACGGAGCAGGCGAGCAGTAGCAGGAACTCGCATTGGCGGCCCGGCTCGCCGGGCAAGGCGTAGGCTCGGGCGGAAACCGGCCATAACCGTCGCGGTCGCGTCCGGCGCGACGGCGGCGAATTCCTTACTATTGTCATCTACTAAATCCGTCATTCCGCCTGTATGGACTTTATCGGCTATAGAGGGGGGGCCTCGCCAGTGCTCTCGCGTTCCCCGGCAAACCCGCCAGGACTGGCGTAATAGGCACGGACGGAAAAGTCTCGCCAATTTGCCGCTACTTGCCGGGCGACTTCGGGGCTTCCTTGGGCGGCTCGGCAAGAACCTTGACGGCCACCGCCGGGGCCATGCGAATGGGATTCTCCTTGCCCGCCCGCATGGTCGGTCCCCCGGAGGAAGATCGCGGCCGCGTGCGAACCGGGAGAAGCTCTCAGCGATCAGCAGTCAGCCCTCAGCGGCCAAGTGACCACACTCGCAGCCATGTTCAACCGTTTTTCAATGCGATGCACTGTGTCCGACGAGCAGGGAGTACGGCTGCCTCTTCTCTGGTTCCGCATCAGAATCAGCCACGAACAGAGAAGCGGAACCCGTACTTCGTTCCCGGAGAACCGGCTCCCACGGGGGCCGGGAGTCCTCCCATCCGGCCTATCAGTATCGCCGATCAGCAGCCAGCCGGTGCCCGATCCTCAACATCAACCAAGGATCTGCCTGGGACCTTCCCCGGCGCGTAGCGTCTCCCCCCGCTGATTGGTGAAAGCTGAAAGCTGATGGCTGTTCGCTGATAGCCGCCCTTAGGCCACCACTAACTCAATCCCTTCGCCCGTCCCCAGATTCCGCGAGTACTTCTTCTCCTTCGGATTGTTCCAGTGCTCGTGGACTCCGAGACTGGCCAGCCGCCTGGTCGGGCTGGGATGATCCGGGTCGTAGAACGTCCCCGACGGCGGGTTATTGGCCAAGGCCGCCTCGCGGAGATAGTCGTCCGCGAAGCGGCGGCGCGGATGGTCCGCGAATTCCGCCTGGAGGAAATCCAGCCCCACCGAGTCAACGGCCACCGGGTCCTGCGAGGCCAGCAGACTGCACGCCCAGCTCCCATTGAAAGGCGGTGCGGCCCACTTGCGCGGCGCCTGATCGTTCGGATGGAGGCCGGAGAACAGGCCGTCGATCAAGTAAAGCACGGTCTTGCCGCCCAGGTGCGCGTGCCCCATGAGGTCCACCTGCTCCCGGTAGGCCTTCACGGCCGTGGAGAACGAACCGCGGTGCAGATCGTAGTACCCCTCCGCGGCCGGCCAGCGGACCAGCGAGCCGAAGTGGTTCTTGCCGCAAAGCGTCGATCCCGTGCCGGAGTGGGCCTTCAGGGTGGCAAAGTTGACCAGGTACTCCGCCTCAGCAAAGCCGGCGGGCAAGCAGTCCGGCGACTTTCCTTGCGGACGGCAACTCCAGTAGACCGGCACTTCGGAGGGTTTCACCTTGGCGCGCCCGAACTTGCCCGCGTAGTCCACGTACTGCACGTTCGGAAACTCCTTGTGCAGGATGTCGTAGTACTCGTGGACCAGGTAGGCGAGCGTGTCGCATACCGAGATATCGGCCGGCTGGACGCCGACCTCCACAAGCTGCCGCGTCAGGGCGATGATCATCTGGGGCGCCGTGTTCATGTAGTCCTGCCGCTTGATGAGGGTATAGGTCTTCGCATCCACCGCCCCCTCGCGCCAGATCATCCCCACCCAGTTCGGCTTGATGACGATCTTCTCGCCGCGCTTGTAGCTCACGTTGCCCTTGCCGCGGGACTGATTCAGGTGCCGGAAGAGCTTGTCCCACGCGCCGGTCACCGAGTTCTGGCCGGTCAGCCCACAGACGGCCCGCGACATCATCTTGTCCACGCGATCCTGCTTGGTGCGGTTGCCTTGATACCAGCGGCCGTCGCCCGGGCCTTTCCAGTCGGTGACTTGCGGATCGTGGGCCCACACGACGCGCCCGGGATGAATGCCCTTGGCCTCGCCGACGGGCTTGAGCCGCTGAGGTTCCTCGGCGGCGGGCTCGGCGCCCCAGACGCTACTGAGTCCCACGGCGCCCCCGATGGCCGCGGCGTGCACGATGAACCCGCGGCGGTCGAGCTTCTTGGCCTGGCAGGGGACTTCAGCATGAGGCTGGATCGGGTCGCTTGGCATGGGCATGGCGTTGCTCCTAAATCGGGTTTCATGCAAGACTGTTTAGGGTCGGTGGACGGTCCGGACGGCTCCTACTTCTTTACGGCCTGCCCTTATGGTACCATCAAGCGGCATCCGGCAAAAGGTTTCCGCTAGTGCCGCCGTGTCCCCGAACCATGAAGACGCACGTCCCAACGCAAGTTTTGGTCGCGGCCCTGATGCTCAGCCCGGGCCAGGCGCCGTTTTCGCAAGCCGCTCCTGCGAAAAAGCGGCCCAACGTCGTGGTGATCGTGGCCGACGACATGGGGTTCTCCGATGCCGGCTGCTACGGCGGCGAGATCCACACCCCGAACCTCGACCGGTTGGCCCGCGGCGGCCTGCGGTTCACGCAGTTCTACAACACGGCCCGCTGCTGGCCTTCGCGGGCGTGCATCCTCACCGGCTACTACGCCCAGCAGGTGCGGCGCGACGCACTGCCCGGCCTCAGCGGCGGCGTCGGGGAACGGCGCCCCGCCTGGGCGCGGCTGCTCCCCGAGCTGCTCAAGCCGCTCGGCTACCGCTCGTATCACTCGGGCAAGTGGCACGTGGACGGCAAGGTGCTGGCCGGAGGTTTCGACCGCTCCTATTCGCTGAACGATCACGACCGCTATTTCAACCCGAAGCAGCACACCCTGGACGACCAGCCGCTGGCGCCCGTCAAGCCCGGGAGCGGTTACTACGCCACCACCGCGATCGCTCAGCACGCGATCGACATGCTGGCCGAGCACCAGGCCAAGCACCGGGAGCAGCCGCTGTTTCTCTACCTGGCGTTCATCGCGCCGCACTTCCCGCTGCACGCGCTGCCGGAGGATATCGCCGTATACCGGGACCGCTACCGGGAGGGCTGGAACGTGCTGCGTCAGGAGCGTTACGGGCGGATGCGGCAAATGGGACTGGTCAACTGCCCGCTCTCGAAGCTCGACCCCGAGACCGTGCCAAGCTGGAACTTTCCGGAGGAGAAGCTGCGCGAGCAAATCGGCCCGGGGGAGGTGGGCCGCGCAGTCCGTTGGAATACGCTGACCGCCGAACAGAAGCAGCTCCAGGCGATCAAGATGTCGCTCCATGCGGCCATGATCCATCGCATGGACGTCGAGATCGGCCGCGTCCTTGACCAACTCAAGGCGATGGGGGCCGTTGAGAATACCGTGATCTTCTTCCTCTCGGACAACGGCGCAAGCGCCGAACAGATCATCCGCGGCGACCTGCACGACCCCACGGCGCCGCCGGGGTCGGCCAAAACGTACCTCTCGATCGGCCCCGGCTGGTCCAGCGCGGCCAACACCCCGCTGCGCCTGCACAAGTCCTGGGTCCACGAAGGCGGCATCAGCACCCCTCTGATCGTCCACTGGCCGCAAGGCATCCCCGCACGCGGCGAGTTGCGTCACAATCCCGGCCACGTGATCGACCTCGCGCCGACGATCCTCGAGCTGGCCGGCGGCCGATGGCCCGAGACCTTCGCCGGCAAGCCGGTCCCGCCTCCCCCCGGCAAGAGCCTCGTGCCGGCGCTCGCCCGAGACGGCTCGGTCGCACACGACTATTTCTGGTGGTATCATATCGGCAACCGGGCCATTCGCGTCGGCGACTGGAAGCTGGTGGCCGCCGACCGGTCCTCCTGGGAGCTTTACGACCTGCGCAGCGACCGCTCCGAATCGAAGAACCTGGCGGCCGAGCACCGCGACAAGGTCAAGGAGCTCGAAGCGGCATGGACCAAACGTGCGGAGGAGTTTCGTGCCCTGGCCCTCCAGGACCTGCCCTCGGGCCAGGGCCGCGCCAAGGCCAAAGCGAAAAAAGCGCCGGGCAAGTGAACCGGCGGAGCGGATTGGCGTGGGTCTTGGAGAACCCGGCACATGACGCGATTCAAAGAATGCAAAATGCAAAATGTAAAATGTAAAATGCAAAATGAAGAGTGCATAATGGAAATTGCAGAACCCGGGTAGGCTCATGAAGAAGGCGCGGAGCGTGCGTATCGCGGTGCAGCACAGTAAACAATGCGGCACACCTTCTAAGCGCGCCTCGACACCGCTCGCTCAATGTGCACTTTGCGTTTTGCATTTTACATTTTGCATTCTGCATTCAATCTTACGCGAAACTGAAGCCCAGGGATTCCGATCATGAATCGCACTCTCCATCGTCGTCGCTTTCTTAAGCAGAGCATCGCCGCTGCCGGAGCGATCGGCGCCGCCACGCCGATCGCCTCCTCCGCCCTCGGCAAGGACTCCCCGCCCGCTCCCAGCGGCAAGATCACCATCGGCTGCATCGGCGTCGGCGGTATGGGCACGGGCAATATGAAGGTCTTTCTCGGGTTGCCCGAATGCCGCGTGGTGGCGGTCTGCGACGCCTACGAGGGCCGCCGCCAGAAGGCCAAAGAGCTTGTGGACGAGCAATACGGCGACAAGGGCTGCGCGACCTACGCCGACTATCGCCAGTTGCTGGCCCGCAAGGACATCGACGCCGTGATGATCGCGGTGCAGGACCACTCGCACGCCCTGGTCGCCACCACGGCGGCCAAGGCGGGCAAGGACATGTACTGCGAGAAGCCCTTGGGGGTGTCGGTCGAGCAAGGGCGGCGGATCCGCGACGCGGTGCGCCAGGCCAGGCGGGTCTTCCAGACCGGCACCTGGCAGCGCTCCGAGCGCAAGTTCCAGCACGCCTGCGAGCTGGCCCGCAACGGCTACGTCGGCAAGATCCACACCGTCGAGGTGGCGACCGAGGGGCCGAATTACCGCCCTGGGTACAAGGGGCCGATGGAGCCGCAGGCCGTGCCCCCCGGCTTCGATTGGGAGATGTGGCGGGGCCCGGCCCCCAACAAGCCCTACAACCCCGGCCGTGTCGCCTGGCCGGACTGGTACTTGATCTGGGACTACTGCGCCGGGTTCATCGTCAACTGGGGCGTACACCATCTGGACATCGCCAACTGGGGCTGCCCGCAGATCGGCACCGAGCCGTTTGAGGTCGAGTGCAAGGCCACGTACCGCAAGGAGGGCTTCACCGACAACGTGGACGCGTGGAAGGCGACCTTCACCTACCCCGGCGGCCTCAAAATGGTCTTCAGCGACACGCAGCAGGGGAAATCCGGCTGCCGCTTCATCGGCGACCAGGGCTGGGTCCACGTGGACCGCTCCGGCATCTGGTCCGTGCCGGCGTCGTTGCTCAAGGTGAAGCTCAAACCCAACGAGTTGCGGCTGACCGAGTCAAAGCACCACGGCGACGATTTCCTCCGCTGCGTGCGGAGCCGTAAGGACCCGGTCTCCAACGTCGATGCCGCAGATCAGGCGTCCGCTCTGGGCCTCTTGGCCGACATCGCCGCGCGTTTGGGGCAGAAGCTGAAATGGGACCCCAAGCAGGAGCGGTTCGCCGACAACGAGGAGGCCAACAAGATGCTCTCGCGCCCGATGTACAACGGGTGGAAACTCTAAGATCAGGACAGCCGTGAAACAAACAGGAGCTACGACCATGAAGACTCGATATGGTTGGACACAGTTTGGCGGCGCGCTGGCCGCCTGGGTGCTGGCGGGCGCCGCGGTCCGCGCCGAGGTCGTGACCTATCCGGCCCCCGCCGACGAGCCTCGCTCGAAAGACTACCAGGTATGGGCGGACGGCAAGAAGGTGGACGTCTATACCGCCCGCGTCCTCGATCCCCCGTTCGCGGGAAAGGAGTGGGACTTCGGCGGGCCCTACTCGTTCGCCAATTTCGACGCGTCCGGGCCCCTCACCGTGCGGATCGTCTCGCCGCGGCCGCTGCCGAATGTCGTCATCCGGCCGCAGCCGTCGGGCGTGTCGTTCAAGGTCGAGGATGACCACACGATGCTACTGACGCTCGACGGCCCGCGCAAGCTCAGCATCGAGCCGGACGGCAAAAAGGGGCCGCTCTTGCTCTTCGCCAATCCGCTGGAAAAAGACCCGCCCAAGCCGGGCGACGCCAACGTGATCTACTTCGGCCCCGGCATCCATAAACCGGGGCTGATCAAGGTCGGCGACGGGCAGACCCTATACCTCGCCGGCGGCGCGGTCGTCAAAGGCGCGATCGCGGCCCGGGGATCGAACATCCGCATCCGCGGCCGGGGCATCCTCGACGGCTCCGATTACGAGTGGCGCAAGGGCCCCGGTTCCGTCACCTTGGGGATCTCTGGAACCAGCGTCGAGGTGAGCGGCATCACCATCCGCGGCTCGTCGCACTGGACGATCGTGCCTCGCGGCAGCCGGCACGTCACGATCCGCAACGTGAAGCTCTGCAACTCCCGCGTGCAGAACGACGACGGCATCAATCCCTGCAATTCCCAGGACGTGCTCATCACCGACTGCTTCATCCGCAGCGACGACGACTGCGTCGCCCTGAAGGGCCTCGACTACAGCGCCCCCAACAGCAACGTCGAGCGGATCACCGTCGAGAACTGCGTCCTGTGGTGCGACCGGGCCCGGGTGTTCCTGCTCGGGCACGAAAGCCGGGCGGCGTTCATGCGCGGAGTGACGCTTCGCAACCTGGATATCATTCATTTCTCCATGACGGCATTCCTGCTGGAGCCCGGCGAGGACATGCGCCTGGAGGACGTCCGCGTCGAAAATGTGCGGATCCACGGCGAGGGGCAGGGCGAGCTGGTGCGCCTCAAGCCGGTCGTGAACCAGTACATGCGCAAGAAAGTGCCCGGGTTCATCCGCGGCGTCTCCTTCAAGAACGTGGAGGTCTACGGAAAGCCCGGCCCGTACCGGGTGCAGTTGGCCGGCGCCGACGCCGAGCACGACGTGCGCGAGGTCCGTTTCGAGAACGTGTCGATCCTGGGACGCAAGCTCACCCGCGACGGGCCGCCGGTGAGCATCAGCCGGTACGTGGAAGGTGTTCGCTTCGACTGAATGCCTTTGCCCGATTCCTGGACAGCGCTGCCAGGGCTAGGGAAACTGCCGCGAAGTTCCCAAATCACGCAATGTCATTTAACCGGTGCCGCCTCGGCGCGGAGTCGCTCCCAGAACTTCGAAAGCGGCCGCACGCCGGCTAGAGAGAGCGAGCCCCGGGCATAGGCCGCCCTGTAGTACAGATCGGCGAGCGTGCGCAGGTCCCGGGCCAGCGACTTCACGCGGGCGCCGACTTGCCGGCTGAACTGGTAGGGAGTCTGGTCGGGCTTGCGCGGGAACCCGTTTTCGGAGGCCCAAGCCTCAAGGGCCTCGAAGCTGTAGCGGACCAGATCGTCCGGCCGATAGCGGTCGGCTGTCCCGGCGGCGAAGGGATCGATGAAGTCCGCGAATCGCCGGGATGGCGGCCGGGGGGCAAGCGGCTCCGCCTCCGCAGCGGCAGCCTTCTCTTTGCGTTTCCCGCCGAAGAGCCAACTCCAGAAGTTGCGCCATGCCTCCAGCAGGCGGCCCAGGCCCGCGGCCAATTCGTGGCGCGATCGCCAGAGCCCGTAGGCCGCCGCGGCGATCAGCGCGGCGTAAAGCAACCATTTCAGGAGCGGCCCCAGGAACCCCAGCCCGGGCAAGGGTGGGCTGGGAGGCGAAGCAGACGGGGGTCGCGGCTGAGGTGCGGACCCGCGGCCGCCCGACGACTTGGGCGACTCCTTAGGCGGCTTGGGGCTTTGGGCGTCGCCGCCCTTCGACTCGCCGCCGTCGGACGACTGTTTGCCTCGCTCTCCGGAGGATTTGCCCCGGGAGCCACTTCCCTTGGCCTTTCCTTTGTCCTGGCTCTTGTCGCTGCCGTCATCCTGGCCGGAGTCTTTCTGGCCGGAGTCCTTCCCGCGGGACTTGCCGTCCCCCGACTTCCCATTGCCTTGCTTCCCCTGGGACTTGCCCTCGTCGCCGGGGGCCTTGCCTTGGGTCTTGCCGGCCTTTTCGGCGTCGGGGCGATTTTGGCCGTCGCTGCCGCGGGTCGGTTCGAGGTCCTTGGTTTGCTCCTCGGGCCCGCGCTGGTCTTGGCCGGTGGGCGAGCCCTCGGCGTCTTTCTCGGCGGCATCGCGGCCCATGGCAAATCGCGAGGAGCCGTGCTCCGGCGAGGTCATCTTCCAGGGGACTTGGGAGATGGCGTATTCGGGGTGGGGGCGCGGGAGCAAGGCGGCAAACCCCAGCACCACGACGATCAGCGAGCAGCCGATCAAGATCCACAGGCCCGCCATGGCAACCGGCATTTGCAGCCGCCGCTGACGCAAGTACCGGCGCAGGCCCAAGAAGCTCGTCGTCAGAAGCAATGCCAACGCGCAAGCCACGTAGACCACGAGGAGATCGAACGCACTCCGGCGGCGCGCCGGGTCGCTCGCGGGGATCAGCAGTTGGCCGACGCCGAAAAGCGGCAGTGCGGCCAACGAGAACCAGATGATCGAGCGGCCCGGCGAGTGGGGCCGGGGGGGCGGATTGGTGAGCCGTTCCCACCACGGCCGCGGCCGGTCCTCGCGGCCCGTGACCCCTTCCGGCTCCGCGGGCTTCTCGGGCTCGGGCGGAGGCCCGCCCTTCTTCTTGTCCAGCCCAAGCCGCTGGAGCAGCCCCTCGCCCGACGAGTCCTGGCCCTCGTCCACCACGGTGCAGTCCCAGGTGAGCTTGTGGGCGCAGTACCAGATCAGGCCCATCAGGCCGAGGTTGATGAGCCACCCGTAGGCCGCCAGCCGGGTTCCCTCATAGATGACGAATCTGTTGATCGCGATGGCGGTGACCAGGGCCAGCGGGGCGGCGTACATCATGGCGTACTGTAGGCCCATTTCGATCGAGATCCTCCCGATGAGCACCGCGGCAAGAATAAAACAGCCAAGGATGAATCGCAGTCGCGGGTCGTAATGCCCCTGGTAGAAAACGTCCAAGAGGAAGTAGACCAGGCTCGCAATCAAGACCATGATCAGAGCCGGGCTGACGGCGATCACCAGGTAGTCGGCAAGGGTCTTGTGGAGTCGGGACATGGGGGGAGGATGAAGGATGAGGGAAGAGGGCTGAATGATGAGTTATGAACGATGAATGACAACGTGCCTTTAGCTGACGGTCCCTTTCGTCTACCGTCTACTGTCTACTCTCTACTTCCTTCTGGCTCATCCGACTCAAGAATGTGCATGCATGAAGAATCAAAGTCCTCCGCAGAATCTGTGGGTGGAATTAAAGGTTCTTGCCGATTCGGGGCTGCGTTTTGTGAGGCATTGCAGGGCAAATGAATGGGTATGAGAAAAGCGCCCTGGTGGCCGAAGCCACCAGGGCCAGGAGGGTTCATTCACCCGCCCTGACCCGGCTATCCCTTGTCGGGTTGCTCGCCAGCAGAGCCCGACTCCGTTTCACCAGGCACGGCTGATTCTAGCCGAGCCTGAGCGTCAGCACCATTCATTTGCCCTG
>Ga0315280_10010271_pt1 | contig 11784 bp, 13 predicted proteins | sample YL17G06_40_MG_FD_203697 | JGI IMG/M metagenome (GOLD analysis project Ga0315280, IMG submission 203697) | Sediment microbial communities from Yellowstone Lake, YNP, Wyoming, USA - YL17G06_40 | ecosystem: Environmental > Aquatic > Freshwater > Lake > Sediment | place: USA: Wyoming | collected... | reverse complement strand
GTACTGGGCTTTCATGGCCGCGGTGAGCGGTGACCTCGCCATGGTTATCGCCTTGATGAAGGGCCCGTCTCCGAAATTGCTCATGGCGATGCTCTTGAAGACCTGCGTCTCGTTGATGAAGCCGCCAGCCATGCTCATGTCAGGTACATAACGCCCTTTCTTTTTCAGGATCTGGGCGCACTTCAGCACCTGCACCTCGAGATAGACGGTCGGGGTGCTCATCTCGTTCATCATTGAGACAGGGCTCATGCCGGTGCCGCCCCCAGCGCCGTCGAAAGTTATGTAATTGACTTTGGCCTCGGACGCAACTTTCATCGTCCATGCAACATCCGCCGGGCTATACGCCCCTGTCTTGAGCGTGACCTTTTTGGCCCCCTGTCCGCGCAGCCATTCGACATCTTCAACGAAGTCCTGTTCGGCCGGCATGCCGACCCTGCTGTGTCTCTCGAAGGTCTTGAACAACCCGGCCCTGAACGCCTCCTGAACAGATTTATCCTCTGGGTCGGGGATGACAAGATATCCCCTTCTCTTCAGGGTCAGGGCCCGCTCTATCGAGTTGAGTCTCACCTCGCCGCCGATGGCCTTCGCTCCCTGCCCCCATTTCCTCTCGATGACGTTGACCCCCAGCTTGGAAATCGCGTAGATGTCGACGCCGAGCCTCTGGTCCTCAACGTTGGTCTGGATAGAAACATCACCGTGCTTGCCGTCCCAGAACTCCCTGAACTTTTTGACCCGGTACTCCATATCCGGCGATTGCACCAACTTTCCGTTGGTGAACCTAGACTCTTGATCCATTCCGCAGACGTTTTCGCCTATGATCAAATTGATGCCTGACAGCGCCGCCCCGACTGCTAGGGCATCCCAGTTGTTCTTCGCCACCGCTGTTGAACCAAATGCCCCGATCGCCAGAGGTATCTTGAGCGGGATCCCGCCGAGTTCGGACTCGATATCGACATTTGGGAAGAGCGCTTGATCTGGATCTGCTGCGATGCCTTTAGCCCCCCTCAGTCGGGCGAGAATGTTGAAGTGAGACCAGTCCAGGCCGTAGTCTTTCAGGGAGCCAGATGTGCTGGTTCCGTACTGGGCCGGCTCCGGATAGAGAACCTCTCTTCCTCTAAAAGCAGAGAGACCGATTTCGCATAGAAACGGACACTCCTTTATACAGATCGGACACATCCCACTGGTCGGGCTGACATCCCTAACGCGGGTTCTCGTCCCAGTTACGGATTGCCCGTTCAGATACGATGAATTTCGCGTCACCCTCTCGGTCATCTTATCCCTCCCCACAAATCCTCTCGCGGTTCCTTATAAATTGTGTTATTAAAAATTCATACCCCTCCGTCAGTTTGATGATTCCACATGTTCGCTTTTCGCCAATATCTTTAACAGCTCCAAACGGTCAGCTAGAATTTCCAGTTCTTTTTTGTTTCTCGGCAAATCTTTCATTTTTACACCCCTCTTTTTCTGTTAACAGCGAAACTGAAATTTAACTATTGTTGTGAAAAGTATGAAAAAGTATGAAGTTTAATTGCTAAAGTTTATTTCACACACCCTTTACGCATATCATAATGGGGAAGGTCGACATGAAAACTAATGCGATCCTCGTCGTGGATTTCGGCGGGCAGTATTCACACCTGATAACGAGGAGGGTCAGGGAAGAGAACGTTTACTCCGAGATGGTTCGCCCTGAAATAACCCCCGAGGAGATACAAGCGTTCGACGGTAAGTACTCTGTGAAGGGGATCATACTCTCGGGAGGGCCCTCCAGCATCTATGAGAAGGGCGCACCGAGGTGTGATCGCAAAATTTTGGAGCTTGGGGTGCCCGTGTTGGGGATCTGTTATGGACATCAGCTTATCGCCCATTATATGGGGGGGAAAGTGAAGAGGGCCAAAAAGATGGAATACGGTATCACCGAGGTAAAAATAGACAAGCGAGTTGGGATACTGAGGGACCATGAAAAAACAGAAAAGGTATGGACAAGTCATGGGGACACCGTGTTGAGCTTACCAGATGATTTTGAAGTTCTGGCCCACAGCAGAAACTGTCCCATCTCGGCATTTCGACACAAGAGAGGACCTGTTTATGGAGTTCAGTGGCACCCGGAGGTGGCTCATACTCCCAAGGGCCAGCAACTGCTGAAAAATTTTATTTTTGGAATATGCGGGTGCAAAGCCACATGGACTCCAGAAAACTTCGTTGAGAAAAGCATAAGGGAGATCCAGAAAGAGGTCGGGGACGCAAGATGTATAATAGCCCTCAGCGGCGGAGTGGACTCCAGCACGGCTGCGGTGTTGGCTGCAAAGGCAATCGGGAAGAAACTGACCGCGGTCTTCGTAGATCACGGATTCATGAGAAAAGGAGAGCCTGAAGCGATAAGAAAGACATTCTCAAAGTTCAACTTGAATTTGATCTGCCTGGACGAGCGGAGAAGATTCATCGATAAACTCAAGGGTGTGGCCGACCCTGAGCTGAAGAGGAAGATAATCGGGGAAGAATTCATTCGCGCTTTTGAGCGAACGGCGGCGGAGGTCAATGCGGATTACCTAGTACAGGGGACAATTTACCCGGACAGTATAGAGTCGGGTTTTAGGAAACACTCTGAAAAGATAAAGACTCATCACAACGTCGGAGGGCTTCCCTCGGAGATCAGGTTCAAAGGTATAGTGGAACCGCTTAAGGACCTGTACAAGGACGAAGTGCGGAGGGTTGCGAGAGCCCTCGGCGTCCGGGAGAAAATAGTGGGAAGACAGCCTTTTCCGGGGCCGGGGCTCGCCATAAGGATAGTTGGGGAGGTGACGGACGAAAAACTGGAAGCCCTTCGGAAGGCAGATGAGATAGTGAGGGAGGAGATCGAAAAGGAAGGCTTGGAAAAACAGCTCTGGCAATATTTCGCCGTGTTGCTTGAGAGCAAGTCCACGGGGGTGAAAGGCGATTCAAGGGCGTATGGGTACACCGTCGTCATCAGAGCCGTGGAAAGCAGCGACGGGATGACTGCCAGTTACGCGAAATTGCCCCATGGGCTCATCGAAAAAATTTCTACAAGAATAACTAATGAGGTACCAGGGGTCAACCGGGTTGTTTACGATGTAACACATAAACCTCCGGCCACGATAGAGTGGGAATAATCAAAAACATCGATTTTTAGGCTCATCTGTTTTTAATAATTTTTCACTCCAAGTATGGCTCAAAAAAAGAGCCTTATAGGAGGAAAACAACTTTTTTATGTATGCCGCCACTCACAAGGATGACCATAGCATTGGACGAAGAAAGCGAGAGGATTTTGAAAAATCTGGCCAATGAGACTGGGGTTTCCTATAGCGCATTGGTCCGGACAGCCCTGAAGTTCTTCTCGCAAAATAGGGAGTTTACCAAAAACTTGGAAAAGACAAAACTTTGGTCGAACCTACTCCAAAGCGGAGAGCATATAATTTTAGACATTGACCATTGGCTCCTCTTTTTGAAGTACATCGGATCGTCGGGCAAAAAGGAATCATTTTACCAAGATGGCAAAAAAGTAGCAAAATCTCACGCCGAGCAACTGGCCAAAATCACGCCGACGCCAGAAGAGTACCTGAAGAGGTTAGAAGCGTGCAACCTCTATAAGCTGAGCAAGGATTCTGAGGATGAGTACACATTGGTTCTAAACTCTGGTCTGACCAAGAGGTTTGTAAAGGAACTCATATCCGAAACGTTGACAGAAATGGGGTTCGATATTGATATGAAAGAAGACATGATGAAACTCAGGATAAAAATTACTAGGTAAAAAATTTAAAATATGCGTAAAAACGCAAGCCTTTTGAGTAGTATGCCCAAACTCTAAAAAGGTGCGTAGATGGAAGAAATCCTAGCTTACCCTGAGGACGAGGAAGAAGAGGACGAGGATTGGGCGTTGAAGATAAGGCACGAGATAATAGAATTTGTCCTCCGACGCTTCGGCCTGCTCAGCGCTTCCGACCTGGCACATGCCCTGAAATGGAAGGTCGGAGAGGTCAATCGCACACTCAGAGAGCTGGAGAGTTCCGGTCGCGTGAAGCGCACAAAATTAGGCAGAACATACGTCTGGACGCACATCGAGGAACACCATTTCAACAAAATGTATTATTAGACCTTTTAATCTAAGACATCCGCGTTTTGAGGAAGTGAAAGGTTGAGCTTCGAAGAACACAGGAGAGAAGCGCCGAAGCACCTGAAGATAGCTGTCCTCGTTGTGAGCGATACCCGCGCAGCGGCGGCACGGGAAGGTCGTGACGAAGACATCTCCGGCAAGCTATTCGAGCAGAGAGCCAGCGAGCTCGGGCACACGACAACTAGGCTGATTGTGCCGGACGAGGCGGTGGAAATCATCAAAGCAGTAAAGAAGTTTATAGCGGACAAAAAAGTTGATGCTGTGGTAACCACTGGGGGCACAGGCGTGGCGAGCCGTGACGTCACAATTGAAACCATACAACCAATGTTCGAAAAAGAACTCCCCGGCTTTGGTGAAATCCTACGGCGGATAGGATATGAAAAAGTCGGGACACCAGCCCTTCTAACTAGGGCCTCCGCCGGGATAATCAAAGGGAAACCGGTCTTTTGTCTGCCGGGAGCCCCAAACGCTGTGGAGGTAGCCGCTGGACTTATCCTGCCGGAGCTTGGGCACATCCTCAAACATATTCGTGAAGGTCGAGCTGTACTGACACCTTACACCACAGGGTAGAGTTCTGAATTAGACCGAAAGACGAGCCCTGCTGTGTTCTCCTCCTCCCACCGCGGCATGGCCCGAACTTGGACCACATAGTAGTTGTCGCTCTGCCACTCGACCCGCCAAGTTGGATAGGCCGAGACGTTGGTGGTGGCAGCGGCGGCTCGGATTGTAGCATCGGAGGGCACCGTTACCATCACGTTGTCGATCACCCGGCGCCAAGCCCGCCCGCGCAGTTGCTCGAGCCTGTGAAGGCGAGTAGAGCCAACCGCTTTTGCATGCGTTCTCGACGCCCGGGCTGTTCTCCCATCCGCTCTCTGGGCGGTCACCGACAAAATTCTCCGCACTCAGGACGATCCAAGAGTTATCAATCGGCCCCACATCATCCTTATTCTCATAGCCACGGACGCGAAGAACGCCGGAATCAGTTTGGACAATTATCGAGTTTTCGTTTTCTCATTGGTAAGCACTAACGTTTTTAAGCGTGCGGTAGTAAGCCGCGATGATCGCCGATGCCTCCTGAGGATTTCCCTTCCCCATATGGCTAGAGATAATTTCGGCTCCTGCCCAAAAAAGCATTGGAACTACATTTTGGGTCAGCGTGATGTTGTGAACTACCCTGCCCTAAAGGGCGGGGCTTCCTGCTTCGATGACCGAGCTTGCCCTTGCAGGTAGAGGCTCGATCTCCACAGGCGCGAATTCGGCTGGTTCCCAACCTATTTTCTTCAGTCCATCTTGAAGGATGTTCCATGCGGCGTTCATGTCGCGGCCAAGCTCCAAACCGCACTTGGGGCACCGATGCACCCTCGCCCAGAGCGGCTTCCTGATCACCTCGCCGCACCTCGAACACCTATCCGTCGCCCCCCTCGGCTCGACCTTCACGACCCACCTACCAGCTCGTTCGGCCTTGTAGGTGAGCATATGGAGGAAGGTGGCCCAAGCGGCATCCGCGCGACTCTTGCCGTTGTGGGCTATCTCGATTAGTTCTTTCATATCCAGATCCTCGACTGCTATGAAGTCGTGATTGTTGACGTAGTGGTGCGAGAGCTTATGGAGGAAGTCGAGGCGCTGGTTCCTTATTCGCTCGTGGACAAGCGCCAGCTTGATGCGCTGCTTTGCCCGATTCTTTGAGCCGCGCTTTTTCTTTGAAAGTCTGTGCTGCTCCCGCTTCAGCCTCCACTCAGACTTGGCGACATTGCGCGGATGCTCGACGAAGTTGCCACCGGTGTCGGCGGTATAGTGTGTGATGCCGAGGTCGATGCCGACGGGCTTGGAGATTTTCTTGACTTTCTGTGCTTCATCAACCTCGATGCTGAAGCAGGCAAACCACTTGCCCGAACGCTCGCGCTTGATGCGAACCTGCTTGACCTCGCCATCCAGCTCACGGTGCAGCACGATTGGGGTCGAGCCGATCTTCGACAGCCGCAGCTCCCTGCGCTTACCGTGTCCCTCGATAATCTTGAAGCCCGACTGATTGTAGGTGAACGACTTGAACCAGCCGCGTCCCTTGAAGCGGAGCCTGCCAACTTTCCTGCCGTTGCGCTTCAGCTCGGCAAGGACGCGGAGGTTCGAGTAGAGCTGGTGGAGAACCATCTGAAGAACCTTCGAGTGGACCTCTTTCAGCTCAGGGTGCTCGCGCTTCAGCCTCGGCAGGGTGCCCTGAAGTTCGAAACGTCGCGGGGTTCTGCCGTTCTCCTTCCGATTCAGTTGTTCCAAGAAGTGGTTGTATAGCCACCTGCATTGGTCTAGCGTGGCGAGTAGTTTCCGTTCCAGTGCTCTCGGGGGGTAGAGCCTGTATCGATAGGTCAGTTGCATCAACGCACCCCAATGGTGGCTACCCCGAAGTTTGATATCTGGTTTTAGGGGAGAGGTCACCGAAAGTAATTTATAATCAGCCAAGAAATCGCTCGAATTGCCGTAGAAACGTGTTTTATCCCCAGTTGCAATCGGGCAGCGCCGAAAGTATTCGGGCGGCCCTCATCCCCTCCCTGAAGAAAGGGGACTTCCCGCCGCTAAAGTTAAAGTAGGTAGTGAAAATAGTGTTATGGAGGTGTACAGATGGTAAATGCGTACAGCCTGATCTCCGCTGAACCCGGAAAGACCGCGGAGGTATTCAGGAGGGTCAAAGCCCTTGAAGGCGTGAAAAAGGCGGAGGCGGTCGCTGGTCCCTACGATATAGTGGCCCGGATTGAGGTCGACTCTTTGGAAAAGCTGACGAAGGCCATTTTCGGCGATATCAGAAGTATCCCTGGCGTGACTAACACTACGACGTTGATCGTGGTCGAATTGTGATGATACTCGAAGTAATAGGCATCACCGGCCCGCACGGCTCAGGCAAGACCGAGGTGGCCAAGGCCCTCGCTCGTTTTGATGTCCCCTGCGTGCGGATGGGAGATGTGGTTTGGGAGGAAGTCAGGCGCCGTGGGCAGAAGATAACTGAAGCAAACGTCGCCAAGGTCGCTAATGAACTCAGAGAACAGGAGGGCCTCGGAGCAATAGCCAAACGTTGCGTTCCGTTAATCAAGGCCCAAGGAAAAAGCAAACGGGCCGTCGTTGTAGACGGGGTTCGAGGAGTGGCAGAGGTAAAAGAATTTCGCCTTGCATTCGGCAAAAAATTTCATTTAATTGCTGTGCGGGCCGGCGAACAGACTCGTTATTCCCGCATCTTCTCTCGGGCGAGGGCCGATGACGTGGAGACACGGGAGAAATTTAGGGAAAAAGATCGGCGGGAAGACGACTGGGGTCTAGAGAATGCTATTGCACTCGCGGACTTCACTATTGTGAATGAGGGTACCATCGAGGAACTCCACAGAAAAGCGGTCAAGATTTATAAACAGCTCACGGGTGAAAAAGTTTGAAATTGCGCGTGGAAGCCGAAGTCAGACCCACCGAGGCGCGTGAAAAGGTCGAAGCAGCGGTGAAAAAAATATTCCCAACGCTTGAGCTGAAACAGGTCGGAGATTATATAGTTGGTGAGTCTACCGATGTCAGCTCGCTGTCTAAACTACACCAACTCCTCCGACAACAGGCGATCTTGGACTCCGCTCGCTCGGCGATGCTGAAACGAAAGCGGGGGGAAACCACCCAGTTCATGCTCAACAAGCAGGTGGCCTTTGTGGGCAGGGTGAGTTTTACGGATGGGGAATCACCGCTCGGTCCAATTGTCGTAACGCTGGAAGCTCCAGACATCGATCGTTTGATTGATTACCTCGCCCCACGTACGAAAGAAGGCAGGCCGATCCGCGAAATCACATACTGAGGGCCCCGAGCGCTGCGCCCAACAGATAGTAGCCGATCGCGTTGTAGCCTTCAAGCAGAAAAATTTTCGCCACGAGTTTCGGGTCCTTTCCTTTGAAAAACCTCCACGGTCTAACCCCTCTGGTCATCAAGTAGAGTTCGATAGGGCCTATGAGTGCGAGAACCCCGAGTACCAGCAGCAATGCAAGTATAAATCCCGTAAACCGCCCGATAACGAACCCAACTGGCAAATAGCCTACCCACCGCTCGACCAAACCAGCCTTCGCGTGGCCCCAAGGAACCAGGACTCCAAACGAACGGTAATACTTCAGAACCCGCCGAATGGTAAAGACATCGACGATTGGGAGCAGCCAGAGCAGTATCTGAAACATATTAAGACCTTGATGTACAATCTAAATAATTGCGAGGGGTCAAAGTGGCCAGGATAATTAGCAGGAGAAAAATTGCTCCTGAAACTATTTCGTTGGAGATCGAAGCTCCGGCGATCGCGGAGAAGGCCAAACCAGGGCAGTTTATCATCTTGATGACTGATGAGACGGGAGAAAGGATCCCGATCACAATCGCAGACTACGACCGGAAAAAAGGACTAGTGCGCATAGTGTTTCAGGTGTTGGGTAAAACAACGGCCAAGCTCGCCCAAATGAATGAAGGGGACGATTTGTTTTCTTTCGTCGGGCCACTTGGCAATCCGTCAAAAATTGCCAACTACGGAACTGTGGTGATCGTGGGAGGTGGGACAGGTATCGCCTCCATCTATCCCATAGCCCGAGGATTGAAAGAAGCTAGCAATCGAGTCATCTCCATAATTGGTGCAAAAACAAAGAATTTGCTAATCATGGAAGAAGAAATGCGGAAAGTTTCCACGGAACTCCTGGTAACCACCGATGATGGAAGTTACGGGAGAAAGGGTTTCGTGACGGAAGCTCTGGGCGAAGTTTTGCGGAGGGAAAAAGATGTGAAAAAAGTGTGGGCCGTTGGTCCAGCTATAATGATGAAAGTTGTCTGTGATGTCACAAGGCCGTACAACGTGGAGACAATCGTCAGCCTGAACGCCATCATGGTGGATGGGACAGGCATGTGCGGCACTTGTAGAGTCACCGTTGGTGGCAAAACGAAGTTCACCTGCGTCGATGGACCAGAGTTCGACGGGCATCTGGTTGACTGGTCAGAATTCATTAACAGGTTGAATCGGTACACTCAGCAGGAAAAATTCTCTTTCGAGATTTATAAGAAACGAAAAGGGGGGTAAGAAAACGGCCGAGATGATCCCAGCCAAGGAGCGGATGGAAAGGTTCCGGCGCTCGATGCCAGAGCAATATCCAAAGGAAAGGATTCGCAACTTTGACGAAGTGCCGCTGGGGTACGCAAAGGAAGACGCTATCTACGAGGCGCAGAGGTGTTTGCAGTGCAGCACGGCGCCATGTGTGGACGGTTGTCCCGCTGAGGTTCACATCCCGCAGTTCATCCGGAAGATAGTCGAGGAGGATTTCGCTGGCGCATACCTCGAAATATTGAAAACTAACAACCTCCCCGCCATGTGCGGCAGGGTTTGCCCGCAGGAGGAGCAGTGCCAAAAGGCATGCGTCTACAATAGGAAGGGCAAACCGATCGGCATAGGTGGGCTGGAGCGTTTTGTCGCCGATTGGGCTAGGAAACACGGCATAAAGGAAAAACCGCCGGGGATAAAAAAGAAAGACAAACTAGTTGCGGTAGTTGGTTCCGGGCCAGCTGGTTTGACCTGCGCGGCAGACCTCGCCAAGATGGGCTACGATGTGACGATATTCGAGGCGCTTCACAAATCAGGAGGTGTTTTGACCTACGGAATTCCCGAGTTTAGGCTACCAAAGAAAATCGTTGAGCATGAGATAGCTAAAATCAAGGATCTTGGTGTAAAAGTGGTAACCGATTTAGTGGCAGGGCTCACAAAAAGTGTCGATGAACTGGCGGAAGAATTTGACGCAATATTTCTTGCGAACGGTGCCGGTGCGCCTCAGTTCATGCACATCCCTGGCGAAAATCTCAATGACGTATACTCTGCCAACGAATTTCTGACACGTTCCAACCTCATGAAGGCTTACAAATTTCCAGAATTTGACACCCCGATCAAGGTTGGGAAAAGGGTGGCCGTCATAGGGGCCGGGAATGTGGCAATGGACGCCGCGAGGACCGCTCTTAGGCTGGGGGCAAAAGATGCGCATGTGGTTTACAGGAGAACCAAAGAAGAGGCGCCTGCTAGAGCGGAAGAGATTGTTCATGCTGAGGAGGAGGGTATAGTGTTCGATTTCCTCACCCTCCCCGTGAGAATCCTTGGTGATGAAAAGGGCAATGTCACCGGAATGGGATGTATCAAGATGCGGCTGGGAGAACCGGACGAATCCGGAAGAAGGAAGCCGATTCCCATCGAAGGATCTAATTTCATCATGCAAGTGAACATGGTCATCGATGCAATAGGGACGACAGCGAATCCCATCGTGGCAAGAAGTGCGACTGGTGTGCAAACGAACAAATGGGGGTATTTTACAGTAGATGAAAAAACTTGTGTGACGAGCAGGGAAGGGGTTTTTGCGGGAGGAGATATAATCCGTGGATCGGCGACAGTGATTCTAGCAATAGGGGACGGGAAAAGAGCCGCAAGGGCCATAGACAGTTATCTCTCTTCGGGTGGCAGTCTGAGAAAACCCTCTTCCAAGAAAATGGGGCGCGTTTAGCCCCACTACCAAAATATTTTAGAGCTTGTGACACACTCAAAACGAGAGCATGCAGAGAAATTCTAGGCCGAGCAAGGACGAATACTATCTTGAGATATCTAAAGCGGTCTGTCTCAGGTCCCCGTGCATAAGGCGGCAGTTTGGGGCCATCATCGTACGGGAAGATGTCGTGGTATCAACTGGTTACAATGGGCCAGCGAGAGGGGTTGTGAACTGTATGGAGGTTGGTTGTCTGAAGGATGAACTGAACCTCCCTCACTATTCAGGGTATGATTATTGCGACGGTGTTCACGCTGAAGAGAACTGTATAATCAACGCCGCAAGACATGGGGCGAGCGTATTGGGAGGTACTCTCTACCTTTACGGGCAGAACTTCGGAGATAGCTCACCTATAGAAGGCAAACCATGCGACAGATGCAAACGGGCGATAATCAACGCTGGTATCAAGGAAGTTGTTACAAAAAAATCAGATGGGGGCATAGTCAAAACTGATGTCGGGGACTGGGTTAAAGAAGACACCAAAAAGTACTTGGATAAATTGAAAGAAGCTCGAAACACGAGGGAGACCGGATAGCTCCAACCATTTCGATTTTTAATAAAGCGAAAATTTGAAAATGCTGTAAAGTATTGTATAAACGGGCGATGACGAAAAGAGGGTTACGCGAGGCAAGATGAGCTAACCTTTCAGCTGAGCCCATCTATTTATGGAGAGGGACCTCGAGCATCATGAAATCGTGCGCCACCACCGTGTTTGGAAAAATCTTCTTCGCTTGCTCGAGCAACACGGAGTCGTCCTCGTAGCGGGGGCTCATGTGGATAAGCACGAGCTGTTTTACCCCTGCACGCTTGGCGATCTCCGCAGCTTCGCTTGGGGTCGAGTGGGAGTTCTCCGCTGCCTTTTCGGCGAGTTCGTCGGCGAGCGTGCAGTCGTGGATCAGCACATCGGCCCCACGGGCGAGTTCAACTATGTGCTCGCTGGGCCGCGTGTCTCCCGTGTAGACTATTTTCCTTCCCGGACGCGGAGGGCCCAAGACCTGCGCTGGCTTCACCGTGCGCCCGTCCCGCAGCTTGACGCTCTGCCCCGCTTTCAGTCGCGAGAAGTCTGGGCCAGCTTTAACCCCAAGGCCCGTCGCT
>Ga0315280_10010270_pt1 | contig 11784 bp, 10 predicted proteins | sample YL17G06_40_MG_FD_203697 | JGI IMG/M metagenome (GOLD analysis project Ga0315280, IMG submission 203697) | Sediment microbial communities from Yellowstone Lake, YNP, Wyoming, USA - YL17G06_40 | ecosystem: Environmental > Aquatic > Freshwater > Lake > Sediment | place: USA: Wyoming | collected... | reverse complement strand
GACCACCGCGGGGCCGTCGTTTTCCAGGGGCGTTGCCCCCGGCTATTTTCGCTCGTCCCTTCAGGACGCGGAAGAACGACTCTTTCCGCAATCGCTTGCGCCTTGGCGGCTTTGGGTTAGCGCGCAATGCGCGAAAGACCTTTCTCCACGAACACGGGCAACGACCGACGCCGTCCGACCATCGTGCCGCCACACGATACTTTATGCGCGATATAGACACCCACAACGGCCTCGATGCGGTTCGCCCCGGCGCCTGTTATGAGGTTCCCGACAAATGGAATTCGGACATGCACCTCATCCGAGCGGGCACAGGTTTTTGCTTGACGCTGATTTGGTTTGAAAATATCGTATAAAGCAGTACGGAGGTAAATGAGCTTTCTTGGCTTCGCGACCGCGGAGATACCATGCGGTGGGGGAGATAGCATCAAGGACCCGCTCAAAGGGAGGGAAGGTCGCATGGTGAGTCCATCCACATCCGACAAAGATCGCCGGCGATTCCACCGATACCCGATTCCTGCCCAGATTCGATACGCTCCCCGCGAGTTTGGAGACAATGTCCCGTCTGATCTTTGGGAAGGTGCGCTCGTCAACATTTCGCGTTCCGGTGCGGCGCTCAAGGTGATGCACCGGCTTGGCCCCGGCGGCGTAGTCGAAATCTCGATCATCAAGGACAACCCACCGCGGTGCGTAAGTGTGACGGGCAAGGTCGTGCGTTGCGAGCCGCTTCCCGGCCTTCATCTGTTGAGTCCCGAAGGGACCGCCCGTCGTTGCTACCTCGTGGCGGTTGAGTTTAACCGGGTTTTGGAGATCGAGGAGTTGGCATCGCTTCGGGAGAGTCTGAAGATGGACGCGACGCTGGTCGAAGGGGAGAAAAGAAAGTAGTCGTTCGGCCTCCGGCGTTGTCGAGCTTTTTCCAAGTCTTACGATCCGCCTCCCAGCGCAAGGATCACCTTTTCTACGTACATCTGGCTCCGTCTCAACACGGAAAAATAGTTGCACATGTCAAAAGGCGGCCATAGGGTTTCGGCTCGTTGTCGTGATTGAGCGACCGAGGCGTGCCGTTTCCTTGGCGGCAGGCGTAGCCGATTCTTTGCGAGATCAGGTTTCTGGGCCTTGGTCTTGGGGGAGTTCGTCGCGCGTCAAAAAGGGAATCATGAGCAAGCTGGATGTCATTTTTGAACGGTGTATCGGGTGCCGCAAGTGCAGCGACGTTTGCCCTTATGGTTCCATCACGTTCCATCCCTGGCAAGAGGGAGAGGTCGCCGAAGAGGTGGCCAAGCTATCGAAGGAAAAAATCGTCATCGAAGAAACCTGCACGCTTTGCAATGCTTGCATTGCTGCTTGTCCAACCGCGGCCATCGTTCTCGAAGCGCAACTGCAAGGCGGCACGCCCGACCGCGACACCTACAAGGGTGTCTGGGTTTTTGCCGAGCAGCGCAGAGGCGTGATTTCATCCGTCACCTATGAATTGATCGGCGAGGGGCAGAAGTTGGCCTCCAAGTTGGGCGAGCCGCTCAGCGCGGTGCTTTTTGGCTACCAGATGAACGAACAGGCCCATGACTTGCTCCATTATGGGTTGGACCATGTCTATTATTTGGATGACCGCCGGCTCGGGTATTTTTCCGACGAGCGCTATGGCGAGGCGATGGCGCAACTGGCTCGCCGGTTCAAGCCAAACATTCTGCTGACAGGTGCGACGGCCATCGGGCGGACGTTCATCCCGCGCGCCGCCGTGAAACTCCGCACCGGCCTGACCGCCGACTGCACGGGCTTGGATATCGAGGACCAGACGCGTCTGCTTCTCCAAACCCGCCCGACGTTTGGCGGCAATCTCATGGCCATCATTCGTTGCGAACGTTACCGGCCGCAGATGTCAACGGTCCGCCACAAGGTGATGAAGCCAGCCCAACGGCGTGACGAGGTCCACGGGCGGGTCATTGAAGTCGAACTGCCCGATGCGGCCAAACGTGCCAAGGTCCGCCTGATTGAATCGGTGGACGAGATCGCGGACACGGTCAACATCACCGAGGCCGACATCATCGTATCGGGCGGGCGAGGCCTGGGAGACCCTAAACATTTCGCGCTGATCGAACGGCTGGCCAAGGTGCTTGGCGGCGCCGTCGGCTCTTCACGCGCGGCCGTGGACGCCGGCTGGATTCCTTACTCCCACCAGGTTGGCCAAACCGGCAAGACCGTCTGCCCGAAACTCTACATTGCCTGTGGGATTTCGGGTGCGATTCAGCATCTGGCAGGTATGCAGTCGTCCGAAACTATCGTGGCGATCAACAAGGACCCCGAGGCGCCGATCTTCAAAGTGGCAACCTATGGGATCGTCGGCGATCTCCACCAGATTGTTCCTGCCCTGATCGAACGTTTCTTGGACGGCCGGTGACGTCGCCACCGCAGTTGACCTCTCCGACAGGGACCCGATCATGGTGCACTCAAGAGCGCAGGCGACGATGGAGAAGGTGGGTCGCAACCTCTCCCTGATCGCGCTGGGCGTTCTTCTTGCCGTTCTGCCTTTCGAGGGAAGGTTCGGGGCCCTCTATCAAAGCGCTGAGGTGGCCATTCTGCTTGGCTTCCTCGTGCGATTGTTCTGGCAGGCACGCTGGCAACTTTGGGCCGTGGCGGCGGTTGTCTATGTCATTTCCACGGCCTTGTTCATCGGGCTTGCCTGGATTTACACGCGGGCAGTCCAGTCGCCATTCACACCGGTCGAGATCGCCGCGGCCCTCCTCAAGCAGGTCGGCGTCCTTTATTTCTGCATGGTCGTTGTTTTTCTGGGCCAGTTTGTGCTTCGGCCCGACTCCTGGGCGTGCCACGATCGCTGGACTCAGACGATTCTCCTCCTGGTGTGGGCATTTGGCCTCGTGGTGTTGATCTCGGCGATCTGCTCGCTGAATCCCTTGTCGAGTCTTGTCTATGTGCGAAAGTATCTGGTTCCCTATGTGTTGATTTACATGATTGTGGTCGAGACGCTTTACTCCTGGCGGCATTACCGGATCATCATCACAACGATCTACCTGGTGGGGGTCATTGTAACATCCGCCTCGGTTGCCACTCGTTACTTTTACATCTATGGGGGGCGCGACCTGCGGCAGGATTTCCTGAGAAGCGAGATCGTCCGCGAGGAGGTCACGCCCGACGGTGTGGTCGAGCTGCGCAACCAATGGCCATTCCATCACCAAAACCGGCTTTGTTCCTATGCGCTCGTGGTGACGCTTTTTGTGTGGTTTCAGTTTTTCATCGCACGCAACTGGGAGCTGAAAACGCTGGTGGCGATTTCGACCGTCTTTCCGGTCTGGTGCGTGATCGTATCGCTGACGCGCGGCGGATGGATTGCCTTGGCCGCCGGCGCCTTGGGACTGGTCTTGATGATCAACTGGCGCAGCATTTGGATCCCCGTGGCTATTGTGATCGCAGGATGGTGGGTTTCGCCCGACGTGGTGCGCAATCGTTTGATGTCCGTCTTCGAGGCCTCGACTTACACGAAGGCGGAAGGCACATTTTACACGCGAAAGTATCTATGGAAGTGGTCACTGGAGATCATAGCGAAGCACCCTGTCCTGGGCTTGGGAGCCAGCTGGGAGTTGTTTGAGGAGTATGTCCGATCCCACTACAAGCCCGTGGTCCCAAACATGGCGACTTCCAACGCTCATAACAACTTCCTGGAAATCGCGGCCGAGTCAGGGATTCCGGCGGCAGCCCTGTTCCTGGCCTTCACGGTGGCCTTGTTTGCGCAGATCTCACGCGCCTGGCGGGCGACCCAGAGAGAAACCAAACGCCGGTTCGTCGTCGCCGGGTTCTTCGCTTTGTTGATTGCGATCACCGTCTATGGTCTGGGCAGTTATTCCTTGCGCTATACGGTTGGAATGTTGGTTTGGATTTGTTTTGCCCTGATGACACTGCTGCCGACGATTGCGCGGGCCATTCCCGAAGATACCGTGCCGGTGGCCGCGAGCGCTGGTGGAGCCGGCAATGTCACATGATCCCAGCTGACCAACAGCAGCGGCGCCAAGAAAGCCGGTATCGGTTTCCCTACCACTATGTTCCCGATTACGACGGTGGCAATTTTACCCAGGCAAGAGTCCTTTCTTGGGGATACGAATATCTCGCCTATCTGCGTTTTATTCTGAGCAGGGTCCAATCGCTTCGGTTCGATTCGCTGCTCGATGCCGGCTGTGGCGATGGAAGATTTCTGTTCGAGCTGCGCAAAATGTTTCCGGACAAGGAATTGGTTGGGATAGATACTTCGGAAACGGCGATCGGTTACGCTCGAGCGCTCAGTCCAAATGCCAAGTATATCTGTGGCGACATTCGCGACAGACCAGAATTGCACGGTCGCTTTGACATCGTCACTTCGATCGAGGTTCTTGAGCATATCCCGCCCGACGGAGTCCACGAGTTTATTCACGCACTGCATGGATGTCTCAAGAGTGACGGGCTTCTGGTTTTGACCGTGCCAACCAAGAATGTCGAAGTACCGCGCAAACACTACCAGCATTTCGACCTGGAATTTCTGAACGAAACTCTTGCCGCGCATTTCGCTGTTTCGGAGCATTATTTCATCAATCGAATCTCCCGGTGGGCCAAATGGATGGAGTGTCTGTTGGTCAATAGGTGGTTCATTCTGAGGCACCAGGGACTTTTGAACCTGATCTACCGAAGCTATGAGAAACGTCTGGTCATAGCCCAGAAACATAACGCCAAAAGAATCTGCGCGGTTTGCAGGAAAAGAGAGGCCATGTAGGGGCCTCTGGGGAATGAACCGCAGAGGCCGCGGAGCACGCTGAGAGAATGCCTCTCCCGAATTTGTAGGGGCGCAGCATGCTGCGCCCTTGCAATTGCTGCATCTCGCTCATTCGGCAGACGTTCCCGCACGGAGATTACCGCAGAGCGGATGAAAAGCGACGACGGGTTCCGCGCACGATGGGATCTGAAAGCTTCGCCGGACAAAAGTGAAATGCACGCCAAAAGACAAGGAACGTTGTATTCGTGGCAATTCTGGGCCTATGCGGTTCTTTTCGTGGGCTTTGCCGCCGGGTCGGTCTCCTTGTTGAGCACGCCGATAGATGACGCGTTCATTTCCTTCCGCTACCTGGACAACTGGCTTCGGGGCCAGGGACTGGTTTTCAATCCCGGCGAGCGCGTCGAGGGCTACTCGAACTTCCTGTGGATCGCCATTCTGGCCATTCCCTCCTTGTTTGGCGCCGCGCCCTACCTGGCCAGTCCGGAGATCGAATGGTTTCTTGCTCTGGGATGCCTTGGGCTGCTGGCGGTCGGCGCGAGGAAAGCCGCAGACCTTCCGAACGGCATGCACCTTTTCGCGCCAGTTCTGCTGGCCCTCAACAGCGCCTTTTTCTTCTGGATCGGCAAGGGAATGGAAGTTGTCTTTTACACGACGTTGCAGATCGCCCTTGCTGTTGTGATTTTGGTCTGTCGCACACACAGGGTCGAAGATCATTCCGCAGCGAGCCCCAAAACAGGCTGGAAGCCTGTTTTGCGGGGAACGCTGTCGCTGCGCGATGCCCTTCTCATGGGCTTGATCGCAGCCGCGGCCGCCTTGACGCGACCCGAGGGAGCAGTGGCGCCGGCAATCGTCCTCGGCGCACTGGCAGTTGCCGACCGGGATCGCCGGAAGAATTACCTCCTCGCGCTTGTCATTCTCGCGGCAGCCGTCGCCGGCCAATTCATTTTTCGACTCCTTTACTATGGGCCTTTGTGGCCCAACACCTATTATGCGAAACGGCTGCCCACCAACCTGGCAATTGCGGCGGGCCTTCGCTATCTTCGCAAATTCCTCGTCGGGTCTTCGGAACAAGCGGCTTGGTTCTATGCGTCAGGTTGGGCCAGTCACCTGCCGATCTGGGTCGTTTGTGCCGCGGCGTGGGTGTTCGCGGCGAAACAGTGGCGAAAACTGTGGCCCGCCACCCTCCAGATGGTCTCACTCGTTGCGGTGGCGATCTATGTCGGCGGCGATTGGATGCCCGCGTTCCGCTTCTTCGTTCCCGCCATACCGCTTGGCTGCCTGCTCGTGGCGGCAGGGCTAAGCGAAATGGCCCACGCATCAGAAGTAAGAGGTGAGAGGCAAGAGGTAGGAGAAGAAAGAGAAGCGGCAAGTTTGTTGCGATGGAGGCGCCTTCTGGCTCACGGCCTGTTGGTCATCTTGGTTATGGTCGAGGGCGTCGCGTTGGTTGACATGATCCGAAGTCACGAGTTCGGCCGCTGGCGCCACCATATCCATAATTACGGCCCAATGGCGGCATGGTTGAAAGGAAACGCGCGCGAGGGATCGCTGGTTGCGCTTTCGGATATCGGCATCATTTCCTACTATAACCCAAAACTTCGATTCATAGATGTTCTTGGCCTGACCGATCCGCATATTGCCGCCCTGTCGGGCATTCACCACCTGAAGACCGATGTGGACTATGTTCTCCGCAGCGAACCCGACTACGTGCTTGTGATGTTTTTCGAATGGCCGGAAATCAAAAAGACTCTGCCGAAGACTGCCTTCGATGCGATGTTTCTCAAGCATGTGGCGGAGAAAAACGACTACGAGGGGGTCGCCGAAGTGTTCGGCTGGAAGGAAGGTCTGTGGGGGGAACGACACGTCTGGTTCGATGTTTACGCACGAAAGACGACCACAGGCCAAAGCGAGCTGTTTGGAGTCCAGGCTTTAGCCTGTTGGCTTCGCAGCAAAATACAGCCTGAAAGTTGAACTCCGAACCGATGATCTATTGAATCTCGTGTGTTTCGTTGACATGAAAGGGCGCAATGCAACAGCAAGGCGTCAACCAATCCCACGAACTTCAAGAGGATGCCACGGACTGCCGCGAGTTCGTAATGGTGGAAGGCCTTGACGCAAAGATCATGGCAAGGCGGCTTGCGAGGCGGTCGTTGGCAGGTCTTGGGGCGGTGTGGCGAGGATATGCAATTGGCGAACCGCCGCCGCCAATGTCCGGCGGTCTTCGGAAAGACCAAGCTCGGAGGGTGAGACGCAATACCGGAAGTGGAAACGAAGCGTGCTGCATGGGCGATCATCGAGTGCCCCATCGGGAATCGCAAACGAATAGCTGGCAAAACAGGGCTGCAACGTTGCACCTCCCAATCCGCGATCATTGAGGAACAGCTCGACAGTCTGGCTCTCCGATCCGGTGTAAGTAAAAGGTGTCATCTCGATGGTGAGCGTCTTCCAGGCCTTGCCCCGAATGGGAAGCTTTAACTCCGCCTCCGGCTGGACAGCCCACGAACCCAGAGGGCAAGGTAAGAAGAAACCTCGCCCGACATAAAGAGCTCCCCACCTCTCGCCGAGATCAATACTCAGCGGTCGCCCCGCCGGCGGGCGCTCCAGTTCATACAGGACGAAATTCCTTTCGTACCATTGCCTCGAGGAAGGAAACCGCGACTCGACCAGTTGGCGCACGACGCGGTGATTTGGACCGGGCGCCAGGATCAAGTACTTGATGTTGTGCATCTCGATGAAGCGGTCCACAAATTCGGGCGTCAGGCCTTCGTCGGCGTCCTTTTCCTTGAACATCGGTTGGCGTTCCCAGAAAAGATTGCCCACTCCCGGAAGGCGGTAGTAACGGTGGAACAGGAAGTCGGGCCGGCGAGCGAGGCTGCCGCCGTAAATCGGCTTTTCGTGGAACATCTGGAAATATTGCTCCTGCGGCTGAAAAATCGTCGGCGGCACAGTGAATACCGTCGTTCTTTCGGGGTCGTTCCGAATGATCTCCAAAAGGGAAAACGGCGCATAGGCAGGCAGAAGGCGGGGATGGGTCAGATAGGGCAATGAGGCAACTTCGAGAATGATCAGAGCAAGCAAAACGGGGAGGACCAGCTTCCTCGTTCGCGGGCTTCGCGCTCGCTGCTCAAGCCAGTCCATCGCCAGCGCCACGGGCACCGCAAGAGCGAAAACCGTGAGAAAGATGAATCGGGAAAAGACACGAAATTGGCGAAGACCCGGGATCCACTTCAACAGGGCACCGGGCAATTGGATCGAATATCGAGTGCCGGAGAATTCGAAAGCCGTTTGGCCGCCCACTTGAACATTCTCGCCAAACGACAGCATGAGAAAGACCAGGCCTGTCACAGCCAGCCAACCGATTCGGCGTTTCTGCGTGCGAGCGATCCAAAACCCAATTGCGCCGAGCGCGAGCACAATATAGCCGATGTAGGCCGTTTCGATATCCGGAAAGGGAAAGCTCCTGTAAATACTCTTAGTCCACTTGCCCAGGAGCCAATGATAAGGCCACGGGACGAAAAACGATAGCACATCGGCGATCGTGGGCGGCGAGTTATCGCGCACCGCATATTCGCCCTGTGATAGAAGTGGCACAACGGCTATCCAGTAGGGGAGCGAACCCAGCAGGAACGCCACAGCCGCCGCGCCGACGCCCTTCCAGAGCGAGAGTTCGAGCAGGCGTCTGGGACGCCCCAGAATGGCCCATCCCAGGTAGAAAATTCCAAACAGACCGGCGAAAAGGAACAGCTGAACGTCTTGCCAGAAGTTGAGCAAAAGAAGTGCCGCCGCCCAAAGAAAAGACCGCAGCCGGCCGATCTCGAAGGCTCGTTTGAGCGCCAGCCAGAAGAACGGCAGAAATTCCGTCGCGAGCAAATTGTAGTGGCACATTCCCCGGCCGAAACGATAGATCGAGAAGGTCACGACAAATCCGCCCACAAAGGCACCGCGGCGGCTGGCCCCGAATTCCCGACACCACAGGTAGGCGCCCAACCCCGTAAGCGCGAACGAGTTGAGGAAAAGCAAACTGATCGCCGCCGCCATGTTGATGCCCAGTGGCGAGAGAAGGATCGCGATTATGCCATAGAGAATGGTATGGGTGTGGAAAGCAAAACTGCACCCAAACGGCCAGGCGACCTCGGAACACCAAAGGGGATTTTGGTGAAGATGAAAGAGCGAGAATTTCAACCACCAGATGTTCCAGGTGAGCATCTCGGGGTCGCCCGGCCCGCCCGGCAGATCGCGTCCGATCCGAAGCGCAACGGGCCAGGTCAAAACGATGGTCGCTACGAGGAAAAGAGCATAGACGCGAAGGATCTCTCGACCGCTGGTCCGTTGGGCAGAAACGGTACCGGGGGCATGGGCAGCCTGTTCGTGGGTTTCGGATGGCTTGTCGTCTGCCGACATTGCGCTGCCGGTGCTCACAGGACATCGCCCTCACTTGATCGCCCCATAGTCAACCTCAACTGGCTTGGCCCAGGCGGTTGAGAAGCGTGCCCAGTCGCTCGACCGTTGCTTCCATCACGTCACCGGGTTGGACCCAGACGGGCGGTTTGCGAAAGCAACCGACCCCCGGTGGGGTTCCCGTCGAGAGAAGATCGCCCGGCCGAAGGGTGATGTCCTGGGAATAATAATGAATCAGATAAGGGATATCGAAAACCAAGTTGGACGTGTTGGATTCCTGCATTCGATGGCCGTTGAGATCGAGCCACAGCGCCACCCCATGTGGGTCGGGCACCTCGTCGGCCGTGACGAGGAATGGACCATTGGGGCCGAACTTGTCGAGGCTTTTGGCGCGTACCCACTGCCCGTCGCGGCGCTGGTGGTCGCGCGCACTGATGTCGTTGACGATCGTGTAGCCGGCGATGCAGGCCATCGCCTGCTCGCGCGGGACGCGATGGCACGTGCGACCGATCATGACCGCCAGTTCGACTTCGTAATCAATTTGTGTCGTTGTCATCGGGAGGGGGATGGTCTCGCGATGGCCTGCCAAGGCGTTCTCCATCTTGGCGAAGAGAATCGGCGCCGTGGGAGGAGCGATTCCCTGCTCGCGACAGTGGTCAGCATAGTTCTGACCAATGCACATGAACTTGCTTTCCGGCTCAACGACCGAAAGGAAATGGATTTCCTCTTCGGCAAGACGTGGAAGCGATGAAGCGCGGGTCGAAACCAGAGTCTCGAACTCGCGCCGTTTGCTGCCGTCAAGCCTCAGGAGATCGAGGATGCGGCAGAGGCGACCATTGCCGAGCTCGGTGACGTCCGCGAAGACATCGCCGACCTTGGCGCCCAACCGCCGCTGGCCGTGTTGTTCGAAGTTAAACCATCGCATGACAATCCGCCTCACCTGGAGCCAGTTAGCCGTAAGGGCAATTCACGAATTGCGCCGATCCTCTGGCATTCCCGAGCCCAAAGCGCAAGAGATTCCTTTGCCTCGTCAGATCACGAGCCAGTTGCGAAATCGTGAGAGCCGCAATGGGGGCGGGTGTGGAGGGGGATGAAGGAAACGCTTACTCCAGGCGGTGCGCGCCAATTGGGGATCGTGGGCGGTGCTGGGATGCGTCGCTCCACGTGGCCCCCAACCATTATTTCAGGGACGGGAGACCAAACCGACCAGAGCCTGCTCCTCGGTTATCCCGCCCTGCTCTATCTATCAATCGAAAGGCGAATCAGGGTCGCCAGGTTATCTCAAGGTCGCTTCGATCCGTCGCGCGAGGGCCACGAGATCGAGCCATCGCTCCCGTTCTCCAGTGTATCCGGTCAACAGAACGGCCCCGCTTGTTCCCAAGGCGATCCGGACGGGATAGTAGAGAGGCGTCTTCATGTGCTCGACGAGGACGGCCTGCATGGACTCGCCGACGGTTTTCGCCGCCGAGGCGGTGTCCTTCGACAGGACGATGAAGTTCCGAGCGAACTCAGTGTTGCCCATTTCGACTTGTCTTGAGAGGAGCTTCTCGTCCACCCAGGTCCTGGCGATAATCTCCACGGGCGAGCCCACGGAGCGGAACCGGTCGGATTCGATCATGCAGGCGGTCCCGAATCTTCGGCCGCGGCGATACTCACGATAGTTGTATCCGCAATCGAACAGGAACACATTCCGCTCGCCGGATTCGACCGTCATGATGTTATCGAGGCTGAAGGTCTCCTCAGGGAACAGCCTCTCGACTTTGGCCGCGAGTCCCTGCGCGTCGGTGCGTGAGTAGGTCCAGCCTCGGGCCTGCGCAAATTCCTCGACGGCCTTTGCATGTTTGCGGCCCGATCGAAAAGCCATGACGGCCGCCGCGATGAAGACCCCGACCACGCAGGCGATGATCAGCAGCGTGCCGGGTTGCAACGAACCGCGAATCCCGTTCATGCGCGCGTTCCTTTCGACATGAGACTGAGACCGAACAGAACAATGCTCCCGATAAGAAGCCCGGCAGCCAGGACTATGCCGATCACGTATGCCATAATCTGGGCAAGATGTGGTTTCACGAACACGATCCGGTGTCCGGCATCGTTCGAGCTACAGTACTTTCTGGCTGGCTCCTATCGCCGCCTCGACGACACGAGCCAGGCGAAGGCGGAATATCGGCGAGCTCACCAGATGAAGCCGCGCTCAGCGCCTGTCCTGCTCAATCTTGCCTTTCTCGAATTGCGCCAAGGCAACGCCCGCGAGGCGCAACGTTACCTCGAACTGGCCCGCCAGATTCTTCCCAACGATCGCGCTATCGGCGAGCTGCTCCAAGCGATCGCCACAGGCCAGGCCACGAGAATTCTTGCCGAATTTCAAAAAAGCACCGACCCAGACAGCAGCCCGTCACCTGTCCCGTAAAACTGATCTTGAGGGCTTGACTTTGAACCGTCCTGCGCAACAATGAGTTCGATCTTCGAGATATGGAGACGACTTATGGGATATAAGCAAGAGAAGCCACCTCAAAGGGAGCGGATAGCTCCAACAGGGCGTGCAGGCTCCCTCCCACAAGCAGGTATGAAATTGAACGAGGTGTTTGTCCACTCTTGCGAGCGAATGCCTGAGCTGCCCAATGGCGTAGTGGATTTGACAG
>Ga0315280_10010269_pt1 | contig 11788 bp, 11 predicted proteins | sample YL17G06_40_MG_FD_203697 | JGI IMG/M metagenome (GOLD analysis project Ga0315280, IMG submission 203697) | Sediment microbial communities from Yellowstone Lake, YNP, Wyoming, USA - YL17G06_40 | ecosystem: Environmental > Aquatic > Freshwater > Lake > Sediment | place: USA: Wyoming | collected... | reverse complement strand
CGGGAAGTCTAGATCTGGCACCCACTCGACCCATCGTGCACGCTTTGCTTCTAAAGCCTCGACTATGCTCTGGACATGTTCGGGCCGAGTGTAGTCCGACGTGGTGAAGAAATTGACCGGGGTGGGGTTTCGCAGGCCTAGGGCAAAGTTCAAACCCGGGAAGGCAAGAAGATAGTCGGAGGGCCTCATGTGCGATAGATACCATTGGAATATCTGTGGTCTTTCGCTATCGAAGGTGGCGACCCGGCCAGCAGGGAGATCCAAAGTCGCATGCCAGCGAGTTTGGATGCTGTGGGTCTCCGCGATCATCAGGGCCAGGAGCCCCACCCACAAGAACGGCAGCGCAATACGTTCGATTCTTCCAGGCTGTTTTGCGAACCAGACAAGGAGTATGAAGGCCGGAAGAGACACCGTACATAACCGGTAGTTCAGGGCCGAAGGGGCAACCCCGAGGAACAGGAACAAACCGACGATGCTCACCAGCATCAGCCGGTCCCAGGGTTCCTGGGGCCGCATGTTCCGTTCACGTCGCGCCCGGAAGAAGAACAGAAAGTAAATCCATGGAACCAGGAGTTCAACAACCAGCCATGTTCCCAGGCGGGTGGTCGAATACCAGTTTTCAATAGGAGGCAGGTCTGCACCATAGACCGTCCAGGTGTTGGAGGGGTTCGAGCGGTAGTAGTTCATCCCAAAGACGAATGTGCAATAAACGAAGTTCTTGAGGCCGGCCTTCCAGACGAAGTAACTGTTCAAACCTGCGAACGTGATTAGGAAGCTCCCAAGCAGGTGGGCTTCCCGCCGTGCCAACGATCGCCAAGTCTCATTCCTCTCCTTGCGTTCCCAGAGCAGGAAGACGCCCACACCAAGGACGGCAACCAGTCCCCGGGACTGATTGAACCAGGCGCTTAGCCCACAGAGCGCGCCGGCCGCGACCAGGCGTCCTGGGCTTCTCTTGTCGATCAGAACGGCCAGGGCCGTCATGACCGCCAGTGTGCTGTACCAATGATGACTTCCCGTATTCATAGGTGCATTTCGAAACGGAATAGCAAGGAACAGGAAGCCAGGCAGGATGATGGACGCTCCGGCGAAAAGCCTTCTTGATATCAACACACTCGTCCAGGCGAAGCCAACACCCAGGCAAATTAGCGCGGCGTTTGGAACCCAAGCCCGCACGCCGAACAGATAGAAGAGAGCACACCAGGTGGTCTCAGAGCCGGGGCCCGTGAATTGGAAAAAGTCCCGGTACATGACCTCACCATCCAACAGTCGCCAGCCGTTGAGGAGGTAGACGGTCTGGTCACCGGAGGGGAGTGTGGGGACATTCGGAAGGATGAACAGTTGCAGGTAGAGGAAGATCGCCACGGCGACTAAAATGTAGACTGTACGCCTTCTCCCACATTCTGGCATCAGGAGATTCGGAGGCCCCATCGGTTGTGTCATGCACCGCGTTTTCATTGACAGCCTTCCCGGATTTGGCACCGCCTTCCATCCGGGTTTCCTCACAGGCTGTATTTCGTAGAAAGATCAGCGACACGGTCGAGAGCATTCTGCCAGGTGGGGAAACGGTGAGAAAACTGTCCGACCAAGTTTCGGGCGATCTGGTCGAGAGGCAGTCCGTCAGCCATTTGTTGAAGAATCACCCGATCGATGCGGCTGTCCTCGTTGAGCGTCGGCACGAACGTCTGCGCGCGTTTGCGAAGGTTCTCCAGGGAAACCGGAGCGCCCTGAAATGTCGATTGTCGAAACGAGACAAGGGTTCGAGAAGCGTCAGGGCCCGTGGTGATGTCGGTGTTCCACCCCCACACGTAGTCTTCGCCGGCGAGGTCGGCGCGAATTTGAACCGAGACTTGGTCTCCGGGCGAAAGCTGTACGGGCCGGAGCCAGGGGAAGAAAACATACCCGAAGACGTTTTCCTTTCGCGAGCCTGGGGAATTGGAGAAGGCGACACCGTCGTATGCTTCGCAGTCAAACCAAGCCGCGAGGCCGTGTACGGTGGTGCCTCGATCCAGGGTCCAGAGGATTTGACCGTCGAGGTTGGGGGTCGAGAGGGTCCGATAATCCAGCGTCGCCCAGCAGCGTGGCTCGCAGACCAGGCAATCACGACTAAGGCGAGGCCTCGCCAAATTGTTCACCGCTTGGTCCCGAATGGATTGAAAGTCAAAACCGTAACCATTATTTTCCCAAGGCTCAACCAAAGCGCCATAGGCCTCCGGGGCGTGCGCCAGCGCCGCCCATAGGGTTTCCTGTTGGGGAATCAAGCGGCCGCCAGGCGTCAGAAACCGATCTCTGGCATCCATGATCGACCGCAGGCTATTTTGATAAGCGGGGAGGACCCCATGTATTTCGGCGACAATCACATCTACCTTTTCGCGCAGGTCAACCCGCGTGGAAATCCCCTGGATGAACTCGATGCGGTCCGCAAAGCCGTTGGCGGCGGCCGCCTGCCGCGCCGCCTGAATGACATCGCCGGGTTCGATGGCATACACTTTGCGGGCGCCCAGGCGGCAGGCCAGAAGAGCCATAATCCCCGTGCCGGTGCCGATGTCTAACACGACGGAATCGTCGCGCACCACGGCGCACAGCGCGTCGGCGTAAGCACCCGTGCGAACTCTGTCCAGAATCATCTTGCCGTAGTTTTCGATCGAATACCCCTGCATCGCAACCTCTGCGGAGAATCCCCGCATGCCGACAACCGCTCGTAGCGACTGCCTTCAGACGGACACATCAGTCAAAAACAAAAATGCTGGGATGACGCCTCTACGTAATGGTCTCCTTTAGGCGGGCACATCACATTGAAAATTTCTTCACCGATAGAGCGACGCCTCCCCCTTCCGGATGGCGGCTCCGCCCTTCCTGAAAACGATCATCCCTTCGCGCGCAGGCGGTAAGGGAGGTACACCCCAGAGTCGTGCTGGGACACTAAGGCGAAATAGTGGCAGAGTTCGTTCCGGCGGCTTCAAGCATCGCCTGAATCATGCCGCAGTGGTGGCCATCTTCATACCGTCACTACCAGCATCAACGGCGCCAGTCGTGCCAATTGATTGGGTGATCATCCCTAAGTCCCCGTACACTTCGAGGCAGGGCTTTTGGTAGACCTTCCTGGTCGACCCTTCACTGGCTGGTCCATGCTTGCTCTCTTGTAGTTCCATTGGGTGCCTCCACTGTGCCTATAGTTTGTTTCCTGAACTCCAGGTTGCGCAACCAATAGGCCAAGCCAATTGGCCGCATGTTCACGCGAAAATCTTCGATGTTCTTTCCCACGCTTCGTGGGATTCGTTCGGGGCTAATATACCATAATAGCGCTTCGGTGACAGGAAAATTTGGCATCCCGGATCGGCGCGCTCGCTCATAAGTTGGGTCCTTTGCCAGCGGTGCCTTGGGACGGCTAACCACCTGCCGGGGCAAGGCGCCGGCGAGAGCCCGGCGCGAGACGTACTTGTTGCAGCACCAGGGGATGGCTGGAACCGACAGCAGGAATCGCAACATCCGGAGGTCCAAGTAAGGATGCCGCACCTCCGAGGCAGTTCGGGAACCCAGGATGTCGAAGCTCTCCAAAAGATCCTGCCAAAGCGAAATGGACATCGCTCGGTAGCCCCTGGGGCGCGTGGGGTGCGCAGGCGGCAGCCCGGATTGCAATTCTTCCCACCGCTCGCGCAACCGCAGGCGCGAGGCGAAGTCCGGGTTGAGCCACGCGGGGAAACTCGGCTTCCGGTAACCCTGCAGCCAATTCCTGACCCTGCCGACGAAGGGTATCCGAGGATGCCCCACCACGTGGAACCAGAAATCCGGGAGCAGCCGGTGCCAACGCCGTTCCTGGACGAGATGGGCCAGATGAGCGCGCCAGTCACAACGAAGGGCGTTGTCCGGACCTTCTCCATAGAAGAACACCCGGCTGTGAGAGGCAATTTGCTTCTGATATTCAACTCCCTGGACGTAGGCAAATGGGTCAGCCACGGGTTCCGGAGCAGGGCTTAGAGGTTGTTCATCCCAGGGAGTGAGGATTTCCTGACCGCTCGCGTAGAAGTGGATTGGAATCCCCAAGTGCTTGGCCACGAGGCCCGCGTAGTAGCGCTCCTGGTCACGAATCAGGCGGTCGTAAACCGCGGTGAAGGCCTCGACCGAAAAAGCGCCCGGGCACTCCCGCAGGAGGTCGCACGCGGCGGCCGCCATGCCGGACGAATCCAGTCCGCCGCTCATATAAATGCCGATGCGCTTCGTTCGCAGGCGGTCGCGGACCGCCGCGCGCAACAGCTCCTGGAAGCGGTCGGCGTAATCCTCGGGCCGGGGATAATGAACCGGGTCGTCGATGGGCAGAGTCCAATAACGCCTGATGCGGACCCCTGCCGGTGACCAGGTCGCCGTGTGCGCCGGCGGCAGCCGCTGGATGTCCGCGAAGGTGGTGGTCGCGCCGTCTTCATTCAAGCCCGAGAGGAGAAAATCCCCGATCGCGGCTTCGTTCAACTTGTCGGAAACGGCGGGATGTTGGCGAATACAATCCAGGGTGTTACTGAAGATTACAGAGTCTCCGAGCTGGGCGTAATAGAAGGGTTTCACTCCCAGGTGGTCGCGGGCGCAAAAGAGGCGCCGCTCGCGTCCATCCCAGATGGCAAACGCAAAATCACCCATCACATGCTCGACGCAACTTTCGCCCCAAGCGTGATAGGCATGCAGGATGAGCTCGGCGTCAGTTGCTTCCGCCAGATTCGTTCTTCCCTGTGACTCGAGCTGTGGGATCAGACCCGCCCGGTCATCCACACGGGCATCGGCGGTAATCCAGACGTGGCCATCCAGGCTACAAGGCTGTCGCTCATGCTCGGATTCAAAGGTGGTCCACAACGCCGTGTGGCCCAGGCCGACATGGTGATCGGTCCAACTTTCCTGCGCGTCGGGACCTCGGAAGGCGAGAAAATCTGTCAGGCGTTGCAACAGCGGCGGGTCGACCGGCGCCTGATCCAGGTTGACGATGCCAACAATGCCACTCATTCTCAGCCGCCCACCCGCAACTATCCATCTTGCTTTAAGTGCAAAGCGAACTACAACAGACACCCTACCCGAGTTGCCGAACCATGGTCATATTTCCGAAAGAACAACTTCCCGAACCTCAGAAAGGCGGCTTAGCACTCTCGGGTAAGAAATCATTAACACGGGCACCCTGGCGACAAGCTGAGTCATCGCCGCGAACTGGCGCTGAAGGCGCTCGGGGTCTGTGAGCAGGCGGTTGAATGTGCCCCTCAGCAACTCTACGAAAGCCTCCCTCGGGGGCAAGTGCGTTATGCTCATCGTCCGCTTTCGGGAGACCTTACGAGACGAACTCAGCACACAGATCGCTTTCAAAGGCGTGGCCGCCCGGCAAACCTGATTCTCAGACAACGGAATGACCAGTTTCGTTGTCCGGTCGTTCATCGGAACTCCCCCTAAATTCGCCTTCAGGAACGCACGGGCTACGCTTGGAAAAAGCTTGATCCGAGGCGGACCAGGATAACCGCAAAACCCCTCGCCGTTCTTCCTCAAAAGCAAAAGGTCGTCAGTGAGCAACTGGTATCCGGCCTCAAGAAAAGAGGCAGCCAAGCTGGACTTCCCGAATCCGCTGCTGCCAAGGAATGCCACCGCAAGCCCGCTGATGACGACCGAGGTCGCATGCAGAGGTTCAAGCCCTCTCTTGACCAGCGCAAAGGAAAGAGCCTGCCCTAAAGCATAAACCTGAAACGCCTCCTTGGAAGCCGCGTCATGCCAGCCACAAGTGATTTGGCGGCCATCGGCCGACACCAGGAACTCGAAGAGCCCTTCCCATCGCACATAACTCGATCCGTCCTGCAAAAGGGCATGCTGGTACCACGCTGCCGGATCTGGCCGCAAGGTAGCGCCCTGGAGCGCCTTTGAAAACAGTGAAGATGAGCCGACTCGGAGCTCGATTTCCGGAAAATTAGAGTCCTCAGGCCCGGGCAGGGAGAACGGTACTTGGCTCCGCAGGGAGATGCCGTACACGCCATACCGATAGAACGTTCCCTGTCCTTCTGATTCCGAATCTACTGCCTGCATCGAGCGGCTCTCGCAGACCTCGACGCCACTGCTATTTCCGTTCTTGAGGTTCTGCGACATTTATTGATCCCTTCCCATGTTGCTGGCCAACCAACTTTACCTGGTCCGCGCCGAGCACCTCTGCGGCGATGAGGTATTCCTGCTGGCTTCGCTAGCGCTCCCTATCTGTCACCAAAAGCCAATTCCCATCCAGAGAGCACAATGTCGAGTAGCGCTCCCTCGCCGGGCCACCCATGATCACTCGTCCATCATGCTCAATCCACGCATGGGCGTCGAGTTTCCCGTCTGACTTTGCTGTCCCTACGACTACCCGAGCCTTGACACCCCGCCTCGCCAGCAATGCAAAGAGGACTAGGGCTTTCTTCAAACAAGTCGGGCGCAGTGGGTGGAGGCGCGAAGCCAACTCCACACAATAACCCACCCGCTCGGCGTTCGTAGGTGCCCGGTTGCTGCCCTCCCGCTCAGCCGGCCTGTCGTTCTCAAGGACAGCAAGCAAAGTCTTCAGCTTCAGGACACGCAGGCCGAATTCGACGACAGCAAACCAGCCCATCGCCTGAATGATCAAAAGCCAATCCGAAGCAGAGAGCTGGAAAGCCTTTCGCAGCTTAAGAACCAGATTCTTTCCGTTCGTCACGTTGAGAGACACCCACCAACCCTTTGGCCCGCAACTCCTCCACTAACCGGAGCAAATCGCTCTTGAGCACATCGGGAGAGACTCCGTACTCCGCACGCATCGCCTCGAAAACCCTACCCAACGACCGGTGCTCCTGAATGAGCGCCCAGATCCGGGTCCCGACTTCGTTAAGACCGAAGTAGGTCCCAGTCTCCAAGTTCAGGATGACCGCCTCCCCCTCAAGCTCGCGGAATACGACATTGTCGTTATCTATCGCAACAAAGCATTCCAGTGAAACCTGATTTCCATCCATTTGTGCTTCCCTAATCTACTCACACCCCAGATTAGAACCCTGGGGAGCTGTAACTCACGTTCAAGACCGATTGGCGTCCGCATTCGTCCGTGAGCTGTTGATCTCTCGTCTCGCCGTCACCCTAGCCGCGCCTTCGCAAGCTCTCGGGAAAACGTGTAGTGGCGGACTGTTAGCGAGCCCAAGGCCCCTTTGAATGAGGAACTCAAAACTGCGGAATTCCCTGCGGCAAGTTTTCTGCTCCCTTGCTGGACTAGGCGCGTGTACACAGCCCGTTTCTTTGGGCCTGAACGTAGGAGCACTTCGTTTGTAACCCTGGGTACCCGTGATGGTGAGCAAGAAGCCCGTCCAGGATGCTGAAGAGTCCCTCTAGAACTACGCAAGGCGGTAGTACCGAGCTGCTATGTGCCGTTAGTACACCCCCTCGGGCTTCGGACGGCGCTGACGCACTCCCCACCTTCCTCTTAGCTGGCGCTACCTAAGTGAGTTCAACTACCAGTTGCTGCGTTTTCCCGGGCTCGTCAACTACCGCCTAAGCTACTGAAAAATAAGTACGTTAACCTTCGTTAGCTACCCAGCTCACGATCAAAGGTCGGTTCACTCTTCTAACAGTCTCTGACCACCCAGCCCTCCTGAGATTACTACTCTCGAAAAATCATGTCAACGTCTTTTTCGGACGTCAGAAGTTACAGAGACAAGACCCACGGACCAGGCGACTGCACGTGCTTTGCCGGGATTCAGGGTGCGCCCCCCGGTCGGGGCGAGACTTGGACAGGGTACGCCCTACCCTTACAACCCTGGACACGAGCGGGCGCCGAACGGCTGTCCAAACTAGCGGGGGCCAGTAGTATTGGCGCGGCTGGGCTCGGGAGGTGGCGAGCGGGGTTTGGCGAAGCAGGTTGGGGAATGAACCTTAATGGTGCGGTCCAAGAAAAGAATGAAGAGTTAAGGCCCAAGTTGACGCGGGTTGGGCTGGCGGAGCGAGGATAGGTTCGGGAGGTGGTTCAGAGGGGCGGAGCCAAGTAAAGAGGCCACAATAGACGAAGAGCAGTTGACGTAGCAAGGCGACGAGACTGGACAGAGACCGGCCAAAGGAAGCTGGCTCGCCACGGCGTGCCGGTACCGGAGTAGCAGGATAGCGATCACGGCGGTCGAGATTCAAATTCTATGGGCATTGGCGCTGGTGCCGACAAAGCCCTTCACGCGGATTCAAAGCGCCGGCGACCTCAGCGACCAGGTGCCCCAGCCTTCTCCCCGGGGCAGGAATAACTTCGGAACTCGATGCGCCACGGGGACTGACCGAGATCGGGACGATATCTCTGTTTCCAGCCATAGCCCGGATCCGCGAGGTCTCGGCGTGACTCGGTGAGCTGACATCGTTCGCTGAGCCAGCTTTGGACTTTTTCCATCTCTCCTGTTCCCGGCAGGAAAGGAACTCCCTGCGCCAGCACGACAACGGGGCGCAGAGGCCGCCCAGCTTCCACCCATTCGCCCGGCGCATAGACCAACGGATGGAAGATTGTGTAGTCCAGAACTCCGCTGAGACGCGGCGCTGAAGTGCTAACTGGATTCTGCAGCGCCGACGTGAGGTAAAAGAAGAACGAAGGATGGTTGCCGATCACGATGGCGCCTCGCTCCAGGCGGCGGGCGGCCTCCTGGCCGGCCTGGGGCCACGGCTCGAGGAAGCGCGGCGCGGCGTAATATTGCCGGGAAACGATTCCAAACCAGCCTATCCCGAACACGAGGGCCAACGATACGAAAAGGCTGCGGCGAAGTGCTTTTGAAGCGAGAGTAGCAAGGGTCATGCTCAGCGGAAGCAGCAGCCAGGGCGCCATCAGCATGGGGCGTTTGGTGGTCAGGATGCCCAGCACGACCATCGCCGCGAACATGACGAAGAAGTAGAACAGAAACCGCCGCGCGCGACTGGTGCCGCGAAGCACCACCACCCCGAGGCTCACGGCGATAGCCAGGAACGCGGGCACGCTAACCCACCAGAACCACGGAGCCATCGATTCGCTCACAAAGAGGACGTATCCAGCAAGCCCCGCATAGAACACAGTGCTAACAAGGGAGTGTGGCAACTCCGGGCCGAATCTTACTTCGTGGACGACGGAACGCCATAAAGGGAAGTACGCCAGGAGCAACAGCAGAAACGTCCCCGCAATCCTGCGCCAGTGCTTGAGGGCAATCTCGCGCTGCTCCACCCAGAGGTCAAGAGCGAGGCAGGCAAGCATCAGCCAGCCGAGGTAGTTAGAATAAACTAGGGCGAGTGCGGTAAGCGTCAGCAATACCCAGCGGGTGAGAGTCGGTCGCTCCAAAAGGCGCAGATAGGTATGCGTGACCAGGGTGACAAGAAAGAAGCAAAAGGAGTACCAAATAGCTAGCCGGCCAAAGTGGAATCCGTATGGCCACAACAGCCCGATGAGTAACAAGTTCTGCATGCCGGAAGGACCCGCCAACCGGCGGGCCGCCAACGCGAGGAGCCAGAGGCCAGGCAGATAGAAGAGGATCGAGGGCAAGCGCAGCAGGCGCAGGTCACCGGCTGTCAGGCGCAGCCAGCCAAGGAGGATGAAATCAAACAAAGGCGGGTGCTGATGTGACGACTCTCCAACCCAATATGCGTGGATCAACTGGGCGGCGGGCTCACTCGCGGGAACGAAAGTGTTGACCTCGTCATCGATGACCGTGAACCAGGGATTTGTGACAAAGAGTACCAGCCCCAGGAACAGGAGCGCTGCTACCCACGCGCCTGCGTGCACTTTGCCGGAGGAGCCATCCACGGTGCTCTTGTTGTCCGGCGGAAGCGGATCCATAGAGTGAGCTGTTTCCTTCCAGCCGAAATTCCCATTTGGATTCTCCGGCTGAGCGGTAATATACACCTAACCGCCTCCTGCCAGCGCCCGATAGACCAACAAACCGAGGACAAAGTAGATGGCGAAATGGACGGTCTTGCGGACGTCCGCGTTGAGGAGAATAAGAGTCTCCCCGGAGAGGGCCAAGTGAAACAGTTCGTTGCCGCGTTGCAAAAAGGCCAGCGTGCGCGAGGCCGCAAAGGAATCGCCGGAGAGGGAAAAGACCACACCCATCCACGCGGCAGCCTCCAGCCCCGGCGCGACCTGTCGGGGTGCTCTCATGCTTTGCTGAACCTGCCGGAAATCCCCCCTTCCGAAGTAGTATAACAGATCAGATGGTCGGACTTGCCGCGACCGATACGGTAATTCCCGCAACCGCCCGCGTTGATTCTGGTAGTATGAATCCCTACCCGGATGGCCGGTGTGCGCCCGCATCGACGGATAGGCAAGGTGTTCTGCGAGGGGTTTCGCCTATTCGCCATGCGGTGGTGCCTCGAGGGGTGAATGGACCCAAGTTGGCTGCAAACAACAGGGTTTCTGGTCCTCGGCTTTTTTGCCGGAGGCGTTGGAGCCCTGACCGGCATCGGTGGGGGCCTGATTGTGACGCCGGTTCTCACGCTCTTCTTTGGTGTGCCGATCCGTTATGCCATCGCCACCAGTCTGTGCTGCGTGATCGCCACGTCGAGTGGGGCTGCCGCCCGCTACGTCGAGCAACAAATGACGGACGTGCGCCTGGGCATGACGCTCGAGCTGGCGACGACGACGGGGGCAGTCTGCGGGGCGGTGGTGGCCGGCATTGTGAGTCGAGAGGTGCTAGCGGGCCTGTTTGCCTTCTTTCTCATCTACGGCGGTTCCTCGATGTTGCGGCAGGTCTTCAAGCCGCGCGGGGCGCTGTCCGACGACCCCAATGCTTACCGCGTCAGACATTTGCCCCTCGGCCTGGTCGGCTCGGGTGGAGCGGGAATCGTCTCCGGATTGCTGGGCGTGGGCGGTGGGATTATCAAGGTTCCTATCATGTATCTTGTGATGGGAGTGCCTTTCAAGATAGCCACCGCCACTTCGAACTTCATGATCGGCGTGACCGCCGCGGCCAGCGCTTTCATCTATTATGCTCGTGGCGATATGCTGCCGCTGATCGCGGCGCCGACGGCGATCGGGGTCTTTTTCGGCGCCAACGTGGGAACCCACGTTTTCCGCCGGGCGAAGAGCCGCTGGCTGGAAATTCTGTTTTCGGTTCTTACGTTCTACTTCGCGGCTATGATGCTGTGGAAAGCACTCCATGGTGGTTTTGCGCAGTAGGATTCTTGTGGCGAAGGCCTTCGAGCCGCCGCAGATTGACGACACCTGCTTTAGGCCGTCAACGCAGATTGAGGACTTACCACCGCCCTGCGGAGCGAGGCGGGGGCGACACGTGTGCACCTAGATTTGCGGGAGAAATTGGTGGTCAAATTTGATGCGGACAAAGGACGCCACTACATCGCGCTAGCCCTGCTTTACGGCTCGTTGATCTCGACGCTCGTCATGACGCTCGGGCTGGGCGTGCTGCTGGCGCGCGCGGCGGTGCTTTTTTTCTCGCCGCCGGTGGCCGCCGGAGAGTTCTGGGGGAAGCACGTTCGTAGCGCTGCCTTGGCGGTGATGCACGGCGGCATTCTGCTGCTCTTGCTGACGCCAGTCTTCCGCATCGTCGTTGCTTCCGTAAGTTTCTCCCTGGAGCACGACCGCAAGTATGTCCTCATTTCCCTCGGCGTTTTGCTGGTTGTCCTCCTGAGCATGGGGTTCTCTTTCAAGACTTAGCTGGAGATCCTCCGGTCGAGGCATCTCCACGCCGGGGGCCCCGCGCGCGAAAACGTGCCGGGGCGCGCCTTAATGTTTGTTGCCAAGACATGCTTTACACAGGGTGCCAGGACATCCTTTACACTTCAAGTCCGATTCTGGGGGCAGGGGAACCCGGAGGGAGCCCGGAGGGCGACCGGA
>Ga0315280_10010267_pt1 | contig 11788 bp, 9 predicted proteins | sample YL17G06_40_MG_FD_203697 | JGI IMG/M metagenome (GOLD analysis project Ga0315280, IMG submission 203697) | Sediment microbial communities from Yellowstone Lake, YNP, Wyoming, USA - YL17G06_40 | ecosystem: Environmental > Aquatic > Freshwater > Lake > Sediment | place: USA: Wyoming | collected... | reverse complement strand
GCCATTCCTGCGAAAAGCAGACAAGCATTGGCAGTTGCGTCAGGTGCTCTGTACTCAAACGTTCGCCTGCAACTATCCGCTTCTGCCATGGCTCCTTTGAAGCTCCACCACAAAGGTATGCGTATCAGCGCCAAACGGTTTCTGGCACCCCAGCTGATGTTTATTGGGGATTCCTTGTGTCCAAGAAAGCGCAAATACGAAATAGGCGTCGGATTCCCGAAAGCTGCGAGACTGAGCGCAAATTTGAGGATTCCACCTATCATCTCTTTCGCTTCAACACTCAAATCTCCACGCGGGTCTTCAACAATGTTTTTGCCATTTCTTAGTCCGCACAAGTGAATGTGCATTCCATTTCCAGCGTGCTCCAAGGATATCTTGGGTGAAAATGAGGCGGAAACTCCATGTCTTGCGCAGATATTGCGGATGACCCATTTTGCGATAGAAATCGTTTCCGCCATTTCAACCATGCTTTGAGGCATGAACTCTATCTCATGTTGTTCCATGACTTCCCCATCTTTCCCAACTAGTTTGCCGACCTCCGAATGCCCATACTTCGTATTAATGCCGATTTCTGATAATGCAACCAGAATGTCATTTCTCACATGCTCAAACTTGCTGAACGGCGCACATTCATGGTAGTTCTCGTCTGGAATGCTGGGGAATAGCGCTTCACTCTCTTGCCGCATAGAAATGATGAAAAACTCCAGTTCAGCCAACACCTTCAAGATTACACCGGTGGCAGTGCAAAGCCTGTTTTCAGCTCTTGACAGCACATTTTCAGGGGCAATGTCTAGAGGATTTCCATCTTCATCCAAGTATTTGCATAAAACATTCAGTGTAGGTGTCGTGGAAAAGGGGTTCAAGAACACTCGGCCCAGTTTAGGCATTACATAGATGTCGCTTTTGTGAGGGTCAATGAACGAGAATAGGCTTGAGCCATCAACTCGTTCACCCGATTCCAGTATCTCAAGGATCCGATTCTTATCCAGAGTTGAGAAGCTCAGGGCTTTCAATCGTCCATCTTCTGGAACGTGGCAGAAGTTAATGATCCTGACGTTGTTTTCTGAGACAAACTTCACGACTTCCTCTTTCTCCGAGAATCTAGGTGCTGCAATCATGGGAAACCATCATCTTTGCCGTAGGTGCCATATTGATTTTGATCCAGATATTTTAACTCTCCCATAAGAGTTATAATTATCAATAAGTATGGGTATGTCTTCATATGGATAAGTTTTGAGGATTCGCTACGTTTATTTATAAAAGGTAGCATTGAATAGATCAACAGACTGGTTGGAGAGCGATGTCTAAGAAGCCCCCATCGAGAGACGAGGCCTTAGAGGCCATAGACTTCATAGTGAACGTTCTTAAAGAACATGAAAAGGATCTGGACAAGCTGATAAACGAGCTTGGCACCATAACTGACAGAATGGGGGACACTGGCGAACTGAGCGGAAAAGTGGAAAAAGTTGAAGAAAGATTAAGCACGTTGCAGAACGAAATAGCCAACCTGATTACATACCTGTCAGCGCCTCATGAAGCCACTTCAGTACCTGTGACACAGGCACCTGAACGAAAAGATGAAGCCATACCAGCAAGAGAAGTCCGAGGGCCCCCAGTAATTCTGCGCTGCAAACAGTGGGAAGATTTCATGAACCAGGCATATCAAGCCCAATCTGTCTCCTTCCTGTACAGGGACGCTGAAAAAGCGTTTCAAGTAGACGCCTTGAAGAACAATCAGATAATAACCTACAGTGGCGAGCTTCCGAAGCCGACCTCACTGCTGAAATCGTGGCTTGCCAAGCAGCTAAGCGTCGAAGAGAAAAGAGTTCTGGAAGGCATACTAGCCATAGGCTAATCTGGTTCAGGGTATTTGCTCATTCGCACTCGTAAGCTTTTTATAGGACAATTGTATCTTAAGTCTTACGATGCAGTCTGGAGGGCCAAGGTTGAAGGCAATACTCAGAGCAGCCCAGATGTTTTTCTCCGTTTTCGAAGCCTTCTCCTTTCTCCTCGATGACGGAAATGGCTGACTCGATCGCCAACACACGATGAAGCCCTCCTCCACAACCAAAACACAAAGATGAAAACAATGGAAGAAAGCAGAACCCTCATTCAGAAGCTACATGAGGAATCCACGAAATTCGAAACGACAATGCAGGAGCTTCGACTCCTTAAGCAGGTGGCCACAGACTTAAGAAGCTACCGAATGATGATGGCCATCAAAAAATACGACTGAAAATCCCAAGATAGAATGCTTAAATATCTTCCATCGCTATTTCTATGGGAAACTCATGGAAACAACGGCTAAGAACGTACAATTCTACAACACCTTAACGCGCAGAAAAGAGAAATTCAAACCCCTACAACAAGGCACTGTACGAATGTACACGTGCGGCCCCACAGTCTGGGATTTCGCTCACATAGGAAACTTCAGATCCTTCGTCTTCGAAGACCTACTCAGAAGATGGCTCAAATATCGCGGTTTCAACGTTATCCAAGTGATGAACATCACCGACGTCGATGACAGAACAATCGCAGCCTCAAAAAAACAGGGGATTCCTCTTAGTGAGCACACGAAGCAGTACATCAAAGCCTTTTTCGAGGACATGGCTGCACTGAACATTGAGAGAGCCGAGCATTATCCGAGAGCGACCGAAAACATCCCTGAAATGGTTGCTCTAATCAAGAAGCTGATGGAGAAAAAATACGCATACAAAGGAGAAGATGGTTCCATCTACTACGACATCTCAAAATTCAAGAACTACGGAGAACTCTCCAAGTTCAAGGTTGACCAACTTGAAGCAGGCGCAAGGGTCAAAGTGGACGAGTACGACAAAGCAGAAGCAAGAGATTTTGCACTGTGGAAAGCATGGACAGAAGACGATGGCGACGTTTTCTGGAAAACTGAAATCGGAAAAGGAAGACCCGGATGGCACATAGAATGCTCCGCAATGTCCATGAAATACCTGGGAGAAACACTTGACATTCACACAGGGGGCGTTGACAACATGTTCCCCCATCATGAAAACGAAATCGCACAGAGCGAAGCAGCCACTGGCAAGAAATTCGCGAACTACTGGCTTCACTGCGAACACTTACTGGTTGAGGGAAAACGAATGGGCAAAAGGTTCGGCAACTACTACACGCTGAGAGACTTAATGGAGAAGGGCCACGACCCAACAGCTGTTCGATACCTGCTCTTGTCAACGCACTACAGGCAGCAGTTCAACTTCACTTTCGAAGGACTGAATGCGGCCAAAAACGCGATTGACCGTCTGAGAAATTTCATGCGAAGACTCCTAGATGCAGACGGGCAAAGCTCAGAAGGAAAAACGAAGCAGCTAATGGATCAGGTTCAAAAAGACTTCAGCAAAGCCATGGATGATGATCTGAATACAGGTCTAGGCCTAGCCACGATTTTTGAATTCGTCAGAGAAACCAACAACCTCATCGATGCTAGCAAACTCAGTAAGGAAGAAGCACAAGAGCTCAACGATCTTATGATGGGATTCGACAAAGTCCTTGGGTTCATTGGTGAAGTGAAGGAAGAGAAGTTGTCTGAAGAGGCTAAGAAGCTTATGCTCAAGAGAGAAGAAGCCAGAAAAGCCGAAGATTGGAAGACGGCCGACGAAATACGCAAGCAACTCAAGAATATGGGAATAGTAGTCGAAGACACGGCTCAAGGCGTCAAGTGGCGAATAGAGAAAAACTAGCCGAATGCAGTTTTGCCGAAGTTCCATTCACCGCTTGCATATTTCTTCCGCAATTCGTCTGCGAGTTCGAGTTCATATGACCTCATTCTACCTTCCGCAAGCTTAATGTTGAGTGCCTGACTGAATCCTTCCCCGAGGGCCTGAGTAACCTCTTGAATTGAAACTTGCTTCCCGAGCTCTTTGCTAATCGAAGTCATCCTGCTCATCGCAACATTAATGACTTCCATGCGTGTTTTTGCCCATGGAACACGAAGCAACGTGAACATTTTCTCGAAATCAACGTCCAGAAGAAGTGTTCCATGTTGAAGAACGACTCCAGCCTTGTGGGTTTGTGCACTTCCTGAGATTTTCTTGCCTTTCACAGTCAGGTTTGGACAGGCTTTCGCGCTGCCTTCATTAAAATCCGCAGTGACTCCCAAGACCTCGAGGGCTTCTGCTAGTCCAGCGTATAATCTTGCATATATCGCAGATATGTCCGAGGTGCCCAGGTCTTGCTTGCTGACTACTACGCTGTAGGTGACCTCGTCTCCAAAATCATGGTAGACTGTTCCCCCTCCAGTGATTCTTCTCACAAAGTCAACACCTTGCTGTCTGCAATTCTCTAGCTGAACCTCATTTTCTATGTTCTGAAACTTCCCAATAGAAACCGCAGACGGGTTCCAACGATAGAATCTTAACGTGTTCGGGACCACGCCCTTAATTCTGGCGGCCAATATGGCTTCGTCGATTGCCATGTTCCTGTAGGCATTGCAGGTTTCTAGTTTCAATAAGCGCCAAGCGTCCATCAAATCGCCTTTAGCACACATGACCTAGTTCGCTCATAGCTTAATCCGTGCGTTTTGCTTTCTATGGATTAACACAAGAAAAGCGTAAATCGGCAACTTATAGCTTTCACTTGTGGAGCATTGATCCTTGAATGGCAGAGTCATAATGCTGCTGGATTTGGACTACTTCTTCGCGCAGGTTGAGGAGACAAGAAACCCCTCAATAAGTGACAAACCTGTGGTTGTATGCGTGTATTCCGGACGCAGCGAAAACAGTGGCGCAGTAAGCACGGCAAACTACATAGCTAGAAGACTTGGGGTGAAATCTGGGATGCCTATTGCCTTAGCGAAAGCGAAACTGCAAAATGTCGAATCGGTATTTCTGCCTGTGGATCATAGCTTCTACGAGCAGGTCTCGGACAGAATTATGGGCATTTTAAGGGCTTACGCTGACAGCTTCGAACAGGTGGGGATAGATGAAGCATACTTGGATGCAAGCCAAAGAGTAAGAGGAAGCTTTGGAGCAGCAGCAGAACTGGCGCAGAGAATGAAGAAGGAAATCAAAGTCCAACATTGTCTCACATGCTCTGTTGGTGTTGGGCCCAACAAGCTTGTCGCCAAGATTGCAGCCGACAGCCAAAAACCGGATGGTCTGACAATAGTTAGGCCAGAAGAAGCTGTGGCTTTCTTGTCTCCGTTACATGTCAGTCGTCTAATAGGTGTCGGTGCAAAAACCACGGAGAGAATGCAAGCATTAGGAATTAGCACCATTGACGACCTAGCAAGGTACGATGTGCAAAGGCTGATTGACGTCTTTGGCAAGAACCTCGGGCTTTATTTCCACGATGCTTCTGCTGGAATTGATGACGAGCCAGTTCAGGAGAGAGGTGAGGCTGAGTCAATAAGCAGGATCTCAACGTTGAAAGAAGATACGTTTGACCTGAGATCCATACTTGAAAAAACAAACAAGCTGTGCGGGGAGATTCATGCCGAAACTCTTCAAAGAGAACTCAGTTTCAGAACTGTAGGAATAACTGCAGTCATGAAAGACATGAGTGTTCACAGTCGCTCCAAAAGCTTTGACAGTCCAACAAACGGGCTGGAAGTTCTTGAGCAAACGGTCAAGCAACTCTTGGAGAAATTTCTCAGCGAGTCAAATATTGAGATTCGGAGGGTTGGCGTGAAGGTCTCAAGCCTTGCTAAAGGGGAAAAGAGCCAAAAACAGTTGACAAGCTTCATTGAACAACCTAGAAAATGAATCAAGCCAGCATTCAGCAATCCTTATTTGCCCCGTCACTCCCTCCTTCTCGGACATACATGTCTTCAGAAAGAGAAAACTCGAAACGCGCAAAACTGCCTCCAGGACAAGCTCCGATCAGACAGCTGCTCAGGTGGGGGACAGACCACCCCGGGATAACCAGGTCTAATCCAAAGATTGACTTGAGAACCTACTCCCTGGTAATAGATGGAGAAGTTGAGAGGCCCATAAGACTCAGTTGGGAACAGATTGACAAGCTTCCCAGAAGTGAATCAATAAGCGATTTTCACTGCGTTGAAGGGTGGAGTGTGCTCAGTTGCAGATGGGAAGGCATCAAGTTCAACCACGTGGTTGACCTCGTCAAGCCCAAAGAAACAGCCAAGTCTGCTACCTTTGAGTGCGCAGACGGATACACGACCTCACTTACGCTTGATGACCTTTCGCATGACAGCGTTCTTCTGGCGTACAAGCTTGACGGGAGACAACTTGAAGAAGGCTATGGGTTCCCATTGAGACTTGTGGTGCCTGATAAATATGGTTACAAAAGTGCTCTATGGGTGACGAGAATAGGATTCACCTCCATGAAAGAAAAGGGCTACTGGGAAAAGAGAGGCTACAGCGACACGGCAGATGCGTGGAAAAACGATCGATTCTCAAAATAAATAGGGCCCCTTAAATCCATGTGCACCGGCTGGCAGATCCATACGTGTGTCAGCACTTGGGTTAGACTTTTATGGTTTCAGCTTCTGCTTTTGCCTCTTCATTCCGACTAGCCAGCGAAGGTCTCAATGGTGCTGCTTTGGCTCCTTTAAAATCATCTTGAAGTGAACCGCTGACGAACAAAGATCGAAGAATACGGCTTTGAACCTGCTTTTTGGGAGCATCTCTCATACCAGAAGCGTCTTAAAGTCAAGCTGTAAGATAAGAGTTTGAAGTAGAGATATGAGACTGGAGTGCGCTGGTCGTTGGAAACAGTCAAAGGCACGGCCAAGAAAATTGGGAATCTTAAAATTCAGGGTGCTAGAAACGTTGCGATAGCCGCGATTGAGGCTGTTGAAATTTTAGCAAGGGAGACAAAGACGAAAAGTAAGAACGAGTTCCTCGAGGAGATTTCAGAAGCCAAGGAGGTTCTTTTCGCTGCAAGAGAGACAGAACCTCTTATGAGGAACGCTATTCGTTGGATAGAAAGCCAAGTTAAGAAGAGCAGGGATATCAGAGTCGAAAACTTGGCTAAAATTATCTCTTTATCTTCACGTCAATTCCTCAGGAACCTTGAACACTCAAAGGAAAGAATCGCCAATATTGGGGCCAAAAGGATAAGGCATGGTTCGGCAGTTCTCACGCACTGTCATTCTTCAACTGTCACGTATCTGCTGAAAAGAGCAGCGCAAGAGGAAAAAACGTTTGAAGTGATCTGCACCGAAACGAGGCCTCTCTTTCAGGGAAGAACAACTGCAGAGGAAATGCTAGGGCTTGGAATAGAAACGACCATGATTGTGGATTCAGCTGCTAGGTACTTCATGAATCAGGTTGACTTGGTGATTGTGGGCTCTGACGCCATAACGTCAGAGGGAAACGTGATAAACAAGATTGGAACGAGCATGATAGCCTTGGCTGCTCATGAAGCCCGCACGCCATTCTACGTTGTCTCAGAGCTGTTGAAGTTTGATCCTGCAACCGTGTATGGCGACTGTGAAAAGATTGAGGAAAGAAGCCCGGCTGAAATCTGGAAAGACGCTCCGGCAAAGCTTACTATTCGCAATCCTGCTTTCGACGTGACTAGACGAGACTACATTCACGGAATAATATGCGAAGAAGGAATCGTCTCTCCACACTCAATCATGGAAGTGGTCCGCAGGAAGTATCCATGGGTTTTCGACCAGAATTTCTAAGCAGCCTATGCCCAAGTCTGCAGTGCCAGTTTCAGTTCTCTGTGATCTTGGGCGTATTTGTCCAAAGTCATGCCGCTCAAAGTTGCATCTACTGCTTGTCTCATCGCCTTTGCCCCCGCAAGCGTTCCATCTGGGTGACCATGAATACCGCCTCCAGCTTGTATGACTAAGTCTTTCCCGAAAAGCTTGATTAGAGCCGGAACCAGCCTCGGATGCAAGCCGCCTGAAGCGACAGGCATAACTTGTTTCAGTCCACCCATTTCTGTTTTCAGTGCTTCGCAGTTTTCGATGACCTCATTGCGGGTCTCAGCCATTTTTCCCACGACAGTGCCTGCGTGAAGCTGGTCAACACCTATGATTCTGGCTACTTTGGCTATAACCTTCATTGAAACCCCATGTTTGCGATTCTTCGTGAATGCTGCGTGGCCTGCTCTGTGCGCGTGAATCACGAGGTCGAGATCCTTTTCCCGAATCGTTTGCAGCGCAGCAAAACCACACGTCAGAATATCCACCATGACATATTCGCCGCCATGATCAACGACAAACTGTGCCCTCTTCAGCATTTCTTTTGTCTCAGCCGTGATGTTCACCAGGTAAACCTTCTTTTCGCCTGTTTCGTCTTCTGCTTTGTTCCGTTTTTCCAAGGTTCTCGTGACTCGATTTTCAAAAGGATTGAATGCTTGGCTGCTCAGGTTTTCGTCGTCCTTGACCATATCACATCCTCCAACCCAAGCCTCGTAGGCCACTTGAGCATGATCAGCCGTCTTCAATCCAAGCTTAGGCTTAATTATCGTTCCGACCAGCGGCCGATCGTACACTTCTAAGAGATTGCGCACGCCTTCCACACCGAATTTCGGACCCTTGAAGCTACGTGCTATCTCTTGAGGGAAATCGGCATCTTCAAACCTCAGGTTCTTGATCGTTTTCAATCCGAAAACGTTTCCTGAAATGCTACTAAGTATGTTTGACATGTTCCCAGGCTCAAAAAGCCCAATCGGATAAGCCACTTTCACTGTGTTTCCGTCAATGCTGACCACGTGAGCAGCAAGCTTCTCCACGTAGGATTTCGTCGTGGTGAGCTCCGTCCACGTCCCTATGGAGCTTTCAGCTGCAACTGCCCCTGCAGCTTCCTCGATGCTCATGCCTTGTGGTTCGACGTGGAAAACGCAGATTACATCTGAATTTTCAGGCTTGTGGTTCAAGTCCACAAAATCCAAGTATTTCAAACCGATTGCGCCTCAAAATCTGATCATTGGATTAGGTTCCTTAAAAAATTTGGTTATCAATCATTCTGTTCTTCAAGGAACTGCACTTTCTGAAGATTCTTGTGATCAATTCAGCAACCGTTCTTGCGGTTAAACCTTTAACTTGTGAATACCTATGTGATTAAAGATGTGATGCGGATGCAACTCGAAGCTAGACTTCTAAACATACGGACTGGCGGAAACAGAATAGCCATACTGGCCGATGAAACTGCGAGCTGTCTAGGTGCACATTCGTCCGACAGGGTGAAAATCACCTGCAAGAACGAAAGCTTGATTGCTATTCTCAACGTTGCCAGCGACTTTCCTTCCAATTATGTGGGGCTTTATGAGGAGATTTCAGCGACGCTTCACGTGGGAGCCGGAGAAAACGTTGAAGTGGAACCTGCGGAACCCCCTGAGGCTCTTAGTCACATTCAGGCTAAGATACGCGGGGAGAGGCTGCGCCAAAACCAAATAGAGGTGATAGTGAGAGACGTGGTTGAACGTCATCTTAGCGACGTTGAACTCGCATCCTTGGTCACGGCCCTTTTTATCAACGGGCTTAGCATGGACGAGATTGAAGCCTTGTCGAGGGCAATGGTGAAGACTGGCAGAACCCTGAACCTTGACAAGAGTCCAATCCTAGACAAACACAGCATTGGCGGGATACCAGGCGACAAAACTTCATTGCTCGTAGTGCCTATCATTGCTGCAGCGGGCTTCACGATACCTAAGACCTCTTCAAGGGCAGTTACGTCTTCAGCTGGAACCGCTGATCGCGTTGAAGTATTATGTCCTGTTAACCTGACAATTGAGGAAATAACAGAAGTCGTTAAGAAAACCAACGGCTGCATGGTTTGGGGTGGAGCTCTGGAGCTAGCTCCGGCAGACGACCTCTTCATTCAGGTCGAATATCCACTGGCCATAGACCCGCTGCTTCTCCCGTCGATTATGAGTAAGAAGAAGGCCATAGGCGCCACTCACGTGATCATAGATATTCCAACTGGAAGAGGCGCAAAAATAAAAACAACGCTCGAAGCACAGGACATGGCAAATGATTTCATAGACTTGGGAAAGCGACTAAACATGAAGGTCAATTGTGCAGTGTCATTTGGCGAACAGCCCATAGGAAACGCCATAGGCCCGGCACTAGAAGCAAGAGAAGCGTTATCAACTATCATGGGAAAAGGCCCTTCAGATCTTATGGAAAAAGCAACAAGCATAGCGGGTATGCTTCTGGAAATGGTCGACATCACAAATGGAAAACAAAGAGCGCAAGACATCATAAAGTCAGGCAAGGCTGAAGAAAAATTGCGAGAAATAATTGAAGCACAAGGCGGAGATCCTAAAGTGATGCCTGAAGAAATAAAAATCGGAGACAAAAAGGCTCCGATAGCAGCAGATCAGGACGGCGAGGTCTTTTCGATCAGCAACGAGGAAATCGCGAGAATCGCCAAGGAGGCAGGGGCGCCTAAGGAAAAGGGAGCTGGAGTCCTGCTCAAGGCGAAACTTGGAAAGCACATCAGAAAAGGTGAGACTGTCTTCGAAGTCTACGCCGAAAGGAGCACCAAGCTGGAAGCAGCTGTGAATCTGGCCTGCAAGCTTAAGCCTTTTGGACTAGGAGGGAAGCCTGAAGAAAGAATGATAATTGAACGCATTCCAACTACGATCGAACGCAGAAAAGCCTTCATGCTCGAAAGATGAAGTGTGATTCGATGGCTGTTGGATCTTGGACAAACGTGGTAATTGGGCGACGGATGATCTTGGTGTCTGCATGAAGTCAGATTTGGCCGTGTTGATTAGCGAGGAGTTGTTGCAGGCCATTCTTGATGGTGCAAGAAGACTTTATCCGAAGGAGATGATTCTGCTTCTCAGGGGGAAAAAGACGAAGACTGACCTTGCAGTTTCTGAGCTTATTGTTCCTCCCCTTGCAACCTATGGCCTGGGCTTCGCCGGCATCAGGGTGCATATGTTGCCGATGGACTTTTCCATCGTCGGAACCGTGCATTCTCATCCTTCTGGAAACGTCATGCCTTCTCCTGCTGATTTGAATCACTTCTTTGGGAGCATATTGATGATCGTGGGCTTTCCCTACACAAATGAAAGTAACGTTGCTGTATACAATTGCAACGGAGAAAAATCAGTACTGCATGTGACGAAACCCTAGTTCTCGCATGCCCCGCATTTTTCCAGTCGCCTTTTGCGCATCAAAGTTATTCGTCTTGAACTATTGTCTTCTTGCATAAGACCTAAATCTCGTGAAAAGCATGTGATAGCAAGATGGAGCAGCTGTGAAGAGAATAATCGGGCCAGCTCTCATTCTTGTAATTTCCAGCATGCAGGTCTTCTCTGCCTACGGCTGGAGTAACGGCGGCTACAGTGACAACCCGTCCAATCCTGGATATGGAACTCATGACTGGATCGCACAGCATGCACTGGACTGGCTGCAGCCTCAAGAGAAGCAGTTTATCCTTGATAATTTGGCAGCATACGAGTATGGAACCGAGCTGCCGGACAATAAATCCGCTCCATGGGGTATTGGAGACACGGGAAAGCATCATGTGTACTACTTTGATAATGCCACGTTGCAGGACAGCTCTTCAGCTGAAAGGGCACAAGAAGAGTATACGCTGGCTTTAAACTACGCCAAGTATGGTGACTGGGCGAATGCGTCGATGGCCCTAGGCGCTATGACGCATTATATTGCTGACGTTGCGGTTTTCGGCCATGTTATGGGCTCAGGCACTGACTGGGGCAGCGAAGTGCACCATGATGATCATGAGAATTACGTTGAGAGCAGAACGAGCAGCTACAGCGACGAGTTTGGTTCATATCTTGTTTTCGACGGCGTTCTCGAAACTACTGGTCCATATGACGCTGCTCTGGAGCTCGCGTTTAACACGACCTTCGGTGATAA
>Ga0315280_10010266_pt1 | contig 11789 bp, 15 predicted proteins | sample YL17G06_40_MG_FD_203697 | JGI IMG/M metagenome (GOLD analysis project Ga0315280, IMG submission 203697) | Sediment microbial communities from Yellowstone Lake, YNP, Wyoming, USA - YL17G06_40 | ecosystem: Environmental > Aquatic > Freshwater > Lake > Sediment | place: USA: Wyoming | collected... | reverse complement strand
GTCGCCGAAGAGCTGGGTGAGCAGCTTGATGTAGGGCGTCTCGCCGCAACCGGCGCAGGCGCCGGAGAACTCGAACAGGGGCTGCAAGAGCTGCACGTCCTTCACCTGGCCCATGGTCAGGGCTCCGCGATCCATCTCGGGCAGGCCCAGGAAGAACTTCCAGTTGGCCGCCTCGGCCTCGCGGAGCGGCGGCTGCGGGGCCATATTGATGGCCTTGAGCCGCGTCTCCTGCTTGTTCTTGACGGGACAAACCTCCACGCACAGCTCGCAGCCCGTGCAGTCCTCGGGCGCGACCTGCAGCGTGTACCGCATCTCCTTGAACTCCCGCCAGCGCGCCGGGGCCGACTTGAACGTCGGCGGGGCGTCCTTGAGCAGCTCCGGCGAGTACACCTTGGCCCGGATGACGGCGTGCGGGCAGACCAGGATGCACTTCCCGCACTGGATGCAGATCTCCGTGTCCCACGCCGGGATCTCCAGGGCGATGTTGCGCTTCTCCCACTGGGTGGTCCCCGTCGGGAAGGTGCCGTCCACCGGGAAGGCGCTGACGGGCAGCGAGTCCCCCTCGTTGGCGATGATCTTGGCCAGCGTCTTCTGGACGAAGTCCGGCGCCCCGGCGGGCACAGCCGGGCGCAGGTCGAAGCTGCTGGTCACCCGTCCGGGCACCTTGACCTCGTGCAGGTGGTCCAGGGCGGCGTCCACGGCCGCGAAGTTCTTCTTCACGACCGACTCGCCCCGCTTGCCGTAGGTCTTCTCGATGGCGTGCTTGATCGCGGCGATGGCTTCGTCCCGCGGCAGGACGCCGCTGATGGCGAAGAAGCAGGTCTGCATGATGGTGTTGATCCGCACCCCCATGCCGGTCTTTTCCGCCACCTTGTAGCCGTCGATGACGTAGAATCGCAGCTTCTTGTCGATGATCTGCCGCTGCGCCGTCCGGGGAAGATGGTCCCAGACCTCGTCCGGCCCGTACAGGCTGTTCAGGAGGAACGTCGCCCCCGGCCCTGCCTCCCGCAGGACGTCCAGCCGCTCCAGGAAGCTGAACTGGTGGCAGGCCACGAAGCTGGCCAGGCTGATGAGGTAGGTGGACCGGATGGGCTTGGGGCCGAAGCGCAGATGGGAGATGGTCACCGACCCGGACTTCTTCGAGTCGTACACGAAATAGCCCTGGGCGTAGTTGTCGGTGTCCTCACCGATGATCTTGATGGAGTTCTTGTTGGCCCCCACGGTCCCGTCCGCCCCGAGGCCATAGAAGACGGCCCGCACGGTCTTGGGGTCCTCGGTGGAGACCGTGGGATCGTAGTCCAGGCTCGTGTGGGTGACGTCATCCACGATCCCGACCGTGAAGTGGTTCTTCGGCTTGGGCTTCGCCATCTCGTCGAAGACGCCCTTGATCATGGCCGGCGTGAATTCCTTGGAGGAGAGCCCGTAGCGCCCGCCGATGATCCGCGGCGCCGCCGCGAACGGGGCGGCGCCGGCGGCCATGGCCTCGTGCACCGCCGTGATGACGTCCACGTACAGGGGCTCGCCCGCGGCGCCCGGCTCCTTGGTGCGATCCAGGACGGCGAGGGTCTTGACGCTCTTGGGGAGGGCCTGGACGAAGTGCTCGACGGAGAAGGGGCGGTACAGCCGGACCTTCAGGACGCCGACCTTCTCGCCCCGGGCCACGAGATACTCCACCGTCTCGTGGGCGGCCTCGGCGCCGCTCCCCATCAGCACGATCACCCGCTCGGCGTCGAGCGCGCCCACGTAGTCGAAGAGGTGGTACTGGCGCCCCACGATCTTGGCGAACTTGTCCATGGCGTTCTGCACGATGCTGGGGCAGGCGAGGTAGTAGGGGTTCACTGTCTCCCGCGCCTGGAAGAAGACGTCCGGGTTCTGGGCGCTGCCGCGCAGGACCGGGCGATCGGGCGACAGCGAGCGGGCGCGATGCGCCTGCACCAGCGTGTCATCGATCATGGCCCGCATGTCGTCCCGCGTCAGCTCCTCGACCTTCGCCACCTCGTGCGTCGTCCGGAACCCGTCGAAGAAATGCAGGATGGGAACCCTCGCCTCCAGCGTCGCCGCCTGGGCGATCAGCGCAGAGTCCATGACCTCCTGGATGGAGTTGGACGCAAGCAGGGCCCAGCCCGTGGCGCGCGTGGCCATCACGTCGCTGTGATCCCCGAAGATCGACAGGGCGTGCGCCGCCACCGTCCGGGCCGCCACGTGGAAGACGGTCGAGGTCAGCTCGCCCGCGATCTTGTACATGTTGGGGATCATCAGGAGCAGTCCCTGGGAGGACGTGAAGGTCGTCGTGAGCGCCCCGCCCTGCAGGGCCCCGTGCACGGCCCCCGATGCGCCGCCCTCGCTCTGCAACTCGACCACGACCGGGATGGTCCCCCAAATGTTCACCTTGCCTTCGGATGACCATTGATCCGACCATTCCCCCATGTTGGAGGAGGGGGTGATCGGATAAATGGCGATCACCTCGTTGGTCTGGTGTGCCACGTAGGCGGCGGCTTCGTTCCCGTCGATCGTTACCTTCGGTCTACTCATCTGAGATCTCCCTTGGACCCTCTGGTGATTGCCTCAGGGGGATTACCTGCACTGGATGCCCGGGCAGATGGGTCTCCCAGGCAGGCGAGGACTGTTGCAGGAGCATGGCAGCAAGGCCCATGCCTCGATAAAGATAATACCTCGGTCGGGGGCGCAACCTTCCATAGATTCAGGGCTTCTCCGGCCGGCCCGGGTTCCCAGGCAGCCATCCGGAGCCGCTGCGGCTGTCCCAGGTGGGACACCGTGGCGCAGCAGTGTTCCAAAGTCCTCAATCCGTCTTCCGCGCCGCGGCGATCACTGCCTCCAGGAACCGGGCCTCCGGCAAGGCGCCCTCGACGGCGCCGGTCTCGTTGACGGCTGTCATATTTCATACCTCACACCGGGCGGCCAATCAATCGAATTATGGTGAATGTCGCCTTGGAAGTACGTTCCTCCACGCATGCGCCGTGGCCGGGGGGCGGCTCACCCCGCCGTGGTCAGCGGGCCGTCCGGTTCGATAAGGGGATGCGATGCTGGCAGGGGACGGCCTCGGGGGAGCTGCCAGAGGAAAGGCGAAGAGTCGAAAGGGGCTGACGGCCAGGCATTCAACGGCGAGCGGAGCGAGTCCGGTGGGCCGCCAGGTCAGGCCGCGTACCACAGCACCGCGATGAAGTGGCATGCGGTGCCTGCGAGGACGAACAGGTGCCACACGAAGTGGCCGTAGCGGATTCGCTCAGCCGCGAAGAATGCCACACCCGCCGTGTACGAGAGACCACCGGCCAGCAGCCACAGCAGGCCCGCGGGCGGGACGTGCAGCCACAGCGGCCGTACCGCGATGAGAACGAGCCACCCCATGCCGAGATACAGGCACGTGGATAGGATGGGGGAGCGTACCCCGCCCGCCGCCTTAAGGGCCAGGCCGCCAAGGGCTAACCCCCAGACGAGACCGAACAGTGTCCATCCCCAGGCGCCGCGAAGCACGCCGAGCGTGAACGGCGTGTAGGTGCCGGCGATCAGGAGGAAGATCGCACCGTGATCGAGCAGCCGGAATACCCGCTTGGCCCTCTTCCGTGGCAACGCGTGGTAGAGCGTGGAGGTGAGGTACAGCAGGACCACCGTGGCCGCGAAAACGCTCGCGCCCACGATGCCCGCAGCGCCGCCATGCCGGACCGCGTGGAACAGGAGCACTGGGATGGCGACCAGTGCCGCCAGAAGGCCGACACCGTGGCTGACGCTGTTCGCGATCTCCTCCCCGGGTGACTGCGGGCGCTTTGGCAATGCGAGCGTTTCGACCATGCCCTCTCGTCCTACACCGCTTAGCGCCATCGAGCTCTCCAGTGCGCGGCATCGCGCGTCTGGCGATCACACTCCTTCGACCGCCACCATGTTTGTCTTCGCGACGTGTCGCCTCAGCTCTTTCAGCGGTTGGTACTCCGGATCACTGAAAAACGCGTCCACCGACTCCTTATCGGGAAATCGAAACAAGATTAGCCGGCTCGGTTGCCAGTCTCCTTCGAGAACCCGAAAATTCCCGCCTCGGACGAGATACTCGCCGCCATGCTTGCGAATCAGAGCTGGCACTTCGGACTTGTATCTTTCGAAGGCGGACGGGTTCTTCGCATCAACATCCACAATCAGATACACAGCCATAGCCTTACTTCCTCCTGATATAACTACGAATGAGCGAAACTGCCCGATACCCTAAACGCTGCGCGACACTGCAGCGTTTTAGGGAGGCCCCCAATTCAGGTTCGTGTCGCATCTGGCTCGCCCATATCTCAGAATTCATCAGACACAGATCTGTCGCAAAGCATCACCGGGCTCACCTGATAGCTCCGCCACCAGGGACCGGGGCCAGCACGTGCAGCTTGTCCGGCGGGAAAAAGATCCACACCAGCTTGCCCGGATGGAGCTTCATCAGGTGCCGCACGTGCTCCGAACACTGGATCATGATCTCGCCCGCCGCCGAGGCTCCGCCTTCCGCGCGGAAGCGCATGGCGTAGTCAATCCCCCGCTCGACCCCCGAGGTGATGTATCCATGGAGGGCGTTGGGTTTGTCCGCCACTCTCTCGGGCCAGACCAGCCGGACATCTTCCGGGCGAATGCAGAATTCCACCTCTGCACCCGGCGGGGGCAGGCTGCCGGAGAAAGTCAGTTGCGCCCCATGCCACGCAACGACTGACGATCCCGCGGCGGGAACAACCCCCGTGCCCCGAAATATGTTGGAGGCTCCGACGTGTTCGGCCACGCGGCGGTCTCGAGGATGCTGAAGCACCTCGTCCCGCGGGCCTGACTGGAGGATCCGGCCGCTGTCAATGACGGCGATCTGCCGGGCCATGAGATATGCCTCTTGTAGGTTGTGGGTCACCAGGATCGTCGTCCCGCCAAATCCCTGGAGGAGGTCCAGCACCTCGGCTCGAAGGCGCTCCCGTTCCATCTGATCCAGGGCGGAGAACGGCTCGTCCAGGAGGAGGAGCTCCGGTTGCACGATCAGGCCCCGACCCAGCGCCACACGCTGTCGCTGCCCGCCGGACAGATCCCCGGGGTAGCGATTCCCGAATCCTTCCAGACGAAGGAGGCGCAGCATCGCGTCGACACGCTTCCGCACATCGGCCCCGGTGAGACCTCGGAGGCCGTACGCCAGATTGCCCGCCACCGTCATGTGAGGAAAGAGCGCGTACTCCTGGAAGACCAAGGCCATTCGGCGGAGGTGCGGCACGACGTGGATGCCGGTCTCTGCATCGAACAAAGTGCGCCCGTTGAGCCGGATCCAGCCCCGCTCGGGACGACGAAGACCCACGAGGCAGAGGAGGGTGAGACTCTTCCCGGCGCCCGACGGTCCGTAGAGTGCGCTGACCTCTTGCTCCATCGTGAGCGCCGGAGCCAAGGAGAATCCGTCCAGCCGGTATTCGAACGAGAACTCGAGCATCAGAGACGCACCCGAGGCAGCCGGCCCAGGATGAAAAGGAGGGCGGTGACGATGCCGATGGTGACGAGGGCCAGCGCATTGGCTTGAGCCAGGTCGTTGGCCTGAACGGCGGCATAGATCGCCAGGGGCAGGGTCTGGGTGCGGCCGGGGATGCTGCCTGCCAACATCAGCGTGATGCCGAACTCGCCCATGCTGCGGGCGAAGGCCAGGATGAGGCCCGCCAGGATCCCGCGCCAGGCCAGGGGAAGGGTAACGGGGAGAAAGACACTGGCCGCGGGTCGAAGCGTGCGGCCGGCTGCCTCGACGCGCGGATCGACGGATTCGAAGGCGGCCTGGACGGCCTTGACGACGAGGGGAAGCGCCGCGACCGTGGCGGCGATCACCGCCGCTCGCCACGTAAAGACGATCTCCAGGCCGGCGGCCTCGAGGGTTTTGCCGAGCGGCCCGGAATGGCCCAGGAGCAGGAGCAAATAAAATCCCACAACCGTGGGGGGCAAGATCAGCGGAAGGATGACGACGGATTCGAGGAGGGAGCGGCCGGGAAATCGCCCGTGGGTCAAAAGCCACGCCAGGCCGACGCCGAAGAGGCCAGCCAGGATGGTGCTCAGCGTGGCGACGCGGAGAGAGAGGAAGATCGGGAAGAAATCCATAGTTGCCTCAAGAAAAATCAACCGCCATGACGCCAAGGTCGCCAAGGAGGCTGCATTTCCCATCCCTCGACCGGCATGCCTTGAAGCACATCCCGATACCTCTCGGAATTTTCATTTCTCTCTCCGTCGTCCCTATCGGCCATGGCGTCCTTGGCGCCTTGGCGGTTCAATTCCCTTCCGTCGGCTCAGAACTCCCCGGGAAGAAGGAATCCGAACCGTTTCATGATGGGACGGCCCTGTGCCCCGTTCACGAACTGGATGAAGGCTCGCGCAAGATCGGGATGTTTTGAGCGTGCCGTCACGGCCGCCGCCTGGAGATCGGTTTGTAAAGACTTGGATCAATGCGGGAGAACTGGACTTCGGGCACCTGCGCCACGGAGAAAGCAAGGATGGCCGCGTCCACATTGCCGGTCTGGAGGAACTGGAGGGCCTGGCGAATGTTCTCGCCATACACCAGCTTCGGTTGAACCTGGTTCCACACGCCTGCCGAAATCAGGGCCTCGCGTGCCGCCATTCCGTACGGGGCGTGAGCGGGGTTGGCGATGGCGATCCGCCTCACGTTGTCTCGGGTCAAATCCCTGAGGGTCGAGAGCCCTGAGCGACCTTTCTGAGTGGCCAGGACGATCTGGCCCTGCGCGTACGGCTCGACGCTGTCGGGGAGGACCGCGCCTTTCGCGCGAAGGCCATCCACGAAGGCCTCGTTGGCAGCGAAGAATACATCCACCGGCACCCCGTGCTGGATTTGCTGGGCCAACTGCCCTGTGGACCCGAACGTCAGCGTCACCTTGGCCTGATGCTCTTTCTCGAAGATGGGTGCGATCTCGCGGAGGGCGAACACCAGGTCGGCCGCCGCGGCGATGATCAGCTCCGGCCGTGACCCGCTCGCCGCAGCGTAACTGCCCGGGGCGAACGTAGGGGCAAGCGAGAGCGAGGCAGACAAGAACAGGATAAGATCCGCGTCCGGTCTCGCGCCACCTGCCTCTCCATAAGGAAAGTGTCTCTTTGGACGATACCAAGGTAGATACGGCGGGTCAAGGAATCAGAAGCCGGGGAGAGAATCGATGGGTGGCCGTTCAAGGGTGTCCTGGTTCTGCCAAAGCCAAACGCCTCGCGATCGCGCGCTTGGTTCATCCATCAAATCGGCCGTCGAGGCCTCCACAGCTCGATTCGCGTTCTTTCGCCAGATTGTTGAAAGTTGGCGTGACTTGGCCCCTTGACGATCTTGGCGGTTGAATAGTCGGGCCGTCAGGGCAGTGTCAGCGAGTATCCGACGGTGCAGAAGGCGACACCGTCGCCCAGCTCTTGGACGAGACGCGCGCCGGCCCTGAGTCCCGTGCAGTGCGACAGTCCCATGCGCTTGACGCCGAGGCCCTTCAGGACGGCGATCGTCTCGCGCAACTGCTCCGCGGGTGCGAAGTCCAGGTGCGTCCCGCCGATCACTGTGTGGATCGGCTTTCCGGGCAGTTTCGCCTGGAAGTGGTCAATGGTGTTGATGAGACCCGCATGGCAGCAGCCGAGAATCAGCACCAGGCCCTCGGCGGTTTCCACCACAACAGATTGATCGTCTCTCAGGGGATCCTTCCGGAACTCGCCGTCCTGCTTCACGAACAGATCCACGTCCCCCGTCTCGAAGGCCCGGCGGCGTGCTATCTCGCCGCTGAGGTACACGCCCGGCGCGATTTGCCGGAACTCGGCTGAGAGGTCGAAGGCCGCGCCCATTCCCTCCAGCGCCTCGCGCTTGAAGGGAAGCCCGACATAGATGATCCGCTCGCCGAGCTTTGCGTACCGATCGGTGAAGACGTCGGGGTGGGCATAGACCGGGATCCGCTTGCCAATGGCCCGCAGGACGCCGGCCAGGCCACCCGTATGATCCATGTGCCCGTGGCTCAACACCATGAGATCGGCCGCCTTAAGGTCCACCCCCAGGCGGGGGGCATTGTTGAGCGTGGCGAGGCCGGCCGGACCCGCATCGAACAGGATCCTGGCCTCGGGCCGGGACAGGAACAGGGAGAAGCCGTGCTCGGCGTACAGGCCGGCCGCCTTGCCGGGAACCGTGTTCTCGGTGATCACCGTCAGCGTGGTCGCCATGCGTCCCTCCACCAACCCGTCCATGTCAGGCCTCTCTCTGGCCGGTTGTCGGTTGTCAGTTTGTCATTTGAAATTGCCGCCCCGCGGCCTGGCTCAGGCGCGCTGCTCCTTCACCCCCAGCTTTCGCAGGATGTCCTCCATGAGGCACCAGCCGGTCAGGGCAGACTGGAAGAGGCTCAGTCCCACGAAGGCCGTGAAGAGCAACCAGTACGGGCTGTGCACCTGGCTGAGCAGCAGACTCACCAGGACGAATGTTCCCGCGATCAGCCGGATCCAGCGCTCGAGTGTCATCCTCACCCTCCCGGTCACGCCGCCGCCGGAGGCATGCCGTCCACCTGAACCTCGACCGGCACCCCCTGCCGAACGGCCTGTGTGACCACGCAGAAGTCCTCAAAGATCTGCAGGCACCGTTGGGCCTTCGCGGCCGTCTCTTCCGTCCACTTGGGCAGCAGCCTGACCTTCATGCCGCCGATCCGCAAGCGACCTGCCTCGTTTCGGGTGAACTCGGTCAGGATCTCGGCCTCCAGCCCCTCCACGGAGAGGCGGGCCTTCCCCAGGCAGAACAAGAGACTGGCGGCCAGGCAGTTCCCCACCGCGGTGGCCAAGAGGCGCGAAGGGTTCGGGCCCTTCCCCTCGCCCAGCGGCGGCGACTCGTCCGTGATCAGATCAGGCATCCCCTCGTGGTCGAACCGGACCCGAAACCGGTATCCCGCCTCCTGGGTCATCATCGTGCGACTGGTCTTCTCGATGGGCTGGCTCATCGCTTCTCCTTCGTCCGTGACGGGTCATCCTCCGTGCTCGACGAGCACGCCTTGACGCTTCACGTCGCCACGCCGGCCTTCCGTAGAATGATCTGGAGCACGATCCAGATCCCCAAGACGGCGACGACCGTCCACACTTCTCCGCCCCAGTTCATGATGTCTCCTCAGTTTGTCTCGACGCTGTTCGATTCCATTCAGGTTGCTTCCGGTCGCTCAGGCGAGTTTCGCCCCGCCCCTCTCGCGCTTCTCTGCCATGTAGTATAGCACGGGGACCGCCATCCGACTCAGGAGAGTCGAGGCCACTTCCCCCGCCATCAACGAGATGGCCAGGCCCTGGAAGATGGGGTCGAACAGGATGACGAACGCGCCGACGACGACGGCCGCCGCCTGGTGGCTGGCGGCGCGCAGGGCAGGGTGCTTCTCCAATGCCAACTTCACCGCGTCGGCGAGAGCAAGTTCGGCGGTCGGTCCGGTTTCGTCCTGGGCCGCTTCCGATGTGCCTGGAGTTCCCATGAGGAACAGGGGAAGGATCAACCAGCCGAGCCCTGTGAGCCGCTGCACCTTCATGGCTTCCTCCGAAGATGGGACGGCTGCCGTCCCTCGTCCATTCTGATCCTGAAATATTGCGAAGGATTCAGGCAAAATCCAGGAATCGAAGGGTCGGATCCAAGGGACGAGATCCGGCCCAACTGTATGTGGGACGGCCCCAGGGGCGCAACCGAGAAGGGCGCGGGGACGCGCATTCGAGGACGTAACAGCGGATGAAAGCGGGACTACTTGGATTTGGGGAGATGGGAAGATATGGGAGCCCGCAGGTCGCCCGCCACCTCAGGTGGGATCGCCTTGGAGGGGAGGCGGCGGCACATCTCCGCGGTCTTCTTGAGTGTTTTGGCGAAGGCCACACAGAGTTCGCACCCGTCCATGTGGCGCCGGATCTCTTCGCAGATCTCCTGCGACAACTCGCCGTCCACATACTCCGACAGGCGCTCGAACAATTCCCGACACGTCATGGACATCTCGTGGTTCTTCTTTCGGTCAGCCGCATCGTCTTCTTTCATTCCGTTTGACCCAAAAAACTTGGATTGGATTCAAGTCAGGTGGGCAAGAAGAGCGTCGAGCCTTCCCGCAAGATCCTCAAGGCCCTTGCCGTAGGTTTTCGTCCTGGTGCCGCGAAAGATTCTCCTCGTCTCCCTGAAGGCCTCATCCCTGGCGCCGCCGTTCGTGCATATGACCACCCTTTCGAACTTCTTTTCAAGGTGTGTGCTCTGGAATAGGGTGCGGGCGTGATAGTTACCTCGGGAGCTTACGCAGCCATGTAGTCGCGGATGTGCACCTGAACGCCAGCCCCCGCTGCCGCCTCTGCGCTTGCAAGAAGGCGGGTCGTCGTTTCCTCGTCCACATATTCCTCGCCGCAGTTCGCGCATACACTTGCCGGGACGTGTTTGATGACAAGGGTCATCCCATTCCGCTCGAGGGTCGCGGTAACCTTGCCCGGCTGTGTTTCCCCTTGCCTGCAAATCACACACTTCATGGCTTGGTCCTCTTGCCTGAGGAGTTTGCTCAGCGGGACCTTGGTAGTTGCGAGACAAATACACCCCGCTGGCTCTTCCGTCAAGGTCTTGGTGCGTCCTGGGAGTATCCCGCCAGTTCCCGCCGGACGAAGACCCGGGCCCGGTGCAGTCGCGACTTCACCGCCGGCACCGAGAGCTTCAGCATCTCGGCCGTCTCTTCGGCCGAGAATCCCTCGACATCTCGAAGGACGAGGACGATCTTGTACTCCCGGGGCAACCGGTCGATGGCCGCCTCCATCATTTCCGAAAGTTCGCCGCGAAGCAGCGCGCGCTCGGCGTCCTGGGACCAATCGGCGATCTCGGGTTTCCTGCCGTCCGCGTCGGGCCGGGGCATCAGTTCGTCCAGGGACAGCTCTTGCTCCGGCTCTGGGTCGTGGACGCCCCGCCGGCGCTTCTTCAGGCAGGCGTTGGAGGCGATGCGGTACAGCCAGGTGGCGAACCGGCTCTCTCCGCGGAAGTCCTTGATCGAGCGGAGCATCCCGAGGAACGTTTCCTGGAGGATGTCCTTGGCGTCCTCGACGTTGCGGCACATCCGCATGGCGAAGTTGTACACCCGGGTCTGGTGGGAGCGGACGAGCTCCTCGACCGCGGCAGAGTCCCCCGCTCGCGAGGCCTCGATCAGGGCGTGTTCGTTGGGTGGCGGCGGAGCGCTTGTCACCTCGTGGTCATTCCTCGGCCGCGAGGCCGATGGCGGCGACCTTGGCCCGGGTGGCGCGTGCGAGCTCCTGCGGCTTGATGAACAACTGCATCCCGCGCATGCCCGCACTCACGCTGATGATGGGCTGCGCCAGCGCGCTCTCATCCAGGTACACCGGGTAGTCCTTCTTACCGCCGAGCGGGGAGACCCCGCCCCGGATATACCCCGTCAGGCGATGGATCTCGTCCTTCTCCACCATCTCGACCTTCCGGTTGCCCGACTCCCTGGCCAGCGCCTTCAGACTCAGCGTCATGGTGCCAGGCAGGCAGGCCAGGATCACGCCGGTGCGATCTCCGTGGACGACCAGGGTTTTGAAGACCTGGGCCAGGGGGATGTGGAGTTTCTCGGCGACCTCGTCTGCGCCGAGTTCCTCCTCCTGGAATTCCCGGATCTCGTACGGGATCCCCAGCTTGTCGAGGGCCTGTGCCGCACGAGTTTTCATCTCCGGAAGTGAATGTCAACCGCCAAGCGGCTGTGTTCGGTGTCAAGTAGAATCTCAGACCTCGCCGATGCACGGCGCCCACGGCGTTTGGGACTTCACCATCGCGTTCAGGATGGTGAGCAGTTTCCGCATGCAGGCGA
>Ga0315280_10010265_pt1 | contig 11789 bp, 14 predicted proteins | sample YL17G06_40_MG_FD_203697 | JGI IMG/M metagenome (GOLD analysis project Ga0315280, IMG submission 203697) | Sediment microbial communities from Yellowstone Lake, YNP, Wyoming, USA - YL17G06_40 | ecosystem: Environmental > Aquatic > Freshwater > Lake > Sediment | place: USA: Wyoming | collected... | reverse complement strand
TTAAGGCAATATTCCCAAGGAATCTTTTAGTGATGCTTCGTGATAGAATCCCATTGATAAAGGACTGCGGTAAATTGATCTCACCCATGCGCATAGTAGAGATAATACCCACCCTGGCGGTTGGCGGCATCCAGCGCCTGATCGTCCAGCTTTCATCTGCGTTGGTGCGAAGGGGACATGCTGTCAGGCTCATCGCTTTCTACAAAGGTGGATCCATAGAAGAACATCATCAGGCTCTGGATGTGGAAGTGTGGAACATCAAGCCATACCGTCTCATCAAGCTAGCCAACCGGGTTGCACACGAGTTGAAGGCTTTTAACGCCGATGTTCTCCATGCGCATCCCGGCGCCGGTGCCCGTCTGGGCGCGTTTCAGACTCATGTGCCGGTGGTATCCACCTATCACACCATTGGTAATGTTCGCAGCTGGATACCCAAAACCTGGGAGCGCTACTTGGCGCGTAGAACACATACTTTGGTCGCCATCAGCGGGGCGGTAAGGGATTGCTGGACAAAAAGACTTGCCACCGACAGGTTTGAGGTGATCCATAACGGCATAGACCTGACACAGTTCAGTGGTCTGCCAGACCGGTTGGAGGCAAAAAGGCGGCTGGGATGGGAAGGCAGACATGTGCTGTATATTGGGCGTTTGTACTGGCAGAAGGCGATTGATGTGTTGTTAAAAGCCTGGGCAAAAACAGGCGCCCATGAAGGCTGGCAGCTGATGATAGCGGGGAGCGGAGAAGAAGAATCTGAACTGCGCAAACTGGCAGGTAACCTTGGCATAAGCGGCAGCACGACCTTCCTGGGTGAAACTCTTGAACCCTACATGATGATGCGAGCAGCGGACATTGTGGTTGTCCCCAGCCGCATCGCCGCCTTTGAACTGGTGGTGGTGGAGACGATGGCTGCCGGCACACCCGTCATCGTGAGCAACGCCGATGCCCTCCCCGAAGTAGCTGACCAGGCTGCCTTGATATTTGAAAATGAAAATGACCGTGATTTGGCAGATAAATTAAATAAACTGATGGTAGATGATTCACTGGCTCACGAATTGAAAGAAAGAGGCTTGGAAAGAGCCGATCATTTTTCGCTGGAAAGAATGGTTGACGGTTACGAACAACTATTCCGGAAGATAGCCGGGAAGTGATTACGCTCTAGGTCAAACGCCCGATCTCATCCCATAGCACATAAGAAAGCACATGGTCGTTCTTGCCCACGAACATGAGCCTGAGCACCCAATCCTTGATGATGCTCCACTCCGGGAAATCCTCACTATAACGGACGCGCACCCCCAATTCTTTTGCTCGTTCCCGCATAATGGCGAACTCATGGGTGGGCAGATCCCACACCAGCGCCGATACTATCGCCTGCACTTCGGTCGGACCATAATGCGCCTCTGTCAGCACCTGGCGCAGATAGAGTTCGCTCGCTTTCTGCAAATCCTCAAAGCTGCGCAGCATGATGGGGTCTATCCACTTGAGCATGGCATCCAGCGAGGTGTCGCACTTCTGCTCCTTTTGGATCTGCTCCATCCATTCAAAGGCTTTGCGGAACGCACTGCCCGATACATAGACCCCCTCGCTGCCCGGCACCTGCACATCCAGCGGTCCCAGGTTGGAGACAGGTCCCATCACGATCTCGTCTGCAATCAGCGCGATCAAAGTGCCCGCCGAATATGATGTGAACGGAACCAGCACGGTGATTTTGTTAAAGCTATTGCGCAAAAGACGGGCGATTTTGAATGCCGCAGCGGGTAAGCCGCCTGGAGTTTCCATAGCAAGATACAAATCCAATGGCTTTTTGGTGCGCTCCTTGATGCTGGCAACTACATAGTCAAACTCTATGACTTCATCATCGGAGATGAGGGGGGTATCGGTTACCTCTATGCCGGCTGCCGAGGCAAGGGTGGGTGCCACCATCGCCAAATAGACGCATTCATGCTCATCAGCAAGCTCCTGCATACGGGGATCGGTTTCCGCCAGAACCAGTTTGTACTTGGTCAACATGGCTCCGGCACCCAATGGTGCAAGCGTTCTCTTCCCCCCCCGCTTGGGCGGGATTCTCTCTTTTTTCACCCTTATCTTCTCTTCCACTTTGTCATCTCCTGCCTATTATTTAGACAATTAAGTCAAACCAATCCAATTTTAGCACTAATGACGTCCTGGTTGATTGGTTCACATAAACCGCGCGAAACGATCACTTGACGCCTTGCAAATTGGGCAAACCTCGGGTGGGGCTTCGCGGGCACACAAATAGCCGCACACCTTGCACCGCCACACCGGGTAGTTGAGTTTAGGTGCCGGTTGCTCCTCCTTCGCCTCCATCTTCATCCTTTCCTCCGCGGGGGGACGCCGCTCCGGGATTGACCCCGCCTTCTTTTCGCCACGCAGAACCTCTGCGCTCACATACAGCGCTCAATAACAGGCGCCAAACTCTAAAAGATCGGCATCGCGGTAGTCGCAGGGGCATATGATGTCCAGGTCATCGGAGCGGACTCCGGAAGCTAGCCGGCAGGGACAGGCAGGATATCCATAGCGCGCCTGATTGACCAGCAAGCTCCGCACCAAATCCTTGGTGAAATCCACATCCGGGTTCAGGTAATAGCCGCCCGCCTCCGCCTCACGATATAGCTTGTCGTAGTGCCGGTTGATCTCCTCTGCAGCTATCTCTCTTGCCGCGCTCATTTGCCCAGAGCCTCCCGAATCTCATCCTCCTTAAACCCGATGATCACCTTTTCGCCGATCAACACCGTGGGAAAGGAGTAGTGTGGGTTGTACTTCAGCAGTTCCGGCGTGATTTTGTTTTCCTCAACATCATCAATCAAGTCCACATCCAAAACATCATAAGCAACTCCTAATTCATCCAGCAGTGCTTTGGTCTTACGGCACCAGGGACAGGTGCTAAGCGCGTAGACTACTATCCTGCCCGCATCCTTGCCCTCAACATGTGTAAATGCCATGTTATTCCTTCCTTGTGCTAATCCTGATAGATGGGACCCGACAGGTCACCATTTTGATTATAACCTCGGCTCTCCCAGAATCCGCGGAAATTGACATCGTTGGAGAGTTCAATGCTGTTGACCCATTTTATCCATTTACATCCCCATTTGCCCTCGGCTGCAAGTTCAAACGGATAACCACGCTCGGGTGGCAGGATAACGCCATTGATTTTGTAAGCCAGCATCAGCTTTTTATCCAGCACATAGTCCAGGGGGATGGATGTAGAGTAGCCATCCACACTGCGGAAGATGACCACCAACGCCTGGGGCTTGACCCCGGCTTTGGCGAGGATATCCGGCAGTGGAATGCCCGTCCACAGCGCCTTCACCTGCCACCCCTCTACGCAGTAAAGCGTGATGACCTTCTCCACCGTGGGATAGTCTTTGATAACTCGATCGTAGGTAAGCTCCAGCGGGCTTTGCACCATGCCTGCGATGCGTAACCTGTATTTATCTATATCAACCTGCTGCGGTCCCTTGATGGAGTTCTCAAAGAACGCGCTCATGCTATCCAGCGATTCACCTTGGTAGCTACGCAGCTCCTGCCCGCTGCCCGCGCCAGAACCACCCGTCTCGGTGGCTGCACACCCCGGCATAGGCAGGAGCATGAATACGGCAAATCCGATAATCAGTAGTCTTGACATAACATTACCTCCCAAATTCCAAAACCTATTAATATTGTCTGTTCAAGTTGCAAATTTAACTTTCCATTTATCTGATACAGATTGCCTTTCAATTCAGTTCCACATAAACTAAACTTTGTAAAAACAAACTCAAAGGAGAATAAAATGCGATTAATGCTCATAGCTATAGTTATATTGACGGGAACGATGGCGGTTGCTGCACAGGATATCACCATCACCATCCCCAACGACCTGAAGCAGGATAAAACCCCCACGCTGGATGTGACCGGCAGCGCCGAGATCAAAACCTCGCCCGATTTGGTGATCGTGAACGCCACGATATACAGCCGCCACAACAAGGCGGGCAGGGCGTTTGACGACAACCAAACCCGCATGAGCGCTGCCATGTCCAAGCTGGAGGCGATGGGCTTGCCGCACGACAAGATCACTACCACCTCGCTTGTCATCAGCCCGGTATATCGCAACGACAACAGCGGCAAGATTGACTACTTCACCGTGACCCGCAACCTCTCCATTATTCAGGAAGACCTTTCTAACATCAGCCCGATTCTTGATGCGCTGGTGGATTCCGGGGTGGAGGATATAGGTTCCATCTCATTTGTGGTCAAAGATATGGAGGGGAAGCGCAAGGAGGCAATGGAGAAAGCCGCCAAGGATTGCGCCGGCAAGGCTGAGACGCTGGCAAGCGCTATGGGAGCTCGCATCACCGGGTTGCGCGCCATCCGCTACGATTTGGGGGGATATGGCGGATACGATAAAGGCATAGCCATGGGTCAGGCGGAGCCTATGCAAATGAACCAGATGATAGTGCCGGCTGCGGTTTCAACGCAGGTAAATGTCTATGCCACTTACACCATAGAATACACCGGCAGATAAATTTTCCTAACAAATAGGGATGATCGTAGCATCATCCCTATTTCTTTTACCAATCATTGATATTGATAAATCCAGCTACTTCCTTTACAGTATGAAAAACTCATCCTAATAACAATGGAGGCAGCACGATGAACAGAGCTTTGTTGGCAATTATTATCATCATGGCGGCGGGGATAGCCCTAGCGGCACAGGACATGACCATCACTATACCGGAGTCATTTGCCCGCGATGCCAAGCCTACACTGGATGTCTCGGGGCGGGCGGAGATAAAGACCACACCTGACATGGTGATTATCAACCCGGGGATATTCTCCCGCGACCGCAAGGCAAGTCGCGCCTATGACAACAATCAAACCACGATGGCGGATGTGCTGAGCAAGCTGGAAACTGTGAGCATCCCCCGCAACAAAGTCCTCACCTCTTCCCTATCCATCAGCCCAGTGTATAAGCAGGATAATTCCGGTAAGATTGATTACTATTCGGTTAGCCGCTATCTACGCATAGTGCAGGACGACATGAGCAATATCAGCCCGATACTGGATGCACTGGTGGATGCTGGTGTGGAGGATGTAGGTTCCATAACATTCGGGGTGAAAAATATCGAGGAGAAGCGCAAGGAAGCCATGGAGAAAGCTGCCCAGGACTGCCGCGCCCGCGGTGAAGCATTAGCCGGCTTGATGGGAGCGCGCATTACGGGGATAAAGAGCATCCGCTATGATTTTGGCGGGGCGGACTATAACTTCCGAGGTAACATTATGAACAACCCGGCAATGAATGCAGAGGATAACCAGATGATAGTCCCCTCTTCGGTATCAACCGAGGTCAATGTTTATGCCACTTACGAGATAGAATATCTGGGGAAGTAACCATGCTGCACTTGTAATCGGACTGAACTGTAGCTGCGACACTCCTGTCGCAGCTTTTTTATTTGTTGGAAGCAAATTTAAAACCTAGATATTCTTATATATTTCTGAGCGGTGTCCGACCCTATAAACAATGATTGTGTCTTCGGTTAGCCAGAACAGAACACGATAATCACCAACACGATATTTAAGCAGTCCTACCAATTCCGAAGGTAGACCAGTTAACTGCATTTCCTTACTTCGCTATGTTCGGATAACCATTCCAGTTTAGCCAGGATCCGAGAAACAATTTCCTTTGGAAGGCGATCTAGACTTGCATCAGCCTTTTTAGTGAATTCAATCTTCAGAGGGTCTCTTGGCAAGTCGTTCCTTAACCTGTTCAAGAGATACCAATTCGCCGCAAAGATGTTGCCGACGGGACTCCATCAATCCCTTTACTGATTCAGGATCATTGACTATGAGCCAATCCTCAATATCCTCCAAGGATTCGGCTTTGGCTAATATTTCCAATGGGATGTTTACAGTTTTTCCTGCCATCAAAACCACCTGTAATGATTATAACAGATATAATCTGGCAATTGTTCAGCCTATGTTCATGATTATTACTTAAGTTATGCTTCTGTTTGCCCAGTATTTACTTCCCCAGCGTATCGTGCACCTTGGTAAGCCACTCCCGGATGGGAAGGTGTTGGGGGCATATCTCCTCGCAGTCGCCGCACTGGATGCACTTATCCGCCTGTTGCACCCCTATGATGAAGTTCTGATAGGCAAAGCGCTGGCGCTCCAAATCGTTTTGTGCCACTGCTATGTTGTAGGTGTTAAAAACGCGGGGGATATTGACTCCACTGGGGCAGGGCAGGCAATAGCCGCAGTCGGTGCAGGCAATGGGGTTTAGCCTTTCGTAACTTGATTTCACCTGCTCCAGCACTGCCAAATCCTTTGGCGTAAGTGACCTCACGCCGTATTTCCCCGACCAGGCAACATTTTCCACCACCTGTTCCATCGTGCTCATACCACTTAGCACGACCGATACCTCCGGCTGGTTCCACAGCCACGCTAATGCCCATTCCGCCGGCTTGCGCTTAAGCGGCGCTGATTCATATACCGCGGTCATCTCCCTGGGCAACTCCTTTGTGAGTAGCCCGCCCCAGATGGGACCCATGATCACTGTGGCAATGCCCCGCTCATGTGCCAGGCGCAAGCCATCCAGCCCCGCCTCCTGCTCGGCGGTCATAAAGTTCAGGTAGATTTGTGCTACCTGCCAATCGGGATAGTCATTCAGCATCTGCTGGAATACCTCAAAACGGTCGTGGAACGAAAAGCCCAGCCCGCCGAATTTGCCGTCCGCCATGCGCTTCTCCGCCCAGTCCAGCACCCGCAGGCTCTGCATATGCTCCCATACATAGTCCTTGACCGAATGTAGGAGATAATAGTCAAGATAGTCGGTATCCAGTCGTTTTAATTGCTCATGCAACAAACGGTCAAAATCTGCCTGCTCCTTGACCAGAAAGCACGGCAGCTTGGTAGCAAGCCGAACCTTCTGCCGGTAACCATCCTGTAGAGCCTTACCCGTTACCACTTCGCCGATGCCGCCATGGTAGGGATAGGCTGAATCCACATAGTTGACGCCATGGTCTATGGCGTAGCGGATCATGGCGATGACTAAATCTTCGTCCACATCCTTGTTGTCGGCGGAACGGGTGGGCAGGCGCATGGTGCCAAAACCCAGCGCCGAAACATGGAAATCGGATTGTCCAAATGGTCGGTAAAGCAATTGATTAAGCTCCTATAAAATATACTAGTGTCACGAATAGCTTCACCGCGGGTGGTGAAGTTACATGAATTTTTTATTTGGAAGAATCATCCTCTTCTTCCTCGTCCTCATCGGGCTCTTTCATGGGCAGCTTGGATTCATCGGCGCTCACGAACCAGCGCTGCACGGTCTTGACTGGGTGTAACCGCCGCCACAGGTCATCCGGCAGATAGACATTGCTCTGGCAGTACTGACACTTGAGCATGCGATCCTTGCCATCCACAGTGAGGGTGCCGCCACACTGCGGGCATACAAACACCACCAATCCCTGCACCTCCGACTGGGGTGAAACAGTGCTGGACTCCAGGTCGGTGCCTACGATGAGCTTGATTGCCGGCAACGCCTGCCCAAGCCAATCGGGCGGGGCAATGACCTGGAACGGCTTGGAGCATTGGGTGCAGAAGACCTTGGCAGGCAGCGAAGCTGATTCATCTATGCCCAGATCAGTTTTATCGTCGGGGCAGCGGGGCTTTAGCTTTCCGTATAGCAGTGTAGTGTGGAAAGTCCCGAAGATGGTGGAGTTGCGTCCCTCGCCCTCCGCAAATTCACCCAGCTCATTAAGGCAATCGCGGAGCATATCCGACCAATAGTCTTGTGGGATGTCAATGTTGCTTTGACAACTGTCGCAGTGGGCAACCTCCCAGGGACCATTAAGAGTAACCGGCAGCCCGCATTTAGGGCAATCTATCTTGCATTCCAGCACGAGGTATTCCATGTTTCCTCCAATTAAATACTATTTCTGATGAAACATATTAACAGCAATACTGAGCAGGTAAATGGAATTGAAATACTAGATTGCTTCGTCGCCGTGCTCCTCGCAAAGACAGAAAAATAGCATCTGTCTGATTAGAGGCACCTAATATCCATTCCTGAACCTTCTTTCTGTCGTTGCGAACGAAGTGAAGCAATCCAGTATTTATAGAACTTCTTCCTCATCCTTTTGGTAGGAGATCTCTATGTATTTATCAACATAACCTTCGCTGTAGTATAGCTGCTTGGCGCCATGAGGATTGGTGTAGTCCACCCACAGGCATATCTTCTGCGCACCCTTTGCCCGCAGCGCCAACATGCCCGCACTTATCAGTGCCCGACCCAGCCCCTTGCCCCGCCAGGCAGGCACCACGCCCAGGTCTTCCACCACGCCCCACAGCAAGCCGTCCGCCTCAGGACCACTCATCATGTAGTTCCAACTCACACCGATGAATTCGCCATCTGCGACCGCAGCAAACATAAGGTCAGGCTGGAAGAAGGGCTTGTCTTTCATACTGCGGAATTCGTCCAGATCTATCTCGCGATGTTCAAAGTGCCCGGTAAAGCTCTGGTTGAGCGCTACCATATATTTCTCATCCTCATCGGGGGGATGGAAAAGGCGGATCGAGACTCCAGGTGGAAGCCCGGGTTGCTGCAGATTGGAAATATCGTTTAAATCCATTCGCGCGTAATAGCGGTTGAAGGAAAAGCCATTGCGCTCCAGCGCCTCCTTGTATTCCCGGTCGTTATCGTAGCAGCCGGCGCGCATTAAAAGCGGACCTTGATAGCCGGTCGCTATCTCGTGAATGCGCGCCTGAGCCCGCACTAGCAGTTCATCAAGCAGTGCAGTGTCATCTGCCAATCCAGGATCCAGCCGGAAAAAGATGTAGTGCCGGTTGAGGTTGCCGGGATTGGGGAACACGGTCAGATAACCTCGCAGCGTTCCGCCATCCGCCACCAGCAGGATGTCCCGCCCCGGCGTGAAGTGGCGCTCCCTCAGCCGCGCCCGCAAATCCTCCTCCGTCATGGTTTGACCGTATTTCTCCAGCCGGTTCGCCACATCCAGCATCGGTTTGAAATCGGCACCGCTGTAGTGTCGTATCTCCATCTTTCACCCCATCCTTGTTTTTCCTCCAATCGTAGCAAATCGCTGCACATTTGCGTTTAAAATCCGCCAAATATGATGTAAAGTCATCGGACTATGCCGACCGTGACCGCGACCCGCCCCATCCACCTGCTGCAGCTGGCATTCGGCGCAGTGCTGGTCAGCTTTTCGCCGGTGTTCGTCAAGACGGCGGGGATTGGACCATTTGCCGCCGGGTTCTGGCGCATGCTCTTTGGGGGCATCTTCCTGCTTATCATTGTAATCATGCGGCGGCAGCGCATCTGGGCGGGATGGTTCCCTCTGGGGCTGGCAGTCCTCTGCGGCGTCTTCTTCAGCGCCGACCTGAGCTTTTGGCACCATAGCATCTTCTATGTGGGTCCCGGTCTTGCCACCATCCTCGCCAATTTCCAGGTCTTCTTCGTCACTGCCATCGCCATCATCTTTTTAGGTGAACGAGCCAACTGGCGGCTGTTCGTCGCCATACCGCTTGCCATCATCGGACTGCTTCTGCTGTTTGGGCTGGACTGGATGAAACTGCCGGGGGACTATCGCCTGGGGGTCATCTTCGGTCTGATCACCGCCATGTGCTATACCGGCTATCTGCTCACGCTGCGCCGTTCCCGCCAGATGGTTATAAGGCTTCCCAATGTGAGCAATATCGCCATCGTGTGCATAGTGGCGACCATCATTCTGGGGTGCGAGGCGCTGCTTGCGGACGAGAATCTGTCACTGGTGCACTGGGAGAGCTGGGGCAGCATGCTTGGCTACGGCATATTTTGCCAGGGGGTGGGCTGGGTGGTGATGTCCCGCGCCATGCCCCATGTGCCGGCATCACGCATTGGGTTGATACTACTGCTGCAACCTACCCTCTCGCTGGTGTGGGATATACTGTTCTTTGGCAAGCCCATGAGCTGGATGGAAAGCATCGGAGCTGCAATCACGCTATTGGCAATCTATTTCGGCTCCACCAGCCGCCGCGAAGAAATGGTTTAATCCGCGAGAATCTCCCGTAGCCGTACCGGCTCTATATTGCCACCGCTGACGATCGCTACCCGGCAACCCTTTTGCACCGGCTCATCACGCAGAGCCGCTGCCAGCGCCAAGGCTCCTGCACCTTCCACCACGATCTTTTGATTGAGCGCCAGCTCTTTGATCGTATCCATGACAATCGCCTCGCTGACCAGCTGGACCTCGGCAAATATGGTGGAAAGCAGCGGATACATCTGCGGGGTGACCAGCGGGACGGCTACTGATTCACAGAGGGTGGGCTTGAGTGTGATGTTGACCGGTCTCCCAGCCTTTAATGATTCATAGAGCGCGGGGGCTGCCTCCGGCTCCACGCCGATGATTTTGACCCAGGGCGCACATTGGCGGATGATGCTGCCCACGCCGGCTGCCAGCCCTCCGCCCCCCACCGGAACATAGACAACCTTCAGCTCCCGGGCGGCAGCGATGGTCTCCAGGGCGATGGTGGCGCTGCCGGCTATCATAGCGGCATCGTGCCAGGGGTGGAGCACAGCATCCCGCTCATTCAGATAGGCGTTTGCCATGCGTTCCATCAGCTCCGCCATGGGCACGAGGATGGTTTCCACACCAAACGATCGCACCAGAGCGATGCGTTCCGGCTCGGTGCTATCGGGAAGGTAGCTGCGGGCGGGAACGCCGAAGTGCCGTGCCACCAAGCCCAACGCGATGGCGGTGTTGCCGGCGCTGAAGGTGATCAGATCCTGGCGTCGCTTCTCCTCGGGTTGGTGCCATGCCCAGTTGTAGACCCCGCGCAGCTTGAATGAACCGCCCGGCAGCATAGTCTCCAGCTTGAGCCAGATGTCGCTATATTCCCCACCGCGGTGGTAACGCACCAGCGGGGTGGGTTCGGCAAAACGGTAGAAGCGGCGCCGGGCGTGCTCCACCGCCAGCAGTGTGGGCGCGGCTACCGGCTCGGCACCGTAGTCTGGCGTGAGCCGGCGCAGATCAAGTTCTATCTTCCTTGGCATTCTCAAGATAATACTACAATTCAAGTGTAAGAAAAAAGGTGGCGACATTTGTGTTTCCAGATTGTTATAGTTTATAAGTAGCAAACTTGATGTGTTACCATCAACTCATTGAACTAATTTGGAAGAATAGAAGAGATAAAAAGGGGGCAACAATACAAATGAAATACATCATCACGGTTTTTCAGGACGAGGATGGCATGTATATTGCTGAATGTCCGCAGATCCCCGGCTGTGTGAGCCAGGGCAAAACCGAAGATGAAGCCATGGTAAATGTCAAACTGGCGATTAAGGAATGCTTGGAGGTTCGGAAAGAGATGGGACTTCCATTAACCATTGATCTGCATGTAAAAGAGGTTCTGGTTTAATTATTAATAATCCGCTTCTCATCCCATTCAACATCTTCTATTCTACTCTCCTCAATATTGAATCAAATCAACCCCAGCTCTGTTATATTTGATAAAGACTATCAACTTCCAGGTAAAAAGTCATGCCAACCAATCTGGAAATAGCGCAGGAGGCAAAACTCCTCCCCATCATGGAAGTGGCTGCCAGGCTTAGCTTAACCACCCACCTATTAAGAAGAGTAGCAATAATCAACACATCGGATTATCTCTAATAATTTAATAATAAGGTGATTAGGTCAGGTTTGGCACAAAAGAGCACAGGTATTTGACCAATATAGGATAGATATCAGTATAACGGTGATTATACCTGAACTCAAGTTCTTTTAAGTAAAGTGGGAAGC
>Ga0315280_10010264_pt1 | contig 11789 bp, 10 predicted proteins | sample YL17G06_40_MG_FD_203697 | JGI IMG/M metagenome (GOLD analysis project Ga0315280, IMG submission 203697) | Sediment microbial communities from Yellowstone Lake, YNP, Wyoming, USA - YL17G06_40 | ecosystem: Environmental > Aquatic > Freshwater > Lake > Sediment | place: USA: Wyoming | collected... | reverse complement strand
GCCGAACTTGTTGGCTGCCGCCGATTTGGTGATTGGTAGAAGCGGCGCGGTAAGCGTGGCAGAATATGCCGCGGCAGCAGTGCCGAGCATCTGCATGCCTTATCCGTACCATAGGGACAGGCACCAGTACTTAAATGCCGGCAAACTTGTTGAGATAGGAGCGGCGGTTATAGTTGATGATTTGGCGGATGCCAAAGAACGAGCCAGCCGGCTGTGGGCGGAATTGCAGAATCTGATGAATGATGAAAAAAAACGCCGAGAGATGGCTTACGCCTGCAAGAAAGCGGCGCGGCTGGATGCCAGCTCAAAAATCGCCGAGAAGCTGATAAAATTGTGAATTTACAATTGACAATTTTCAATTTACAAGCGAACAATATATTGTATTAGACTCATCGGAGGAATTGGGCTGCACGGCTGCGAACGCCCTTGAAAATGCAGTTAAAAGTCGCTCGTTACTACTTGCAACTGAAGGAGCCAAGTATGAGTGAGTTTGTTAGGACCCGCCGTGATTTCCTTAAACGATCTATATCCGTCGGCGCCGCTGCTTTGGTGAGCCGACCGTTAGGCAAAACGCTGCTGTTAGCTGCAGAGAGGCCCCGCTCGAAAATGAAGTTCGGGCTTGTCACTTACCAGTGGGGCAGAGACTGGGACCTGCCCACATTGATTGCCAACTGCGAAAAGACAAAAGTGCTCGGCGTTGAGCTGCGGACGGAGCACGCACATAAGGTCGAAGCCAATCTTAGCGACTCGCAAAGACGTGAGGTGAAAAAACGTTTTGCCGATAGCGCCGTTACGCTGGTGGGCCTGGGAACCAATTTTGCATTTCACTACCCCGACCCGGCAAAGCTTAAGGCGGACATCGAAGGAGCAAAGCAGTATATCAAGCTCAGCCACGACGTTGGGGGTCTGGGCGTAAAGGTTAAGCCGAACGACCTGCCCACCGGCGTGCCGAAGGAAAAGACCATAGAGCAAATCGGCAAGTCGCTTAACGAGCTGGGGCGTTTTGGCGCCGAATACGGGCAGCCGATTCGGCTGGAGGTTCACGGAATCTGCTCGCCGCTGCCGGTTATAAAGGCGATTATGGACGTAGCGGAGCATCCGAACGTCGGCATCTGCTGGAACTGTAATTCGCAGGACCTCGAAGGCCAGGGACTGGAGTACAACTTCAATCTGGTCAAGAACCGGTTCGGCGATACCGCACACATTCGCGAGCTGAACGTGGGCGATTATCCTTACCAGGAGCTGATGAACCTATTTGCGGCAATGAACTACAGCGGCTGGATTCTTCTTGAAGCACGTACCGAGCCGGGCGACCGCGTTAAAGCACTGGCCGAGCAGCGTGAGCTCTTCGAGCAGATGATCGCCACGGCGCAGGGCGCGGCTTCCAGCCGGCCCGGAGCGGGAGGGATGGGCGTAAAAATCACCGAACTGCCGGATAAGGTTAAGGTCGAGATTAACGGGCAGCCTTTTACGGAGTACAATTTCAAAGATACGCCGTTCCCCTATTTCTATCCGGTGATTGGACCGACGGGCGTCAACATTACGCGGCACTGGCCGATGAAAGAAGCTGAAGGTGAGCCTCGTGACCATATTCATCATCGTTCGCTGTGGTTTACTCACGGGGCGGTTAATGGCCAGGATTTCTGGAGCGGAAAGAACGAGAGGATCGTGCATGATAAATTCCTGGATATCAGTTCCGGTTCGCAGGTCGGCGTCATTAAATCGCAAAGCAAATGGGTGGCATCGAACGGCCAAATCGTTTGCACCGACAGTCGTACCTACAAATTTTACAGCCGCCCCGATTGTCGAATGATGGACTTTGAGGTTACTGTTCATGCCTCGAATGGCGATGTCGTCTTTGGCGACACGAAGGAAGGCTCGATGGCGATCCGTGTGGCAGCGACAATGCAAGCCGACAAAGTGGGCAAGGGACACTTCGTTAACGCTGAAGGTCATCGCGACGAAAAAGATGCCTGGGGCAAACGAGCGGCCTGGTGCGATTACTATGGCCCATTGGATGGCCAGGTGGTGGGCGTGGCTATTTTCGACCATCCGCAAAATCCCAGGCATCCTACCTGGTGGCACGTGCGTGCTTACGGGCTTTTTGCCGCCAATCCGTTTGGCATCCACGATTTTGAAAAGAAGCCCGCTGGGACCGGCAACTTGAATGTCAAAGCCGGCGATAGTGTGACTTTCCGCTACCGGTTCTATTTCCATAAGGGAGATGATAAGCAAGCTAAAGTCGCCGAATTATATCGTGAATACGCGACAGCAAAATAGTGGCAAAAATTGAGTCCGGGGACATCGTGGACGCAATTGTCCTAAGATTTAAGGGAAAGGAATTGTTATGAGCAAGTTAACTCGTCGAGATTTCTTGAGAGGTTCAATGGCTGCGGGTGTTGCTATGACGTTGGCGGCGCCCGGTTCTCGTGTACTTGGTGCGAACAATGACATTCGCATAGGTATAGTCGGAGTTGGAGGCCAGGGCAGCGGCCATATCGGATACTTCAACGAGAGGCAGGGCGTGCGGGTGGTCGCGCTTTGCGATGCAGACCAGAATCACTTGCAAAGCCAGGCAAAAAACTTCGAAAAGAAATACAACCAGAAAGTCGAACAGTACGCAGATGTCCGCAAGCTGCTTGAAGATAAGAACATTGACGCGATTACCTCCGCCACTCCCAACTTCTGGCATGCGCTTGTAACGGTCTGGGCGTGCCAGGCGGGTAAAGACGTCTATATCGAAAAGCCGGTTTCACACAACATCTGGGAAGGGCGAAAAGCGGTCGAGGCCGCCCGCAAGTATAACCGGATCGTGCAAACCGGCACGCAGAAGCGCTCGTCCGAGGCCCATCCGGCAGCGTATGAGTGGATACGTCAGGGGAATCTCGGTGCTATCAAGTGGGTTCGCTCTCTGTGCTATAAGGCGCGTTACGAAGGCACCAACGGGTTTGTGGAAGGGACAAACGGCCCGATTCCGGTGCCGGCGGGCGTGGACTATAACCTGTGGTGCGGGCCAGCCGATATGGAACCGCTGCGGCGAAAGGAACTGCACTACCATTGGCATTGGGTCTGGAACACCGGCAACGGCGACCTCGGCAACCAGGGCATCCACGAGATGGACCTTGGCCGTTGGGCGCTGGGTGATCCGAAGCTGGCGCCGCGAGTGATGAGCTTCGGCGGCAGGTTCAGAGTGAACGATGCCGGCGAGACGGCCAATACACAGATCGTCTTCTTCGATTACAAGCCTGCCCCGCTGATCTTCGAGGTACGCGGTCTGGCGCGGAAAAAGGGCGACAAGGCGATGGACGTCTGGCGTCGTACCGGCACCAATATCGGAGTCGTCGTGCAATGCGAAAACGGTTATTGGGCCGCAGGCGACGGCGGCGGATATGTCTGGGATAACGACAACCAGCGTACCGACAAGCGATTCATCGGCGGCGGCGGCGGCGGCCATCATCAAAACTTCATCGACGCCGTTCGCAGCCGAAAGGTCAGCGATCTCAACGCGGACATTGAGAAGGGACACTTCTCCAGCGCACTGTGCCACATGGGCAATATCTCCTACCGCCTGGGCAAAAAAATGTCGGTCAGCGAGGCCAGGAGCACCATCGACAATGAGTACCTGCTGGACTCGTTCGATAGGATGATCGAGCACCTCAAGGTTAACGAGGTCGACCTGGAGAAAGAACTGATCACTATGGGCCCGATGCTGACGATGGACCAGGAGCAGGAGAAATTCGTTGGCGAGGGCAGCGATTGGGCGAACATGTATCTGAAGCGCAACTACCGCGAACCCTTTGTTGTCCCGGATCAAGTATAATGAAATTTGCCTTATGCAATGAAATGTTTGGGGATCGGCCGGTGGCTGAGGTCTGCTCGGTCGCCGGCCGGTTGGGTTATCACGGCATTGAAATAGCCCCGTTCACTCTATCGGCCTCGGCGAAAGATGTCACACCTAAGGTGCGCAAAGGAGTCCGACAAATCGTCGCTGACCATGGCCTGGAGATTGTTGGCCTCCACTGGCTTTTTGTCGGGCCAACCGGCCTGCATATCACTACGCCCGATGACACGGTCTGGCGTAAAACCAGAGATTATTTATCCTGCTTGGTGGATTTGTGCAGCGACCTGGGCGGCAAGGTAATGGTAATCGGCTCGCCCAAGCAGCGAAGCATTCTGCCCGGACAAACCTTCGAAGGGGCTTGGAAAAGGGCGGTCGAATTATTTTCCGCCGTTCTGGAGAAGGCGACCAGGCGGGGCGTGACTTTATGTATTGAGCCGTTGTCGCCCAAGGAGACCGATTTCATTAACACGGTCGCAGAAGGCATCCGGATGGTCCGGCAAATCAATCACCCTAACTTTAGGCTCCATCTCGATGTCAAGGCTATGTGCTCGGAATCAAAGCCCGTGCCGGAAATCATCCGTTCGGTGCGGGCTGAAGAGATTGGGCATTTTCACGTGAACGACCCGAATCTTTATGGTCCCGGAATGGGCGATGTGGACTATGGCCCGATCGCCGAGGCGATAAGGGACATAGCTTATGACAGGTGGCTTTCGGTAGAGGTCTTCAAATACGACCCTGATCCGGAAACTATCGCTCGTAAGAGCATCGAGTGTTTGCGGTCGCATTTTTAGAAACCCCCCAAATAAATTTGGGGGCTAAATATTATTGGCGACTGGCCAGGTTGGCGGCGTGAGTTCCGGAGGCGAAAAGATGAGCGAGAGATTCAAATCACGCAAGAGCTGGCGGGAAAAATTGGAAAATCCGCCGGCGGGGCTGCCAAAAGTAGTTAAAGTGCCACCCAAATGGCAAAAAACAATGGGCGGCGAAAATATCCTGGTGCCGACGCCGCTCCTTGTTGACGAGCTAATAAGAAAGGTGACCAAAAAAAAGCTCACTACTGTTGGGCAGATTAGAAAGAAACTGGCCCAAGAATATAGGGCATATTCAACATGCCCGCTGACCGTCGGCATCTTTTTGCGGATTATCTCCGAGGCGGCTGAGGAAGACCGGCAGAGTGGCAAGAACTTGTCCCGAGCGCAGTCGAGGGAACAGGTAACGCCCTACTGGCGGGTAGTCAAAGACGATGGCAGCCTTAACCCCAAATACCCCGGCGGCGTCGAAGCCCACGCCGCACGCTTGAAAGAGGAAGGCCATAGAATTGTCCCAGGCAAGGGCAAAAAACCACCTAAAGTCGCGGAATTCGAGAAGGCGCTGGCATAATCCGTATTGCGTCGTGCGTTCCTTCGACGAAGTTTACCCTGAGCGAAGTCGAAGGCTCAGGACAGGTGTGCGTATTGCGTGGTGCGAGAAAGCACGCCCATGTATGTTGGGTTGTAGAATAACGCCTGATATTTTTTGTTAGCAACTCGCTGGAAAATGGATGTTATGAATGGGCATTGAGATTTTCACCCCCGGATTAGAAGTGGACTTGCTCGGACGAAAGCGATGTGTGATTCGAATGAGCCAGGAGTCGCGTTGCAAGCGGAGCGCCTGCAATCAGCAACATGGTAAAACCAAAAAGCCTGTCCCCGGATTTCATTGCCAAGCGCCGGGCCTAACACCACAGGGCAAGCACACCGCGAACCGCTTTTTTTCAACAATTGCACTGTCCTTATTTCCACCCAAGTGGATTACGAAGAAAGGGTTATTAAAGACCTATCTTTCAAAAAACCAATAAACGGGGAAAGCTCATCAGATTCTAGTCCTAAATCTTTCTTCACGTCTCCTAATCTTTTGTCGGGGTATGAAATGATAAATCTAAATAGTTTAAAATCAAAGGGATCTAAAGTTGCGAAAGATATGGGATTTAAATAGACAGTTGTCATACCATTGAATTCTTCTCTATACCTTATTGTTCCCTTTCTAGATCGAGCCCTCATACCATCTAAATTCAATAAAGGTTGTTCTTTGTATCTTTGAATTTTTGTTTTTAAAGGCTTTTCAAAATAAGGATGGTTTCCCTTTAAATTCTTTGATGTAGCCAAAGCCGCAATTCTGCAGCCCCCTCTACAGTAAACCGCCTCCGAACACTCCTTGCAATCCTCAGGAATTAAAGAAGAATCTCGCCATTTCGTCATTTTAGAAAGTATAGACTCTAAATCGTCAGAGAGTATATTTCCATATTTCTCATCAGAATGACTGCACGGCCTGACTTCCCCGTCAGAAGAAACAGAAAATGTATTTCTCCCACCAACACAGGACCTATGGAAAAATGTTAAATATTTTGCAGGGTCATCAAAAATACAAGGCATCGGAGGGCATAGAGATTCAACACTCAAACCAAATTCGTCTTGTAGGGTCAACAAAGCATCTAATCCCCCAATGTAATCTCCAGCAGAGATTTCTAGATTTACCAAGGTGTTTCTAAGGGGAGGAACTATAGGGGTCGCGTAAAAGTGATCAATCCCAAGATTTTCAAAAACAAATTTCCCAGTATCATAAACTTGTCTTTTATTTCTATCGTTTATCACCATATTCACCCCTATATTGATTCCTAATTTCTTGACTTTTGAAATTCCCTTCAGAGTATCCTTGAATGAACCATGTCTTTGGGTTAGATAATCATGAACTTCGGAATCATGCGAGAGTAATGAAGTTAGAATAGATATCAGGCCTTTTTCTTTTAATGCTGCGGGATCCTCTTCAGAAGCCATTGCTAGATTTGTATTAATAGAGAAATCCATATTGTGTTCATTGAAAACTGACGCGACTTCTAGTAATTTATCTTTTAGAAGAAAAGGTTCCCCACCGGTGATATCTATATGGAATATTTTGTTCTCGGCTATTCTTACCGCTATTCTCCCCAGGTCGTAATTATTTTTAGTTGGAGAGTCTCTAAAATAATTATAGCAATGCAAACAATTATTGTTGCATGTCTCAGTTAATTCAAACTGACCACTTACAGGAATGATTATTCTAGATTGGGTCAAGTCCATCTTCAATTCTTTCAAGTTTTTCTCCCGCGCAACCCAAATAAAGAACTAATCGCAAGAAAAACAAGTACAACATTTAGGGCCTTCACAAACACACATATAACGTTCTAACAAACTTTCATCGCTTTTGTGATGAATTGATTGTCTCAGACCTCTTTTTTTCCCAAGTTCTTCTAAATCCTTTTTTACTTCGTCTATGTCTTCTTGAGTTTTTACAAGTACCTGTACCATTTTTCTACTCCTTTTATCAGAATTATGTTGCTCCCGTTCCTACCTGAAAGACGTCTACCTTTGTAAAGTCAGTATTATCGCGATAGATTCAGGTCGCCTATACCAGTCCCATTTAATGATTTACAGGCGAGCATTATTGGTTTCAATCAAATGCTGAAAGTCCACAGTCTCATGTATTATTGTCCGCATTGCTGGGAAAAGCAAGAAGAAAATGGGACCAAAATCCGAAGTACTACTATCGAAATCCTCTACCGCCCTAGGTTTTTTGGACACAGGTTTGTAGATAATCATGCCCCGATCTCTATGGCGATGCACGGCACCGTTTCGGTCGAAATGACCGGTTTTTATAGCGTATTATTATTCAGCCCGAATTAAGCAACTCATAACTTCGTCTCTGGGTATTAAAGTGACCTTCTTAAAGCCGGCTTTCGTCAGGTCTTGCTGAAATTCGCCGAAGGTGTATGTGCCGCCGGATTCGGTTCCGACCAGCATATTAACGGCAAATAACGCTCCGGCTACAGGCTCGGTGCGGGATTCATCCATCACTATATCGCGTATAACCAGAACGCCGTTCTCCCGCAGGGCGGCATGAATCTTGGCAAAAAGGGCACGGTTCTGCTGCCGGGAGTTCTGATGAGCGACTGAACTCAGCCAGGCAAAATCCGCCCCGGCGGGTAAGTCATCGACGTAGAAGTCACCTGCCACCAAGCTCACCCGGTCGCTCAGCCCAGCATCGGCGATGCGCTGTCTTGCAAGGGGCATCACCTCCGGCAGGTCGAAAAGTGTTGCTCTGGCGCCAGGTGCGGCACGCAAAAAGGCGATTGTCCATGTGCCCGGTCCGCCTCCAATGTCGAGCAATCGCCTGAAAGTCAGTGGCCCCAGACAGTCAATGACCTGGCAAACGATGGGGGCGGAGAAGTTGTCCATAGCGCCGATAAAGGCGGCAAGGTCGGCGGCTTCGCCGCGGATACTCGGCTCGCGGTCGGGGGGCTTTCCCGTCTGTGTTACCTGTGCTAGTTGCGACCAGCGACGAAGACAATTGCCCAGGTGACGCACGGCAGGCAATATATTGCGACGCCCCTTTTCAGTCAGTATTTCTGCTACTTCGGCGGGAACGCTGAACTTATCGCCTTTTTTAGCCAGAAGCCCTAAAGCTGCCAACGCATCAAGCAGGATGGTTGTGGCTCGGATGTCACTATTAAGTTTGCCGGCCAAAGATTTCGCTGTCATCGGCTTTTTGCAGAGCACACTGAATACATCCAGCTCGGCGGCAACGGTCAGGACGCAGGCCGGCTGAAACGCCCTTACAACGTTCAGGATTTCTTCTACTGTCCACTGCCCAGACATGTCTTCACGCTTGGTTTGAAAATGGTATGCCCAGCATACCCTACAATCTTGCAATAGAAAACCCTCGGCACAACCGAGGGTCAAGGCTCTTACGCTCATCAGGTGCGATAACACCTAAAGAAAGTCCCCCCATCCATCCTTTACTTGGAGGCACAGCACGGCTTCTGCTGACTGATTGAGCAGCCGGTTGCGTCCTCTGTCTTTAGACAACAAGGCTCGTCGCCGCAACACTGCGGACAGCAGCACTTCGGACATGCGACCGGACAGGTCTGGGCTTGCTCTTGTGCCTGGCAACAAGTGCCAGCTTCCGTAGCCTTGGTATCCACACGACCTCCGACCAGCGCGTTTCCTGCCAGAAGCACCGTTGCCAGCACGAGGACGACGATTAGCACTTTGGCGATTTTGGCTGTCATCTTACTTTTCCTCAAAATGTGACAAGTTAATATTCACTGTTCAGGCCCGATCCAAATTCAGGCCCACGACCATCAAGAGTAATTCTACTCTTGCAGGCAGTGTGATGTCAATTGAAATCTGCAATTTTCGGCCTCGGCAATTTTTTGGCTGTTTGTTCTTGACGGGCCGGCTTTTTGATTCATAATTGACTATTGACAAGGGATTATTCCGGCACGGCATCGCAGGTGTGTGCGCATCCATGAGTCGACGACTGCCGGTGCGATTCGACGGTTATTTGTAGGCCACAAGAAATGGTTTGAGGCTGAAAGGAGGCCGTTATGGCAAGGATAATTTGTACCGCAGCACTCATAGTCTCATTGAGTATCTTGGTCGGCTGCCAGAGCAATACCGGGCGGAGCCAGCTCGTAACAGCGCCGGCCGATACATCGCCAGGCTCTATCGGTGCGGTTAATATCGCCGAGGCCACCGAGGCGGACCTAGTCGAGCAGATGGCTACCCACCGGCAAGCATATCGCTGGAGCCTGGAGCTGCTGGTAAAGTACTACAACAGAACCGGCAACTACGAGAAATTGAATTGGGCGAAAAAAGAACTGACTGCGCTTAACTCTATGCCGCAGTATAAGTACGTAATCGAGGCTGAAGTGCTGCCGGCAGATTTGAAGGCTACCACCCTGATTCCGGAAGCGGATACGCTCTACCAGGAGGCCGTGCAACTGGAAAAAGAAGCCGGTCCGCTGCCGTTTGCCAAGAATGAACAGAAACTGCGACTGGCTTTGGACAAATACAACCAGGTTATAAGCACGCATTCTACCAGTGACAAGATTGATGACGCAGCTTTTAAGGCCGGCGGAATCTATGAGTACTTCAAGGACTACACCATAGCGCTTCTGTACTACCAAAGGGCCTATCAATGGGACCCGCAGACGACCTATCCTGCCAAGTTTAAGGCGGCGTTTATTCTGGATAAATACCTGTACCGCAGGGCAGAGGCATTGGAGCTATATCAGCAGGCCGTCAAGGAGCAGCGCGAGTACGCCGAGTGGATAGAGTTTGCAGAGAAGCGGATCAAGGAGCTGACCAAAACCGAAGAAGCCACCAAGTGATGTCAAGCAATCCAGGCGAATTATTGCCGGATGGTTTGGGCCTGCACCGTAACAGGCCCATTTTTTATGGGTAAATGTTGTCCGAATTTGAGAAAAAAGTAGCTGAATTCGCACAGGTAAATGGGCTGTTCGACACCGTGGACAAGATTCTGTTGGCTGTATCCGGCGGCGCCGATTCTATGGCGCTGATGTACACTATGTGTGCGCTGAAACGCGATGGCGCGTTCAGCGGAGAACTATTCTGCGCTCACATAAACCATCAGCTAAGGCAGGGCGAATCCGATCTGGATGAGGATTTTGTCGTTACACAGGCAACAAAACTCAACCTGCCCATAACTACCAGGCGGGTAGATGTACGCGGTTTTGCCGCTGCTAATAAACTATCAATTGAGACCGCTGCCCGGCAGTTGCGAATTGAAAGCTTGCTGGATATTGCCGGGCACAATAACTGCGCCTGCATAGCAACCGGGCATCAAAAGAACGACAACGCAGAGACGGTTCTCCAACGCCTTGCTCGCGGCACAGGCTTTCGTGGTCTTGCCGGCATCTGGCCGGAGCGGATATTTCAAGGCAAGATCAGATTCATTAGGCCGTTACTTTGTGTCACGCGAAGTGAGATACTTAATCATTTGGAAAAATGCAATTTGAATTGGCGAGTAGACCACACCAACGCGGACTGCACGTACAGGCGAAACTACATTCGGCATCGGCTGCTGCCGGCTCTGCAACAGGATTGTGCTGGCTGCATTGTAGAGCAACTGGCGGATCTGTCTCAATCTGCCCGCCGGTTCCATAATATGGTCTGTCGGCGAGCAGATGAGGTGTGGTCGGATATGGCGTATTCGACCGGCGACACCGCGCTCCTGAAAGTGGAGGATTTTCTGCCGGAGCATCCGGCTGTAAAAGTTGAGCTGATTCGACGGAGTCTCGCCGCAATCGGAAGCGGCGAGCGAAGTCTAACACACCGGCACTATGAAAGGATGTGTCGGCTTGCCGATCAGAACGGCAGCGACAAAAAAATTGAACTGCCGAGCAGGTTTCTGGTCCGCCGTGAATACGGAAAGCTGATTTTTTCCCTGGATAGAAAACCCCACGTGAAACGTGGGGCTAAATATTACTTAGCCACATTGGAAGTTCCGGGCCCAACGCAATTCGGAGATTATTTGATAGAGGCACATATTTTGGAGGCTGAAAACGAGAAATTTGAAGCATCCAAAGCTAAAAAAGGTGATTTTGTCGAGTGTTTTGACCTGGATAAGCTAAAATTGCCGATAACTATTCGCCTTCGAGAGGATGGCGACAGATTTTGGCCGTTAGGCTTGCCTCGCCAAAAAAAGGTGGGCAAATTTCTGACCGATGCGAAAGTGCCGCAAGAAATCCGGCGAAAGGTTCTGATTGTCGCCGACCGTGAAAAGATAATCTGGGTCTGCCCTATCCGAATAAGTGAGCAAGCTAAAGTCACCGATAAGACGGGCAGAATCCTTCAATTACAGATTGCTGTTTAGCCGTCGTCGGCACACCTGCCCTGAGCTTGCCGAATGGGGCGACGTCCGAACCGCCGAAAGAAAGGGAACCGGCAGATGATAGATAGAAAGCAGTTATTGGAGCACGCCAAGGCCAACGCTGCCACCGACATACATATTTCTGCCGGCGCACCAATCCTGTTCAGAGTGGGCGGCGAATTGGTTCCGGTCAGTAAAGAAATCTTGACCGCCGAGCAAAGCCGGGATATAGCGTTACAACTGCTGACCGAGCAGCAGA
>Ga0315280_10010263_pt1 | contig 11791 bp, 19 predicted proteins | sample YL17G06_40_MG_FD_203697 | JGI IMG/M metagenome (GOLD analysis project Ga0315280, IMG submission 203697) | Sediment microbial communities from Yellowstone Lake, YNP, Wyoming, USA - YL17G06_40 | ecosystem: Environmental > Aquatic > Freshwater > Lake > Sediment | place: USA: Wyoming | collected... | reverse complement strand
GCTGAGAACGAAAGACTATCTCTTCACCTTCTTTTTGAGCACATTTTACAAACATTGTGCCGATATCCACACCCTTACCTTTTTGTATCTGTCCTTTAAGGCTTTCTATCTTCTTTTCTTCCTTGGGCTTAGTCATCTTTTCCTCCCCTTTCAATGAGCACATCACTTAGCTTCACTTCGTTCGCTAAGTGATAAGTGCGAATTGAACCCTTGACATTTTTCATTCATAGATATTCAAGAGAATGTCAAGGGTCTGCGAAAAAACGCTAAAAGTTACTCCTAATGGCGTTTTTTCTTGATTTCCTTAAACAATTTCACTGTTTTATCTATATCGGATTTCTCCTTTTCTACCCGCGTTCCGATTCTATCGATATTACTCTCTAAAGTTAAACTTTCGTCCTCTATAGGAAAATCAAAGTCCGTCTTTATTTTTATGAGTTCTTCTGGCGTCTCAATTCCTGCCTCTTTTTTTATTTCTCTAACAGAAACAGGAATCTTAATGCCCTTTACAGCTCTCTTCAGCTCGCCGCTAATCTCCTTGGCTACCTCGCCGGCAACTTCTTTAATTAACTCTCTATCAATCCTGGATTCTTCAGTCAGTAATGTCTTTATTCCTGCCTTTGCTAAAGAGTAATGGCCTTGCGAAAAATTTAGATAACCTTTTCTTACCAAATACCGGCACAAAAATCCCATATAGTCTAAAGAGAAACCCACGTCTCTTCTTATCTGGTCTTTAGTTGCCAGCCTTAATCTGGCTACACAATTAATAATATCTGCTTCTGTCCCGGTCAAACCCACTCTATTTCTCCCATTCCTCAGGATAAATAACAATGTTAACAAAATTAAAGACCGGCAGGGGTCCGGCGTACATAAACTTTATCCTGTCCTTATATTTTTCACTCAGATCATCCATTACGTTATCAAATTCTTTTTCCCTGCCTTTATCTATCAAAAAGGCGGCGTTCATAAACATCTCATCGCCTACGGCCTTATTGAGTTTATAATCAAAGGCGGTTCTTCTTAAGGTATCTACTATTCGTTCTGCTTCTTTCTCTTTCTTCTTTTCCAGGGCCTTCTCTACCATCTTACCTACTTCCATTTTGGCCTGAATATTTTTATTATTCTTGTCGTTCTGAATATCCTCTTTTGTTCTCTTAATTGCTTTATTCTCGTCTACAACTTCTTTGAAGATTACATCCATATTCTTCCATACGCCTTTAACGCCCAATTCTACTTTGTGGTCCGCATCCCGTAACGCGTTCTTAAATTCTCTATATCTTCTATCCAATAGATTTCTTATCTCATCAGCACTCGAAGCAATAGTCCCAAACCTAACCGGAAGCACACTATCAAATTCTTTCATTACCTCCTCAATTACCTTCTCATGAGCCAATAAGTTTTCTCGGTTTACCACAAATTTGGTTATCGGATGGTTACTTACTACCATACTTAACTCATCGTAGCCAATAGTTAAGACCTCATCGCCTCTTCCGCCTATTCCTATAGGCCCGAAATTCCTTTCCTGTTTTGTGCCGATAATACAATAAATGTATTTGCCTTCCTTTTCCATTACTCTCTCACCCTCACTAATATCGCGTTCTCTTTAAACATTTCTCTGTCAAAAGGGATCTTATCTTGTTGATTTGTCCCGTGTAGAGACTTTTCGTCTCTAACGGGATTTGCCTGCTCAAGGGCGACACAGTAGTCAGCGAGTATCTTATAGGCCTTATTCACCTCATCAAACTCCTTTTCGGCACAAGGGTTATTCGGATTTTTATCCGGATGAGTAGAGAACGCCTGTCTCTGGTAGGCTTTCTTGATCTCGTCTTTACCTGTAATATCGTTTAAAATCCCAAGTTTTTTCTTCGCCCAATCTACCTCTTCGTTTTTTAGCGTTTTTATCTCAAGCGTATAAAAGCTATATGGCGGAAGGGGCCCAACGCATCTAAAATTCAATTTCTCATTAAATTTAGCATTCAGCTCTTCTACTTTTTTATCAAAATCTTCTCGTTTATCTTTATCTACTAAAAAGGCGATATTAACCACCATTTTATCATCCATAAGCTCGTGGGTTTTAAAATCTACACAAAATGTTTTTAAGTTATCCTGTATTTCTTTGGCAAATTTATCTCTTCTTTCATCCAAAGCCTTTTTGAGCATAGAACCTATCTTCATCTGATCATCTACAGTAATCCCTTTGGGATTGCTCAAAAGTTTCTCTTTAAACTCTTTTATCTCTTTTTCTTCTCCTGCTTCTTTAATAATAGAGTTAAAATCACTCCAACTAGCTACAAAATCAATTTCTATTTTATCGCTTATTCTTTCAAAAATCTCTTTTATGAGGTTGTATCCTTTACTTAGGATATCCCTGACTTCAGTTTCATCTTGAGCGAATGTCCCCAATCTCATAGGAATAATTGTAGTTTGCGGAGTCATGACTCTTTCAATAACTGTTTGATGGCCAATTAAGAACCTTGCCAAAATATCCTTACGCATATGTGTATAATCAACTATCTCGGAGTCCCTTACCAAGGCCGATATATCTTGATGAGGAATTGTATACACTACCCCATTAGATTCGCTTTCTCCTAAAAGGAGATCCTTCGGGATAGAAAGATGCAGGCTTGCATTCGAATTTAAAATTCCGTAAATATACATTCCTTGCCTTTCCATAATATTTATCTACCTAAAGGGAGGGTAGGCTTCTTCCTTTAGGTACCTTGATATAGCTAAAGAAACTCGAGACGAAGATTGAAAATCGAGCTATTTCTGTTCGGGCGGCTTCGGCTATCGGAAGCCGAACCACTGCCTATTTGGCTTGCGGCTTTGCCTTTTTCTTGAAGATGCCGCCAAAAAACTTCTTAATGCCATCCATTAAACCCTTGATGAATTTTAACATATTATTTAGGCTCCTTTCTTTTTGTGGCTTTGGCTATCGGAAGCCAAACTACTGCCTCTCTGGCTTGTGGCTTTAGCTATATTGAAAGCTAAACCACTGCCCTCTGGCTTGCGTCTTTGGTATTCATTAACCCCAAAGTCTCTTCAAAGTGCTGTTTTGAAATCTTCAATTCTAAGTTTTGATTTTCTCCTGCCTGCCGGTCAGGCAGGGATTTTTGTTTTTCTATATATTCTCTTATCGCCAGCATAGAGGCCTTCCTGCATATAAATTCGATATCCGCGCCTACTTTGCCTTCGGTCTTCCCGGCCAATTCTCTTAAATCCACTTCCTTGGCCAGCGGTTTATTCTTAGTGTGTATCTTAAATATCTCCTCTCTGGTCTTCTCGTCGGGTTTCGGAAGCTCAAATAAAATATCGAACCTGCCGCTGCGCAATATAGCGGGGTCAACCAAATCGAGCCTGTTGGTAGCTGCCAGAACTACAACCCCCTTTAATTCCTCAATTCCATCCATCTCCGTCAAAAATTGGCTTATCACCCGTTCTGTTACATGGGCATCCGTAGAACTCGAACCACGCCTGGGCACAACGCTATCTATCTCATCAAAGAATAAGATCGTTGGGGAGGCCTGTTTTGCTATCTTAAAAACCTCACGAATCGCTTTCTCGCTTTCTCCTACATACTTGGATATAAGAGAAGGGCCTTTTACTGAAATGAAGTTAACCCCGCTTTCAGTAGCGATTGCCTTCCCAAGGAGCGTCTTTCCTGTGCCGGGAACTCCATAAAGAAGTATACCTTTAGGCGGATTTGTATTAGCCTTTTTGAAAACATCGGAATATTTAAGCGGCCATTCAACCGCTTCTTTCAGCTCTTCTTTTATATCCTCCAAACCGCCGACATCGCTCCATTTTACATCCGGGACCTCAACAAATACTTCGCGTATGGCCGAAGGCTCGACTTCTTTCATGGCATCCCTGAAATTATCCATCGTCACTTCTAATTTCATCAACGTCTCATAGGGAATTTCTGCCATTTCGAAGTCTATCTTGGGTAAAATCTTTCTTAAAGCGCTCATCGCGGCTTCTCGTGCCAGGGCCTCTAAGTCGGCTCCCACAAATCCATGGGTGATCTCAGCCAGTTTTTCTAAACTAACATCTTCTGCTAAGGGCATACCTCGCGTGTGTATCTGGAGGATTTCTAATCTTCCGTTTTTATCAGGTATAGGAATTGAAATTTCTCTGTCAAATCTACCTGGCCTTCTCAGGGCAGGGTCTATTGTGTTTGGTATATTTGTCGCGCCTATGACTATAATTTGGCCTCTGGACTCTAATCCGTCGAGCAACGAGAGAAGCTGCGCCACAACGCGCCTCTCAACCTGTTTCTCGCTACCCATCTCTTCTCTCTTAGGGGCGATAGCATCTATCTCATCGATAAAGATTATCGCGGGGGCATGTTTCTGGGCATCTTCGAATATCGAGCGAAGTCTACTTTCCGACTCCCCATAAAATTTCCCGATAATTTCAGGCCCGCTTATGTGGGTAAAATAGGCATCGGTTTCATTGGCCACCGCTCGGGCGATTAAGGTTTTGCCTGTGCCGGGAGGGCCGTAGAGGAAAACCCCCTTTGGCGCGCCTATCCCCAACCTTTCGAATACCTGAGGATATCTTAAAGGAAGCTCTATCATCTCCCTGATTCTTTGAATTTGGGAACCGAGCCCGCCGATATCTTCATAGGAAACCGTGGCTTGCTTCGCCTCTCCTTGATTCTTGGTCTCCATCCTTATTAAAGTAGCGGCATTTATCAATACCACGCCGTCAGGAATGGTGTCTACCACCTTAAAATCACACGATCTCGACCCAAAAAACGTCGCCCTAATCTTATCACCCGATAGTGCTGGAAGCCCCTCTATTAGAGAACCGATATATTTAGTATCGTTATCTCTTTGAAGTAGGCTGGATATCGTTAGAGGAGAGAGAGTGATTTTATTAGCGGGCTTAGAGTCGATTCTATTGATTCTTACTTTCTCATCCAGCCCTATTTGAGCGTTTTCTCTCGATATGCCGTCCATCTGTATAATCTTTTTACCCCTATCTTGCACATAACAGGGCATTATCTTTGCCGGTGTCCTTCTCTTACCATTAATTTCTATGATATCGCCTACATCCAATCCGAGCTCCTTCATATCTTCCGGATCGATTCTGGCAATTGCCCTGCCCACATCCTTAGGTGATGACTCTTTAACTTTTAGGATTAGGCCCTTATCGTTTTTCTTCGCTGTCATTGGAATAAAAGCTGGGTAAATTTATCTAACGCCTCAATACCTTTAACTTCACGAGGCTGTAATGGTATAATAGAAGTCTTTAAATTGCTAAATTTTCTTCTAATTTGTTTTACATATTCTTCCTGGGCCTTACTTCTTTCCCGGCAAAATTCACAATCCCTTAATTCTAAAACGTTGTTCACCGCCAATTGCCTAACTTTTATACCGTATTTATTTAGATTATTTATCAATCTTTCCGTTTCTAAAATCGCCATATCTTCAGGGATAGTAACCGCAATAAACTCGCATTTATTTTGGTCCTTAAGCAAACCTTCTATTTTCTTTACCGTCTTCTTCATCTCTACCAGAAAATCATCGCCTTCGTCAGGATTATATTTGCCAGAAAAGGTTTCTACCATATACCTATATTTCCAGCGCATTTTGGCTAAAACCTTAATCCATTCATCTAACAATTCCGGTAGGGTTAAAAGCCTTAAGGCATGGCCAGTGGGTGCAGTATCCACAATATATTTATCAAACTTTGCCTTTTCAATAAGGTCAACTATGGTTTTAAATCCCATTACCTCATCTATACCCGGAATAGGTAAGGCAAAAATGGAATCAATATCTTCCTGGTCTAAATAAGTAGAGGTGTCAAAGATTTTCTTTATCTGAGCTTCATATTTTACCTTGAATTGAGAAAGAGCTTTTTGCGCATTTACCTCCAAAGCACTTAAGTTCTTTACACCCTCTACGCCTTTTATCTCATCTCCGATTTTCAGGCCTAAACTATCTGAAAGAGAATGTGCCGGGTCAGTAGAGATAACTAATGTCTTAAAACCCTCTTTAGCTAAATAAAGACCTGTGCTTGAGGCACAGGTCGTCTTTCCAACTCCGCCCTTTCCGCCAAATAAGATTAGCTTTAAAGCATCTTCTTTTAGGCCGGTTAATGCCATTTAGCATTTCTTTATAATAACTTCTAATATACCATTTTTATAACTTGATTCTAAAGTTTCCGCTTTTACCTTTGCGGGAAGTAAAACTTCTTTGCGATATTTCCTATCGCCACTCTGGGCAGATATATCCAGGATGTCTTCTTTCAAATCTAATTTTATATCCTCTTGACTTACACCCGGCATCTCGGAATAAACTCTTATTTCATCTTTCTCATCAAAAACATCAATAATCGGCTCTCTCTCCTCTTCAACCTTTGGCCCTTTGGGTGTTTTTTTAATATTGCCGAATGACTCAACAATGGGTTTTCCGCCTACTGCGGTCTTTATGGAAAAACCAAAAACTCCCTTCATCCCTTCTTTAAGATGACTTAAATCAATTTCGCCTTCTTTTTTGATTTCGCCGCCTGCTTCTTTTAAATCAGCCGCAAGATCAACCAATTTCTCAATGCCTTTAAATAAGCCACCTATACCAAAATCAAAACCTATTCCTTCTTCTTCTTTTTTCTTATTTTCTTTTGCCATTGCCTTCCTCCTTGATATGTTCTACCAAAAATACAATTATTTTTTCTTTTTAGAAATAACACCTGTTCCTTTGCATGTTAAGCATGGAAGTGTTTTGCCTTGTTCTCTACCTATCCCTTTACAGATAGGACAAGTCTCAATCTGCGAAGTCCCTACAGTAACGATACCTTTCCCCCTACACACGGTACAGGTAAGAGTAGTCCGCGGGTATCTTTTTCCTGTTCCATTACAATAAGCACAAATTACTGCCGGTGATTGGACATTTGCTTTTCCATTGCCGAGACAAACCGGGCATTTTATCCCTTTTGTAGAGGGGAGAAGGCCTGTGCCCTTGCAAAAGCCACATCTATAGACAGTTTTGTCTAAAATTTCGCCTCTTCGGCCTATACTTTGCCTATTCCATTCCATTGTTCGCCAGCTCATTTCCTCCTCCTAATATTTTAACTTCATTGTCTTCAATCTTTTTCCGGAAGGCCTTTCAAATTCTTTTATGACACTCTCTTTTCTCTCAGTTTCTGCCTTTTGCAATTTCTCCATCTCTTTATTGATTTCATCAAGCTTTTTTTGGATATCCTTTTTCCTTTTATCTAAAATATAAATCTCTTTCTCCAATCTATCTTTCTCTTTGCGCAGCATATATAGGTCAAGGTAAGCAGAACTTTGGACTCGAGGGATAGACCTTTTGCCGCCTGAGTGCATACTCTTTATGCTTCGTAAACCGCTAATCTCTGATACGCCTTTCATACTCTTCTATCTCCTTTTATATTATCTTGCCAGACTCTTTCCTCTTGCGGTTATCCTGCAAGATGAACGCGTAAAAAAACCAATGCAATCTTGTTTTTCTAAAGACCTGCATAACATATAAGTATAGCCAATTTCAAATCCTGCCTTGCTACTTAATTCCTTCATAGAGATCAATCCATTCTTTTCTTTTATAATTCCTAATACTTCCAATTCTGTAGCTGTTAAGCTCATACTTCATCTAATAATTTATGCTCTCCACATTCTTCAAGATTCTTTTTTTGTTTTCTTGGCGTTCCTTTTGAACACTTTCCTTTCTTCTCTTAAGTTTGAATAACCAATTCTTTTCTATCACATCTTTACCCTTTTCTGTCAGACTGCATATTCCTCTAAAGGTATCAAAATCAACATAACCGTTTCTCTCTAAGCCTTTACAAATCACATACGCATAGTGGGCGCTTATCCTCAACTCTTGTGCGATTAAATAATAATGAAGCCTATCATCACTTTTGGCAATAACATCCAGGGCTTCCTGCTCCATGCCGGTCATCCTTTACTCCGATAATCTCATTAAAAAGTCTTCCATTTGGCGCGGTCTTCTAAATATCTTTTTAAGCCGTCTGAACCTCTTTGAGGTTTCTTCCCCAATGCCGTCCAACCGTTGCCGGCAACCCTGACCTTGCCTGTTCGAAAAATATCTATAATATCATTCTCGCCCATAGAGCGAAGGATTATTCTCACATAGTTCGTATCAAGACGCATCTTGGCCGCAATTCTTCCTACGCTGCATTCGCCACCTTCGGCCTCAATTATTTTAAGGATTTTGCTTTCATCTGGTGTGGGCATTTTTTATTTTAGCTTCGCCTCTAAACGCTCTAACCTCTTTTTCAGCGCTACGTTCTCTTTTCCTAATTCAGATTCTTTTGCTTTTGAAGATAAATAAGAATCCTACTGCCACCAGTTTATGCCCATTTCCATTGCCTTATCCACAGAGGCAATTAAGAGCCTTATTTTAATATTAAGCAGGTCAACATCACAAAGTTGAATCTTAATATCTCCCGCAATAACTATGCCTTTATCCAAGACCCTTTCTAAGATATCCGCAAGATTGGTAGCTTGAATTGCATGAACTATTTGATCTGGCATTTTAATACCTCTTATCTATTTTGTAACCACACCTTTACCCTTACATTTTAAGCAGGGAAGTCTATCGCCTGGCTGTGCACCTGTTCCCAGGCAGTAACTACATACCTCAATAGGTTTTGTAACACTAACTAAGCCCTTTCCACTGCATACCGTGCAAGTGAGGTTTGTTCTCGGTGGATAATCACCTCTGCCTCTACAATAAGCGCACACTACTGCTGGTCCAGTTAAAGAAATAAAACCTCCACCTTTACATACCGGACATTTCGTGCCTTTGGTTCTGGATAATATTCCGGTGCCAGCGCATAAAGAGCATTTAAACATATTCCCTTCTAGAATTTCGCCTATTTTTCGACCTAACCTTGTTCTGCCACCTTTAAAATTAAATGTCTTCCATTCCATTATAAAAATCTCTTTTCGGTTAATAATTCAAAGTCATCTTTTTCCACTCTTTTTTGACGCCATTTCTTTGCGTGTAATCACGCTCTGAAGAACTTGGACTTCCACTACTTTTAACAAGAGTTTCCACTCCTTGTAGCCTATTCATCTCCAGATCTATTTCTTCCAAGCGCTTTTTGATACCAGTATCCCTCATACCCACTCTCTCGCTCTCCTTCAGAAGCCTTTCCTTCTCTTTATTCATCATATATAAATCTAAATAGGTTGAACTCTGAACCCTCGGTATGGAACGCTTCTTTGCGCTAAACATTGTCCTTAATTTATGGAGCCCTGGCAAACTATTAACATCTCTCATTGTTATTCTCCTCTACACAACAAGAATTTATGGATTTATCTTGCGCTACCTCTAGCTGAGACTAAAATATTCTTCTTTCTGCTTGCTCCCACAATTTTTAGCTCAACCAATTGGCCTTCTTTTAAGTCTGCTACCCGCTGAATATTGCCGGGAAGCTGAATCTTTCCTTCTTTATCTACCTTAGAAAATGCCCGCATCAGTGTCATTTCATTCACCTCCAATTAACGCAGATATACGCAGATTTTTATCCGCGAATATCCGCGAATTTATTATTTGCGAGAATTCGCGTTTAAAAATACCTAAACTACTACGGTTTCTTTCTCGGATTTCTTCTCAATCTCCTCTACACTCTTGGTCTTGCCAACTTCTTTCTCGACAAGGCCTTTGACTACTTCTTTTACCCTGGCCTGGTTTGTCTTTGAACCGACCCTGCTTGTCTCAGATGCTAAGATATCTTGACACATCTTTAGGAACCCATCTGAGTGAGAAGGAGTCATATTCTGACCCTTAAGAGTCTTGGCAATCATAATGCAGCCGCGAATAGTGGGAGCAAATTCGCACTTTCCGGATTCTCTCAGGCCCCGCACAATATTAACTATTGTCTCTGCATGGGGTTTAGAGAGTTTGGATTTTGCCTGGACGATAGCCAGTTCCGTATCATAATCAAAGTGGTCCAAGTCCATAGTAATCATCCTGTCCCTTAGAGCATCCTGGCTCCTGTGGACCCCGGCATATTCCTCAGGGTTGCTCGTGAAAATAGCTGTAAAGTCAGGATCGACCTTTAAATATGGATCTTCACCGCCACGTCCTACCGGCAAATCCATCATCTTCTCTTGCAAAATAGAAAGAAGGATGTTATTTGCCTCTGGCCTTGAACGGGTGAATTCGTCATAGATTAAGGTAAATCCATATTTACAGGCAACGGTTAAGCGGTTATCAACCCAACGTTTCATCATATCCTCTTCCACCTTCAGAACTCGGGATACAAAGCGGTCAACCACCTTCCTAAACCTATAACCATGTTCACCACCAACTAAATCAGAGGTGGTAAATTCTTCATCTCCGTGAATCATAACCACTGGCCTGCCAATCTTACTGGCTATGTGCATAGCCAACGTAGTTTTGCCAGTGCCGGATACTCCTCTGAAGTGCACTGGAAAGCCTGCCTTAATATAGGAAAGGGTCCGATTGGTAACATCCTTGATATACTTTGTCTCCACAAAATCTGGCAAAGGACTTGGCTCTAATACTGTAGTCATCTCATCAATCATTTTCACTCACCTCCTCTTATTTTGTTGAAGACTTAACTATTTCTTTACTCATCTTTGCCCCACAATTAGGGCAACACTTATAATCATCGGCATACATATACCGGCAACTCCATCCGCATTCTGGACATGCTATATTAAGAGATTGACCACAATTTGAACAATACTTGAGATTGCCCCAGGTTGTGGTCCCACACTTCGGACACTTAAATGTTCCACTCATATCTTCACCTACTTCCTCTTTTATGGCAATGTCTGCCACCATTTAAATCTTTCTCCCAATTCTTTTAAGATTCTACCTGCTTCTTCTAACTCAGCTTTTACCTTCGTTTCTTTGTTTTTAAATTTTTCTCTAAAAGAATTAACTTTGGTCAAAGCCTCTTTTTTTTTCTTAAGAAAGACTTCTCTTGAAAAATTTAATTTATTCACTTCTTTGAAACAACCCCTTTACCCCCACATTTAATGCAGGGAAGGCCGCTATCTTTTGTTGTGGCTGTGCCTTTGCACTTAGGGCACTCTTCAGTTGCGCCTTTCACTGTAACACTTCCCTTGCCATTACAGACAGTGCAGGTAACCCGGCCATTACGAGGATAGACGCCGGTTGCTTTACAAAAAGCGCATTTAATTGCCGGTTCTACAACCTCGACTTTTCCTTTGCCTCCGCAGACCTGACAGGTGGCAAGTTCAGAGAGTAAATCAAAGGGGTCTTTACCCGTGCCTTTACAAAAGGCACACTTTATCTCAATCTTACTCATATTCTCACCCCTCCCTCAATTATATCCACACCTCCTTAACTCTACCTCTTCTACCTTAATAGTCTTCACGCTCGTTCAAGAAAATCGCTTCGCAATAACTTGTAACACGATTTTCAGTGGTCAGGAAAGTGTTTTATACTTTCCTACACCATAAATAAGGGGGCGAGCTTATTTTTTCGCTTTTTTTCCTCTTTTCTTACCTTTCTTTCTTGGCTTTTTAACTGCTTCTTCAACTGTCTCTACTTTAGCGCCAGCTGAAACAATAGGCTTTCCGCCTCTTCTCTTAGCCATAGTAGCTGCCATGGCTTGCCAATTAGCAGCCATCTTTTCTCTTTCAGCATTATAGGCTTCCAATAAATCAGCAACTTCTGTATTTCTTTCCTTCTGTCGCGCCTGAATATCACTCATTAATTTCTTGGTTGCCTTCACCATATCATCTACGTACTTAGCTAATTCTTTCTTAAGTTCTTCGCTCATATCAGTATGGGCATCATCG
>Ga0315280_10010262_pt1 | contig 11794 bp, 8 predicted proteins | sample YL17G06_40_MG_FD_203697 | JGI IMG/M metagenome (GOLD analysis project Ga0315280, IMG submission 203697) | Sediment microbial communities from Yellowstone Lake, YNP, Wyoming, USA - YL17G06_40 | ecosystem: Environmental > Aquatic > Freshwater > Lake > Sediment | place: USA: Wyoming | collected... | reverse complement strand
CATGAACTGGGTCGTGCTCGACCTAATCGAGGAGACGGCCGAGTCGGTCTTGTTCTGGAAGTCCTGCTTGGTGGACTGGAGTTCGGCCCGCAGCTGGCAGAGGGTCTCGTCCTTGGTCCGGTCGAGATATTTGGGCAGATCCTCCACCTGCCTGCCGGCCGCGGTCGCGCGCTCGTCCAGGCGGACCAAGGTGAAAATCAGCCACAGGACGAGAGCCAGGGTCACGATGCTGCAGGCGACGAGGGCGTAGAGCATGGGGGCCGCGCTTAAGAGCGCCGCAAGAATAACCCAGCGCCGAAGGCGCTGGGTTCCTTGGGCGGGCGCCTAGGGGACGACCTTGAAGACCTTGTCGTGGGTGTGGATTTTCTGGGTCACCTTTATGCCCACCTGGTCGCCGGCCTTGCCCTCGGCGACGGGCTTGTGGTCCACCTGCAGGGAGTCCACGGTCTGGGTGATGTCGTCGTGCGCCCCCTTTATGTGGATGGTGTCGCCCACCTTGAGGGTGTCGGTCAAGGCGATTACGCCCGCCGAGACGTGCCCGAAGTAGTGCGTTATCTTGCCGATCTCTTTCTCGCCCATATTGCCTCCTGAAGCCTCCCTGAGAAGATATGTTTTGCCGGCGGGCTTGTCAACGGTCAACCGCGGTACTGCCGGACCTGGCGCATGGGGGTTGAGACCAGGCGCAGTGCCCGGGCCTCGGCCTCGCGCCGGATGCGCTCCTCGTCCAGGGTGACGAGCTCGCCGTGGCGCAGGAGCCACCTGCCGTCGCACATGACGTCCGTGATGTCGCCGGGGTGCGCGGAGTAGACCACGGATGCGGCCAGGTTGTGGCGCGGCACCCAATGGGCCTGGTCCGTGTTGAAGAGGACGAGGTCCGCATGCTTGCCCTCGGCCACGGCGCCGCTGCCCGCGAATCCCATGGCCTTGGCCCCGGCCCAGGTGGCGAGCCTGAGGAGCTGCATGTGGGGCAGGGCTTCGGGCTTGCGCTGTTCGTTTTTCTGGAAGAGCCCGGCCAGGCGCATGGACTCGATGAGGTTCAGGTCGTTGTTCGAGGCCGGGCCGTCCGTGCCCAGGGCGACGTTGACGCCCATGTCCAGGAACCGCTGCACAGGCGCCATTCCCATGCCCAGCTTCATGTAGGTCTTGGGGCAGTGCGCGACCGAGACGCGCCGGCGCGCGAGCGTGGCGATGTCCCCTTCGGTCACGCAGATGCAGTGGGCGGCCAAAGTGCGCACCGGGCCGTCGAAGACCCCCAACTCCGCCATGTGCGCGACCGGGGTCTTGCCGTGCTCGGCCAGCGACCGTTCCACCTGCTCGGGTGATTCCGAGAGGTGCAGGTGGATGCCGATGCCCAGGCGGTGCGCGGCGTCCGCCACCCTGCGGAGGAACTCGTCCGGGCACATGTAGGGCGAGTGCGGGCCCAGGGCCACGTGCAGGCGGCCCTCGCAGCCCTGGTGGCGCAGCCGGGCGAAATCCAGGGTCTTCTGCAGGGTGGCGCGGCCGACCTCCCTTTCCGCGCCGTGGCCGAAGAGGCACCACGCCAGGAGCGCCTTCATGCCCGAGGCCTCGACCACCTTGGCCGCCTGGTCCATCCAGAAGTAATGGTCCGCGAACCCCACGGTGCCGCAGCGCAGCATCTCGGTCGCGGCCAGGGCCGCGCCCCAGAACACGTCCTCCTTGCTCAGGGCGGACTCCGCGACCCAGATCTTCTCGTTGAGCCACCGGTCGAAGGGGAGGTCCTCGGCCCAGCCGCGCACGAGCGTCATGGGGCCGTGGCAGTGCGCGTTGAAGAAGGCCGGGACGACCAGGCGGTGGCGGCCGACCACGGTCTCATCGGGCTTGAAACCCTTGGGGGCTTCGCCCACGGCGCATATGGTGCGTCCGGCTATGGCCACGTCGCAACCGCGCAGGACCCGGCTTTGGGAGTCCAGGGTGACGACATCCGCGCCCTTTATGAGGATGTTCACGGGGCTGCGTCCCGGCCGCGGGCTTTTAGGAGCGGCCGGCCTGGGCCAGGACCTCGCCGGAGGGGGGGGCCGGGGAGGAGCCGCCGGACGGCGCGAAGGCATTGGCCAGGCCCGCGAGCATCTTCCAGGAGGCCTTGACGTCCTCCTCCGCGAGCTTGGCCAGGCGCTTGGCCTCCTCCGGGTTGGTGGTGCGCAGAACCTTGTAGCGCTGCTCCGAGGAGATGTACTGCTCGATCGGGATCTTGCCGGGCTTGGAGTCGAGCTGGAGCGGGTTGTGGCCCTGGAGCGCCAGCGCCGGGTTGTAGCGCAGGAGCGGCCAGTAGCCGCAGTCCACGGCCAGCTTCTGGTGCTCCAGGCCCTTGCCTTCCTCCAGGCTGAAGCCGTGCGCGATGCAGTGGCTGTAGGCGATGACGAGGGCCGGTCCGTCGTACTGCTCGGCCTCGACGAAGGCCTTGACGGTCTGGGCGTCGCTGGCGCCCATGGCCACGCGCGCCACGTAGCAGTTGCCGTAGCCCAGGGCGGCCAGGGCCAGGTCCTTGCGCGGGGTCTTCTTGCCGTCCACGGCGAAGCGCGCGGTCGCTGCGCGCGGGGTGGCCTTGGAGGCCTGGCCGCCGGTGTTGGAGTAGACCTCCGTGTCGAGGACCAGGACCTTGACGTTGCGGCCGGAGCGCAGGACGTGGTCGAGGCCGCCGTAGCCGATGTCGTAGGCCCAGCCGTCGCCGCCCACAACCCAGACGCTCCTGCGCACCAGGGCGTCCGCGAGCATTCCGAGGTCGCGCGCCGGGAGCTCATCGATGGAGGCGAGCTTCTCGCGGAGCCGGGCCACGCGCTCGCGCTGGGCCGCGATGCCGCCCTCATCGTCCTGTCTGGCCTGGCGCAGGTTCCGCACCAGGTCCGGGCCGAGCCTGGCCTCGTAGCGCTTAAGCAGGCTCTCGGCGTACTCGCGCTGCTGGTCCAGGGCCAGCCGGAAGCCCAGGCCGAACTCCGCGTTGTCCTCGAAGAGGGAGTTGGACCAGGCCGGGCCGCGGCCCTGGGCGTTGACCGTGTAGGGCGTGGTGGGCAGGTTGCCCCCGTAGATGGAGGAGCAGCCTGTGGCGTTGCCGATGATGAGCCGGTCGCCCAGGAGCTGGGTCAGGAGCTTGACGTAGGGCGTCTCGCCGCAGCCCGCGCACGCGCCGGAGAACTCGAAGAGGGGCTCGAGCATCTGGCTGCCCTTGACGGTCGCGACCGCCACGTTGCGGCGGTCGGGATACGGGATGCCGAGGAAGAACTTGAAGTTCTCCTTCTCTTTTTCCAGCACGCCCGCGAGCGGCGCCATGGTCAGGGCCTTGCGCTGCGGGTCGGCCTTGTCCTTGCCCGGGCAGTTGACCGCGCACATCTGGCAGCCGGTGCAGTCCTCGGGGGCGATCTGGACCGTGAACTTGGTGCCCGGCGGGAACTCCTTGCCCTTGTAGGCCGTGCTCGCGAAGGCCTGGGGCGCCCGGGCCAGGGCCGACTCGGGGTAGGCCTTGACCCGGATGGCCGCGTGCGGGCAGACCAAGGAGCACTTGCAGCACTGGATGCACAGGGAGGGCTCCCACTTGGGCACGCTCTGGGCGATGGCGCGCTTCTCCCACTTGGTCGTGCCCGTGGGGAAGGTGCCGTCCTGCGGGAAGGCGCTCACCGGCAGTTCGTCGCCGCGGTAGGCCATGAGCTCGGCGGTCACCTTGCGGACGAACTCCGGGGCCTCAGGGGGGACCATGGCCTTGGGCCGGGCCCCGGGCACGGCGTCGGTCGGGTATTTTACCTCGATGAGGCCGGAGAGCGCGTCATCCACGGCCTGGATGTTCTTTTTGACCACGGCTTCGCCCTTGGCGGCATAGGTCTTCCGGATGGCGCCCTTGATGAGGTCCTGGAAGCCGGGCAGGAGCGAGGTAATGTGGAAGTAGCAGGTCTGCATCACCGTGTTGATGCGCGGCCCCAGGCCCGCCGCGCGCGCTACCGGGTAGGCGTCGAGGGCGTAGAACCTGAGCTTCTTCTCCACGACCGCCTTCCTGACGTTGGCCGGCAGGCGGGACCATATGGTCTGCGGGTCCGCGCAGTTGAGGAGGAACGTCGCCCCCGGCGCCGCCACCTTGAGCACGTCGATGGTCTCCAGGAGCCGCTCCTGGTGGCAGGCCACGAACTGGGCTTGGGAGACCAGGCAGCTGGCCCGTATGGGCTGGGGCCCGAAGCGCAGGTGCGAGATGGTCATGGAGCCGGACTTCTTCGAGTCGTAGACGAAGTAGCCCTGGGCGTTGAGGTCCGTGTTGTCCGCGATGAGCTTGATGGAGTTCTTGTTGGCGCCGACCGTGCCGTCCGCGCCCAGGCCGAAGAATACCGCGCGCTGGGTCTCGGGGTGCTCGGTCGAGAAGCCCGGGTCGTATGCGAGCGAGGTCTGGGTGACGTCGTCCGTGATGCCCACGGTGAAGCGGTTCTTGGGCTTGGCCCGAGCTAGCTCCGCGAATACGGCCGCGGCCATGGCCGGGGTGTATTCCTTGGAGGAGAGGCCGTAGCGGCCGCCGATGACGCGGGGCCGGGCCGCGGGGCGCGGCCAGTCTTCGGCCCAGGCCTCCTCGACCGCGGCGATGACGTCGAGGTGCAGGGGCTCGAGAGCCCCGGGCTCCTTGGTGCGGTCCAGGACCGCCACGGACTTGACGCTCCGGGGCAGGGCCGCGACGAAGCGCCGGGAGTCGAATGGCCGGTAGAGCCGGACCTTGACCAGGCCCACCTTCTCGCCCCGGGCGTTCAAGGCTTCGACCGCCTCCTCGGTCGCGCCCGCGCCCGAGCCCATCATGACGACGACGCGCTCGGCCTGCGGGTGGCCGGCGTAGTCGAAGAGCCTGTAGGAGCGCCCGGCGATCTTGGCGAAGCGGTCCATTACGGCCTGGACCTTGTCCGGCGCGGCCAGGTAATAGGGGTTGACGGCCTCGCGGGACTGGAAAAATGCGTCCGGGTTCTGGGCCGTGCCCTTGATTTCGGGGCGCTCCGGGGAGAGGGCGCGCCGGCGATGCGCCGCCACGGACTCCTGGTCGATGAGCGCCCGCAGATCCTCGGGGCCCAGGGTGCGGATCTTGAGTATCTCGTGCGAGGTCCTGAAGCCGTCGAAGAAGTGGACGAAGGGCAGGCGGGTCTCCAGGGACGCGGCGTGGGCGATCGCGCCCAGGTCGGTCACCTCCTGGACGTTGCCCGAGCACAGCAGGCCCAGCCCGGCCGCGCGCGCGGCCATGACGTCGGAGTGGTCGCCGAAGATGGAGAGGGCGTGGGTGGCCACGGTGCGCGCCGCCACGTGGAAGACCAGGGGCGCGAGCTCGCCTGCGACCTTGTACATGACCGGGATCATGAGGAGCAGGCCTTGGCTCGATGTAAATGTGGTGGCCAGGGCCCCGGTGCTCGCCGCGCCGTGGAGCGCGCCGGCCGCGCCGGCTTCGCTCTGCAGCTCCATGACCGAGGGGACGCTGCCCCATATGTTGGGCTTGCGGGCCGCGGACCAGGCGTCGGATGACTCGCCCATGGGAGATGAGGGGGTTATGGGGTAAATGGCGATGACCTCGCTTAAGGCGTAGGCCACGCAGGCGGCGGCTTCGTTCCCGTCTATAGCGTCATAGTTGTTTTTCTTCATGGTATCTTTGATTTTATGATTTTGGGAGGATGTTGCCAATAAGCCTCTCTAATAGTAGGCTGGGCGGCAATAAATCCGACACAGGAACATGCTACAGTATGGTCGAGAATCCGCCATGCACGCTCTCGGCGCGGTCGGTCTGGGCTCTTACACGGGAGGCTTCCAGCACTCGGGGGCCATGGATTGCTGCTGCTTGGCCTGTTTCTGGGCCGGGGTGTTGCTCCTCATCGCCGCATTCTGGTGCCTCCGGAAGGCGCCGGAAATAAAATAGGCCGCGCTCCCTCCTGCCCAATCACCGAAGCCAGCGCGGAAAATGGCCTAGAGCGAGTCGGTGTCGAGCCAGATAGTGACCGGCCCGTCGTTGACCGACTCGATGTCCATGCGGGCCCCGAACTCGCCCGTCCGCACGGCCACGCCGAACCCTGAAAGGAGCCGGCTGAAGCGCTCATAGAGGGGGCGGGCCGCTTCGGGCGGGGCGGCGGCCGTGAAATCAGGCCTGCGCCCGCCCTTGGCGTCGCCGAAAAGCGTGAACTGGGATATGACCAGGGCCGCACCCTTCTCGTCCAGCAGGGACTTGTCGAATTTCCCCGCCGCATTTGAAAAGATCCTCAAATTGACCGTCTTTTCCGCAAGCCTCTGGGCGGACTCCTCGCTGTCGGACTTTCCCACCCCCAAGTAGATAAGGAATCCCCTCTCGATCGAGCGGGTCTCCCCGCCGGGCAGGCGTACGCAGGCCCGCGACACCCGCTGTATTAGCGCGCGCATAAATCCTATTATAGACAATATGACAGCCTGCCGTTGAGGAAACTTAAAGTGAGGATTAAATATTTACTGTATCTGGGGGCATCTTTTTTTATCCTTCTTATGGCTTCAAGTTGGAGTGCTGCCGCTTGGTATGATAGCGGCTGGAATTACCGTAAAAGTCACGTGATTAATAAGGCGACTGGGGCTGGAACAAATTATCAAGTTAAAATAACCGTTCATTACAGTGGAACTGCGGATAGCGGTGGAGATGTTTACTGCAACAGCCACAGTAAAACCGATTTCGGAGATATCCGGTTCACAGGAAGCGACGGCACCACGCTTTTAGACTATTGGATGGAGAGTAAGACCGATTCAAATAATGCCGTATTCTGGGTCGAGGTTAAAGACAGTCTCGAATCAAATAATCAAACCATTTATATTTACTATGGCAATAGTGGGGTTTCTACGACAAGCAGTGGAGACAATACTTTCCTATTTTTTGACGATTTCGGCTCGCTGGACTGGAATAAATGGGAGTACTGGCCGAACGTGAACGAAACCGGCACCGCGACGGCCGAGGTGCACAACAGCCGCACCTGCGTCAAGGTCAGCGGAACGACCAATTCATGCACTAAGGGAGGATACATTCGAACTAAAGTCTTTTCACTCGGACCCTCCGACACGGCACGTCTCGAAATGAGATATCTAGATTATACTGCAAGCAATGGCGGCCCGTGGTCGGGCTTCTGCAGGGACAACGCCGTGAAGGATGGCGGATGTGACGGTAACTATTACTTCCCCTATCCAACTTCAGTCTCGTCAGGCTGGACCGATGCTTACTACAAGAGTGTTTCTGGCACTTGGTACGGTGGTGCCCTGTCGGGTGGCAATACTAATGCGATCTCCTGCTGGAAACGTGGTGACGGTCAATTTACCTGGATTTCGGCCGGCGGTTCAAGTGCAGATAGAGATGCGCTTTCAGGCACATACAAAATATTGATCGGTGGTTATGGGGGGTTTTCGTCTTACTTTAATACATGGATTGATTGCATTTTCGTTCGCAAATACGTTGCTAGCGAACCCGCACATAGCACTTGGGGAAGCGAAGAATCGCCTCCACATTCGTCTTATAAAACAAAGGTGGGCAATGCAAGGGACTGGGCATGGAAGATCGTCTACTCAACGGATGCGGTGAACACTGTCCCTTCAGGTACGCCCATCGACTGGACCTGGCGAACCTGGGAGCCTGGTTCCGGCAGGAAGGTTCCGCAGGGAACGGCCGCCGACTGGACCTGGGGCGCTGAATAAGCCGTGACCGCGCAGACGGCGCGCCTTTTCATCGCCGTTCCGGTCGCAGACGAGGTCCGCCGCGCCGCGGCCGGACTCATCCAAGAACTGCGCGCCTCGGGCGCGGACTATAAGTGGGTCGAGCCGGACAACCTGCATCTGACCTTGCGGTTCCTGGGCGCGACCCCGCTCGAAGGGCTCCCGCGGATCGAGGAGCTTATGCGCCGGGCCGCGCAGAGGCCCTCGTTCGAGGTCTGCTTCGGCGGTTTTGGGGCCTTCTCTTCTTGGCAGGAGCCGCGCGTCGTCTGGGTGGGGGTGGGCCGGGGCGCCGCCGAGTTGGCCGCCATCGCGGCGGACTTGGGACCCACGGATGATGAAAAACCCCACTCGGCGCACCTGACCATAGGACGCATGCGCAGCCGGCGCAACCTGGAGCGACTCGTCAAGGCTGCGGCTGCGGCCCGATTCCAGGAGTTGCATCAGAAAATCGGTGAAATTGTGCTTTATGAGAGTTTCCTCACGCCGCAGGGACCGGTTTACGCTGTCCGGATAAGGCAGAAGCTGGGAGTCGTATAAAATGCGGGGGCGCGTTGAACAATAACGAGGATCGAGGCTACGGCACGAGCTGCCTGTCGATGTCCTTGATTTCGGACTCGGTCGTCAACTTGGGTTTTGGCGATGCCTTGGTTTCGGCCGCGGCCTGGCTGCGGCCGGCGGTTAAGGCGACCCAGTCCGAGACGACGCGGACGGACTCTTCGAGGTAGACGTCCGGCGCCGAGGGGTCTTTGTTCTCCTCGTCCTCGCCCGTCCCCGCCCCGGTCTTGGCCGCGGTGGAGGCGGCCACCGCGGGCGCGGCCGGGGGCGGCTTGCCGTCTATGGAGGCGAGCGTGATCTCGACCTCCTGGAGCTTGGGCCGCTTGCGCGCCGCGCGCTCGGCCTTGCGCCGCTTGGCCCGCTCTTCGTCGGCCTGCTTCTCGGCTAGGCGTCTGCCTTCGTTGAGGGAGATGGCCTTGTCCGCCTGCTGCTTCTTGTAGCGCTCGCTGTCCTCGCGGATGTAGCCGAACTCGGGCGAGGCCGCGACCCGCGCGGCCGAGGCCTTATCGAGCTGCGCCAGATACGGCGTGACCGTGTCCAGCCTCTGGTAGGGGGCGGGGGCCGTGTCGTCGTAGGGCAGGGCGTTCTTGAGCGAGGTCTCGGTCACGTCCATGAAGTCCGCTACCGCCGGCATGCGCATGTCCGGGATCACCCCGCGGTTCTGGGTGGAGCCGCCCAAGACGCGGTAGAACTTCTGGATGGTGAGCTTGAGCGACCCGGGCTTAAACGAGCGCATGGCCGAGGGCAGGTACTGGTCGAGCTCCACCACGGACTGGACCGTGCCTTTGCCGAAGGTGCTCTTGTCGCCCGCGATGACGGCGCGGCCGTAGTCCTGCAGGGCCGCGGCCAGGATCTCTGAGGCCGAGGCCGAGGCGTGGGAGGTCAGGACCAGCATGGGCCCGGCATAGGTCGTGTCGTTTTCCAGGGCCGGGGTGCTTAGGACCTTGATGAGGCCGCGCGCGTCCTTGACCTGGACCACGGGCCCGGCGCCGATGAAGACGCGGGTCAAGGCTATGGCTTCCGAGAGCGAGCCGCCGCCGTTGTGGCGCAGGTCCAGGATCAGGCCGTCTATGCCCTCGCTCTTGAGCTTGCCCAGGAGCTTCTGCGCGTCGCGCGTGGTGCTCTTGAAGTCTCCGGAGCCCTTGAGGTCCGCGTAGAAGGAAGGCAGGTTGATGACGCCGATGCGGGCGGAATTTCCGCCCGCGTCCGGGACCGTGATGATCTTGGCCCGGGCCTCCTGGTCGGTCAGCTTGATCTCGTCGCGCACCAGCGTGATGACCGTACGCTGCGCGGCGTCCGAGGATTCCGCCGGGATGACCTTGATGCGCACCGTGCTCCCCTTGTCGCCGCGGATGAGCTGGACCAGGCGGTCCAGCTTCATGCCCACGACGTCGAGGAAGGGCCCGTCGCCCTGGGCCACGGCCTCGATGCGGTCGTTGGGCTTGAGCCTGCCGTCCACCGCGGCCGGACCGCCGGGCACCAGCGACACGATCTTGGCGTAGCCGTCCTCGGAGCGCAGGACCGCGCCGATGCCGACGAGCGAGAGCCGCATGCTGATGTTGAAGTTCTCGGCCTGGGGCGCGGCCATGTAGTCCGAATGGGGGTCGAAAGACCGGGCCAGGGCGCTCAGGTAGGTCTGGAGGACGTCGCTGGCGTCGTACTCCTTGAAGCTGCGCAGGAGGCGGCCGTAGCGGGTGACCACGGTCTTGGCCTGCTCCTCGGCTTTGGTGCCGCCGAGCCGTTCCTGGAGGATCTCGAATTTGACCCGCAAGCGCCAAAGGTTGGCGGACTCGCCCGCGTCCGCGGGCCAGGGCAGCTCGTGCCGGTCCACGACCAGGCTCTCTTCGTCCGTGAAGGTGAAGGTCGAGGCCGCGAACTTGTCGACTTGGGCCTTGCGCTGGTCGAGGCGCCTGAGGAACCGGTCGAAAATCTCGTAGGCCGGGGCGATATTTCCGTCCTTTATCGCGTCGTCGAGGTGCTCCGCGTAGCGCGCCTCGATATCGTCCACGTCGGCCTTCTCGAAGAACATGTGGTTGTAGTCGTAGGATTCGAGGTAGGCGCGCAGCCACTGCCGGGAGAGGGCGTCGTCTATGGGGCGGTGGCCGTAGTGGGTCTGTTCAAATATGCGCGCGACGAGCTGGGCCACGACCGCGGCGGCCGGGGGCGGCTCCAGGGCCGCCCGCGCGGGGAGGGCCGGGGCCGCCGCGAGGGCCAGGACCAGGGACGCGGCGCGGCCGGCCCGCGGCAGGGTCGTTCTCAAGGGCATGAAATCAAATATAAAACGCCAACGCGGCCGGCGCCAGGGGGCGCCGGACTATTCCTTGGAGACGAGCTGGCGCATCTCCTTGAGATAGGAGACGGCCTGGGGCAGCTCTTTGTACGGGATGCGGACCCCTTTCTTGGACCATCCTTTATAGGTGGGGTCCTCGACCCACTCGCGCAGGTCCACGCCGGTCGTGTCGCGGAAGATGGTGATGCGCAGGACGATCTCCAGGCCCGCTTTCTTGGGGAAGCGCGCGAGCTCCTTGTCCTCCACGGTATCCGGCTCCTTGGGGAGCTTCTGCAGGACCGGGATGATGCCTTCGATGAGGCTGGCGTTGAGGGTGATGCCGGACTTGGTCGGCCCGGTATAGGAGTCTCCCTTTATGAAGGTGCGGATCGAGCCGTACTTGTAGCCCTTGTATTCGTCTACGTAGAACTTGATCTGCGTGGTGTCGGAAAGGGAGATGGTGCCCAGCTCCTTGAGCGGCTTGAATTCTCGGGTTTCTGCCATGTTGCCTCCAGCTGCCTAATCATATCATATCAACGGGGTCAAGTTATATAATACTCGCGGATGTTCATTATATTATCGGTCTGCCTCCTGCTCATCGCCTGCAACGCCTTCTTCGTGGCCATGGAGCTCTCCCTCATCCGGGTGCGCTCCTCCCGCATAGAGGTGCTGGCCCGCAGGGGCAACGCCCGGGCCGTGCAGGTCCAGGAGATGCTCCTGCGGCTCGACGACTATATGGCCGCCAGCCAAGTCGGCATCACGGTAATCAGCCTGGCCCTGGGCTGGATCGGCGAGCCCGCCCTGGCCCACTGGCTCGAAGGCCGGCTGCACGCCCTTTCCCTGGAACTCCCCATGCGCCTCATACACGTATTCGCTTTCGGCGTCGCCTTGGCGCTCCTGTCCGTGGCGCACATCGTGCTGGGTGAGCTCGTGCCCCGGTCCGTCGGCATCCAGAAGGCCGACGCGGTCGCCCTGTGGGGCGCAATCCCTATGCGGCTTTACGCCCGGACCATCCGGCCGCTGGTCGCCCTCATGGCCGGGCTTTCCGTGGCGGCCTTGCGGCTCCTCGGCCTCAAGCCCGCGGCGGAATCGGAATCCGTCGTCTCCGAGGAGGAGATGCGCGTCCTGCTGGGTGAGACTCATGAAAAGGGCTCCTTTCCCCTGGAGCGGCTCATCCTGCTGGAGAACCTCTTCGACCTGGGCTCGGCCAAGGTCTCGGACGCCATGGTCCCGGCTGACAAAGTGGCCTTCATGTCGCTGGACAAGAGCTGGGCCCAGAACATGGAGACCGTC
>Ga0315280_10010261_pt1 | contig 11794 bp, 11 predicted proteins | sample YL17G06_40_MG_FD_203697 | JGI IMG/M metagenome (GOLD analysis project Ga0315280, IMG submission 203697) | Sediment microbial communities from Yellowstone Lake, YNP, Wyoming, USA - YL17G06_40 | ecosystem: Environmental > Aquatic > Freshwater > Lake > Sediment | place: USA: Wyoming | collected... | reverse complement strand
GCGAGAAATTCATTAAAGGCGTACCCAACACTTCATGAGAAAGAAAAAGGGCTTGTCAGTCAGTTTGAAAATACTGTTATTGTAACAAAGGACGGATGCGAAGTAATAACATGAAACTTTTACCAAAAAGTTTCATCAAAAGATTTTTACTTATCCCAATATTTATCAGCTTCTCTTTCCATCTCCTCAAGCCGTGTGTAATAGTCTGAAAATTCATTCAGGTGTGCAAGAGCAATCTTTCCAGTCATAATTGGGTCGTCATTTGTAACATTGGTTTTTGAGTCTCTAAGGCCGTGTTCCAATTCAACATTCATACCCATTCTAAACTGCTCTACATCAAACTTATCCCATTTAATTCCAAGTTTTTCGCCAATTACTTTTGCTTCTTCTGTGGTGAAATGCTTTTTAGGCCCCATTTTTTCACCTCAATATTCTTTGCTTATTTAAAGATTCTTCACTACGAGGTCACCGACCTCTTCAGTCGAATAACCCATCTTTCCGGCTGCAAGGCTCTTCAGTTTCGTCGTCACAATCGTTATAACGGAATTCTCAATCGCCAAGGCCGCTTTTTCTTCCCCAACATTTTCCAAAAGCATGCCAAGTGCGCATATAGCTGCGAGAGGATTTATCACATGCTTACCGGTATACTTTGGAGCTGAGCCGCCTATTGGCTCAAACATAGACACGCCGTTTGGATTTATATTACCGCCGGCCGCAATACCTAGGCCACCCTGAATCATAGCTCCGAGATCGGTAATTATATCGCCGAACATATTGTCAGTCACTATCACATCAAACCATTCAGGATTCTTCACAAACCACATAGTCGTTGCGTCAACATGGGCGTAATCTGTCTGGATATCTGGATATTCCGTCTTCACCTCATCAAATGTCCTTTGCCACAAATCCCACGCATATGTTAAAACATTCGTCTTACCGCAAAGGGTTAGCTTTTTTCTTTTATTGCGCTTTCGGCAATATTCAAAGGCGTAACGGATGCAGCGCTCAACTCCATTTCGCGTATTGTATGATAATTGTATAGCAACTTCATTTTTTGTACCTTTCTCTCTGAACTCCCCCATCCCTTTATAAAGCCCTTCGGAATTCTCTCTTATAACAACGAAATCTATATCTTCAGGTTTCTTGTCTTTAAGCGGACAGAATTCAGGATTGTACAATTTGACTGGTCGTAAATTTATATACTGGTCTAGTCCAAAACGAGTCTTTAATAAAATGCCTTGCTCCAATATGCCTGGTTTCACATCGGGATGCCCAATAGCACCGAGATAAATACAATCAAACTTTTTCAAATTATCAAGCTCTTTATCGGTTATGGTCTCTCCGGTTTTAAGATACCTTTCTCCTCCGTAATCGAACACCTCTTCCTTATAATTGAAACCGAATTTTTTGGACGCGGCTTTTAAGACCTTCAACCCCTCGTTTATGACTTCTGGACCTGTCCCGTCCCCAGGGATAACAGCTATCTTGTATTTGGCCATTACTTCACCTCGTTCAATTCATTAATAATTTCTTTTGCCCTTTCTAATCTAATGTTATTTTCATTTGCCATCATTTCAGCTACCTTTTCAATTTGATCCCCGACAGCGCCCGCAGTAACAGCAATATTCCTTGCGTGTAGCCTCATGTGGCCTCTTTGAATGCCTTCTGCAACTAAAGCCCTCATAGCAGCTAAATTTTGTGCGAGCCCAACCGCTGCCATTATTTCACTTAATTCTTTAGCGCTATTTACATTTAATATTTTTAAAGCTATTTTTGCCACAGGATGGATTTTTGTAGCCCCTCCAATTATTCCAACAGCGATTGGAATTTCAATACTTCCCTTAAGGTCATTATCTTTTGTTTTTTCCCATTTAGTAAGCGAACGATATTTTCCGGATATTGCTGCATAAGAATGAGCACCAGCTTCAATAGCTCGTGTATCATTTCCCGTTGCCAGTCCAACAGCTGTTATGCCATTCATAATTCCTTTGTTGTGAGTGCAAGCCCTGTATTGATCTAAATCTGCAAACTCATATGCTTTTATTATACCATCAACTATTTCTGTACCTCCAAGAGCCTCTTTTGAAAAGATTGCCTCTGCTCTTGCTAACCTTTCTGTTGAGAGATTTGAAATTATTCTCAAATATACTTTTCCTTTAGAAATTTCTTCGAGAATTGGAGCAACTGCTTCCGACATTGTGTTAACAGCATTAGCTCCCATTGCATCTCTAACATCGACCAATAGATGAACAATAAGCATTTCTTCTTTTTTCGCTTTTATAACTCTTATCCTAATGTCCGTTGCACCACCACCAAACTTTACTAAAACAGGATCCTTAGAGTTAGCGACTTCTAAAATTTTATTTTTTTGAGAAATTATGTCCTTTTCAGCTTTTTTTATGTCTTTTAAATCAGTTATCTGAATCTGACCTATCATAACAGAATCAGTACTTGAAGCTTTAAAACCTCCCTTTTCTCTAGCCATCCTAGCTGCATTACTAGCAGCTGCTACGACAGAGGGCTCTTCAATAGCCATAGGGATTAAATAGTCTTTTCCATTTATCAGAAAATTTGTAGCAATACCTAATGGAATTCCAATTATTCCAATAACATTCTCTATCATATGGTTTGCCTGCTCTACAGAAATCCCTTTTTTGTATAGAATATCAACCTCTTCATCACTAAGATTAGCAAATTCCTTTACTATTTTTAAGCGCTCCTCTACACTTAATTTGTAAAATCCTTGTATTCGTGAAGTTTTCATCTTTTTATTAGAAATTTATTATTACACAATTTAAATCAAGAACTTTATCGATATACTATTATTTTAGACTTCAGTAGTAATAGCTTACATGAAGTATGGCGTTATATTTATTCTTGTGGTTTTTACCTTAGGTTGCACTTCACCTCCAACGACCACAAAAACCACTGCAACGAGTACTATTATCATCACTACAACAACTATACTTGTAACTATACCATCTAGAGTAATAACAACAACTTCAACTACCCGTACAACAACTACATTAATTTCAACTGAAATACCCTCTGAGATTCTGGAAAATTGCATTGGTTTTCTCATAGGAAGTCCCAATGAGATCAATACCATAAAGCTGACCGGCGGAGGATGGGTTCGTCCGCATCCAGGACCTTTTTCATGGCAAAACATCCAACCAACTGAGGGAACATATGATTTCAGTCAGACAGATATATGGGTCAAAACAGCACAAGAAAACAAAATTGGTTTGGTTGCTACAATATGGCCTTATGCAGATTGGGACCAGAAGAAATGCCACGGAAATGAATGTATTGTAGGCACTTCAGATGAGTTTTATCCAAGAGAGGGAGAGGAAATGTTTGGAATTCCATCAAGCAGGTGTAAGCCATGCGACATGCAAGCATATATAAAATTCATTGAAAAGATGATTGAGAGATATGACGGAGATGGTGTTGAAGATATGCCTGGGCTTATACAATCAATTAAATATTGGGAGGTTGATAATGAACCATTCTTAGAAGCAGAGCATCTAACCTTCTTCAAGGGCACTCCTGAAGAATACCTGAGCATTCTTAAAGTCACTTACAATGCGATTAAAAAATCATGTCAAGACTGTTTTGTACTGCATGCTGGTGCAGCCAACATTGAATCCAATGAACTTGCCAAGTGGCGTGTTGTTTTCCAAAATGGCGGAATAGATTACTTTGACAGCGCTAACATACATTACATCAGCTTTGGAGATAAGAGTACCATGAACGTAAAGGACTTTAAGAAATTAGTTAATGAATTTGGTGAAAAACCAATCTGGCTGACCGAGGCTGAGATAAAATCTGTAAACGATCTCATACCATTGACTGAAGGTGCAATAAATGCTGGAGCACAAAAAATATTCTACACCAGTATCGTGATAGAGCAAAAAGGCCCTCCAAAACCGGGGCAATACACACCTGAATACAAGAAAATGAAGGAAAAGTGCAAATGAATTATATTTTTCATTTGTTCTGAATATAATTCTAAACGTTTGTTTTTTAAGAGAAAAAGTGGAGATATATTATGCCATTTTTTCCTATACTGTTGGATAGTCCATTTATCAAAACGATACTACTATTGGGTTACATTATAGGGACAATAAACCTGCTTATCTTTGCACATAGTGTAAGAATTGCGAGACACAGAGATAAATTTAACTGTCAGATGTGTGGAAACTGCTGCAGGCTAAGAATAATAAGCGTAACAGATGATGATATAAAGAGAATTTCAGAGAAGGGTTATAAAGATTTTTATGCCAAAAAAGGAAACGAATACTGGATGAAAAGAGTAAAAGGCAGATGTATTTTTCTGAAGGATGATAAATGTTCCATCTATGAGATCAGACCAGAAATATGCAGAAAATTTCCATTCTTTAATATATATAGCATAACCTACTGCAGACGATTAACCTGTTGTCCTGGTTTAGAAGACTTAGAAGAGAAAATAAAAATTTTGTAAAATAACTTTTGATGAAACTTTTCAGTAAAAGTTTCTGGGAAAATAAAAAATTTGTAAATTATGGATGACATAATTCAGAGATATGTTCTATCCCTAGAATGGATAAGAAAAAAACTACTAGACATGGATAGAAGTATTGGTCCAATTATGGGCATAAATGATTGGGATGATGCCACCTGTATAAAATTTGGTAATAAAAAATTAATCGCCAGTATTGATGGACCCTATACAAAAAGATTGGTAATGAAATCTGCATTGATACACGCTGCTACAGATGTTATTGTAAAAGGAGCTAAACCATTATTTGCTCTTGATGCTTTGATAGGAAACCAACAGGATTTGAGTGAAATGATATCTTCGCTAAAAAACCAAGCAAGAGCAATGAAAATACCAATACTCGGCGGTAATACTTTATTTGAGGATATAGAACCACGTTGCACTATCACCGTAATAGGCGAATTAATAAAAAATCCCATAAGAGATTCAACAGCTAAGGGCAATGACATAATCGCTTTACTAGGGAATCCTATATGGGGCTCTCAAAAAGAAAGAATAAAGATAGCAAGGATTTTATTCAAGACATGGTTCAAAATCCTCAATTCAGGAATTAAAATAAACGCATCAAAGGATGTGACAAAAGGCGGCATTTTGTCGGTTTTTTATGAAATGAGCAAAAAGTCAAAAAAAGAATTCAAAATTAATGAAGATTTACCATTTCCACTTGCAAGAAATCTGGACAATTTTTTAATAACATTATCCGAGAGTGAGTATCAAAAAATTATAAGAATTTGCAAAAATTATAACTGCGGCATATATGAAATTGGCAGGGTTATCTAATCCTATAAACTGCAGCGTACTTTCCATCACTATGGAATTCTCTTATCAGTGTGGCATTATATCTCTTGACCAATTCAAAAAACTCTTTTCGCATAGCTCCATGTGGCGAATATAATATAATATCAGCGTCCTTTAAATCGGGCTGTGGTTTACATTTTGAAAGAGTAGGGTCATTTATATTAAAATCAGGAACGCATCTGAAATCTATACTTCTAATGGAGGTTTTTACATAATGTAACTCAGGATTATTTAACTCAACTGAGAGTGGCCATGTTGTTAAAACTATACTATTTTGAAAATTGGATTCTATATATCGTGTAGCATCCCTATGAACATTTATTACATCTACATATTCCATATTAACTTCGCAAGAACCTACTTTGCAATCATACCCATACCAGTTTGCTATAAATAAAAATAATATTCCGACTAAAATGATATACCTCAACTTATCGAATATAACACTCACTATTATAGAAAAAAATATAGCAATTATGGGTAATAGTGGTAGTGCGTATCTTGGCATATATGCCATTGAAAGAAAGTTCCCATATATAAAGACAATTATTATCAAAAGTGTAAGTTCGTTTTTCCATATCATAATCTCTGGCTTTTTCGATTTGAAAAATAGTAGGAGTACCTCCCAAAGACTAAGACAAATGAAAAATAATCCTAAAGTAGAGAATATCAAAAATAAAAATTTCTGTAAACTTATCTGAAAGTAGGACACATGAAACTCAGATAGAAAATATCCAGATGTAATTTTCTGATATAATATGAACAGGAAAAAAACAATAAATGGTAGCCCATATGTTAATAAGGATTTGATAAATTTGGATGCTGGTCTTTCATAAATCAAGAGATACAAAAAGATAGCAAATATTATAAGGATTCCTGGCTCCTTCGTCAGGACCAATAAACTGCCAGAAAGTGTATAAAGAATTGTGTTTTTCCTTACTAAATAGTAGACCGTCATAATCTCTAGGGCAGTCATTGGAATATCTAGATTTAGAGTAGCACTCTGTGCAAAATACAGTGGAAAGAAAAATAATAAAAGAGCTGAAGTAACTCCAATATTTCTGTTGTATAGATAAGAGCCCAAGAGATACGTAAAGTAAACTCCAAAGAATGAAAATACTAAAATTACAGAATGACTTATCATTGGTGATTCTCCAAATATCATATACAAAAAGGCCACAATTTCAAAAATAGCTGGTGGATGTATAATGTCAATTTCATTCAGAGTTAGTGGCATCATGTTGTTTCTATATATTATCATCGTATGTTCAGCAAATGCGGCCGAGTCCCAATTGTGCGGCAGATTAAGAACAGGAAATTTAAGTAAAACAACTAAAATAAAAAGTAATGTTTTAATTCTCAAGTTTTCATCATTGAGTTTCATCTTACCCTAGCGGCAACCCCTCTCTTAAAATCTTTTATTTCCTTTGGTGCTAACACGAGTGTTCCAATATTTAAAAGACTGTCATTCTTATCTACTATTAGAACTTCATCATTGCATCTCAGTTCAGGATCGACATCTATGACAAATTTATTGAAGACACTCTTCCCCTCTCTCACAAAAGGAACAGCATCATCTTCAATTACAATTCTCAATCTCGGATATTTGAATTTTTTTAACAACTTTTCCGCTAATGAATATTTTGGTATTATAAAATGATCTTTTGCTCTAACAGATGCAATTAATTCTTTATTTGAGTAAATCCATCTTATACGTTTTGTCTTTCTTGATCTTACTATTCTTACATTGTTGTCAATCAAATCACCCGCACCACTACCGAATTGGTAGTCCATAATGCCCTTTATTTTAAACAAGTCTCTAACATTTTGTTTAGGTTTCTCTATTTCGTCCAATAATACAGCTGATCCAAAAGGATATACGTCTAGTATTTCAATAGGAACAGACCCAAATGGATAAATTTCAGTTCTGTTGGCAGAATTAACCCCTTCAGACCTTTTTTTGGCATTTATTACCTCAGGCCTACTCTCTGATTCTGGGCCAGTATAAAAAAATGCTGAATTCTTTGTTATGGAATCATACTCCGATAACCATTCTGCATTTTCCTTTAGCATTTTAAAACATGCCAAAAGCATTGGATGAGATCTAAACCTAGATGATATAAATTCCCATAGGCGATTTTCTTTTATCGCTTGTTTTACCCTGTTGAGTTCTTCAAGGCTGACATATAAATTGTGAGTTGCCAACTGCTTTACTCTTTCTTCATTTTCCAATTCCTTTAACTCAAGATCGTATTTTGTGCAAACAGGACAATTACATGGCAAATATTCTAGCTCAGAGAGTTTCTTTGTAGAATTCTCTGTCATGTAGCGATTATCTTGGGCGAATATAGCATAAGCTGCAGAGTCAAAAACATCACAACCTAAAGAGATAGCTAAAGAAAATATCATGGGATGCCCCAACCCAAATCCATGCACAACTCTGTTTGACGGAATGTTTTTTTTGACTGTTATTATAATATCCACAAGTTTAGAGAATCGGTAGGATTCCATTAATGGAACTATTCCTCCAATAGCTACAATATTAAAATCTTTTCCAATTTCCTTGGCAGCTCTTTCTCTCAGGTCCAAGTATGTAGATCCCTGAATACCGGCATTTACTAAAAATTTTGCATTTATTGCTTCCTTTGCTCTCTGTAACGTTATATCAAGTTGTTCAGCAGCCCTTGGCTTATAGGAATCTGGCAATGACGGAATATCCAAAAAAGAGCCAATATCAGTTCCAATTTTTTCTTGGAATTCTATTATATCCTTGTTAGTTGTTTCAACGCTACCATACTCCATCAATTGATAAGAACCAGAATCTGTTGCAACAATGCCATCAAAATTGAGAAATCTATGAATTCCTTGGTTTAAAACGTTTTCTCTAAGAGCTTCATTCTTCAAGATTATATATGAATTCGTCATTATTATTTTTGACTTAAATTTATCTTGGAGCTCCTTTATAGAAATAAGCGGTTTGTTTGGATTGTAAACTGGCATCAGTATCGGCGTTTCAATTTTTTTTCCATTGATATCGAGTCTGCAAATACGGGCAGCTATATCCTTATCAACTATCTCAAATGAAAATTTCTGGCCCATTTTTAAATCTACACTCATTATTCTTTATAGTAATAGAAACTCTTAGTAAAAATGGATGAGCGTGAAAGGACTGATTTAAAGGTAGGAGATGTTATGACACGAGGAGTCATCTGTATACATTTAAATGACACGGTACAAAAAGTAGCCGAAATTATGAAGAAAAACAATATTTCATCAGTTATTGTGCTGGAAAAGGGAAATGGCGTAGGCATAGTAACTGAAAGGGACATTATATGCAAAATAGTGGCAGAATCAAAAGATCCTAGAAAAACAAAGATATCTGAGGTTATGACGTCCCCACTTATAACTGTAAAGCCAGATTTAGACATAGATGAGGCTGCTAAAATTATGAGGGACAAAGATATAAGAAGATTAGTTGTAACTCAAAAAAATAAGATAATCGGATTATTATCCGAATTCGACATTGTGAGCGTTGAACCTGCACTCCACTTATTGATAAGGGAAAAGAGCAAATGGGAGCTTAGTGATGCTGAAACTTCAGAAGTTGGGATAATATCTGGAATATGCGAAATATGCGAAAATTATTCTGAAAATCTAAGGGGTGTAGATGGCAGGATGGTCTGTGAGGAATGTGTCGGCGCAGGATAAAATGGTCTTAGACAAACTTTTACTGAAAAGTTTGACCAAAAGATTTTTAGGAATTAAATTATAAATTTAAAAGGGAAAGGTCAGGAGGAACTTGGAACAGCCTTTTAAGAAAAGGCTGGCGAAAATAATTTTAGTCAACCTCAGCCTTTTAAGAAAAGGCTGGCGAAAATAATTTTAGTCAAGCTTTTTGCGAAGCAAAAAGGTTGTGGGAAAACCGTAGGTTTTCGCGGTTCAGAATAAAATGGTCTTAGCTAGAAACTTTTAGGAAAAGTTTCATCAAAAGTTTTTGATTAAAATGGTTTTAGTTAAGGATGTAATGACGTCTAATCCAATCTGTATCAAATCTGATGATTTAATCACAAAAGCTCGTTCTTTGATAAGGAAATATGGTTATAGGGCTCTTCCGGTATTGGAAAATAATAAACTCGTTGGAATAATATCCAGGAATGAGATACTGAAGGTTACATCCACCAGGACAAATGTTAATATTAAAGGATTAATGAGCCCCATGCTTATTACCACAACCCCTGATGAGAATATAGTTGAAGTCACTAAAAAAATAATAAAACATAGCATAAGACAACTTCCTGTTGTTAATTCAATATCAAATGATAGACTTGTAGGAATAGTTTCGTCAATGGATATACTAAAAGCATTTGTTGAAAATGATTGTATTCCTGTAAAAGAGAAAATTCAAGATATCATGGATAAACGGTTTATTTCTTGTGGTCCTGATGATGAGCTTTCAAAGGTATGGCACAGGATGATTGAAAGCGGTATCAGCGGATTTCCCGTAGTGGAAAATAAAAAGGTCGTTGGCGTTATAACTAGGATGGATATTCTAAGGCATGGCTCATTCAGGCTTTCTGAAGAATCTGGAAAGGGCAAAAAAATATTTGTAAAAAAAGTTATGATCTCTCCAGCAATAGCAACAACACCTGACGAGAGGGTAGACTCTGCAAGTAAAAAGATGTTAAAAAATAAAATAATCAAACTCCCCGTGGTAGATTCCAATAAAAAGATAATTGGAATAGTAAATATAGAGGGTATACTCAAAGCATATCTGAAATGAAATTCACTTTAAATTGCACACTGGTCCTAAGTAAAGACCCCAAAATCGGAGTTGATGATATCCTAAAAGGAGTTAGCGAGATACTTGAGAAAGGCGCACCTAAAGGAGAAGGGGCAAAGATAGAGTCAAGAGAATTAAAAGGAAATGAACTAATCTTAAAAATTACGTCTGGAAAATATACGAGACCACATGATGTGGTCTTTAGGATTAAAAACTTTCTTGCAAAGGAGCTGGGTAAAAAATACCACCTGGGTGTTAAAAGTATCTCTGCTGATACATATACTGTTGATTTTCAAGTAGATTCTGAACCAGTAAAAGAGATAAAGATACCGTTCGCGACTTTGGAATTCAAAGGAAGAGAATGTAGACTGATTCTAAAAAATCTTGATGAGGATTTCTTGCAAAAAAATTATGTAGACCGAATGATAAATCTTGTTATTGATAAAGTAATCAAACAACAATTTGGAGCTAAATCAGAACATCATGAGATAGTTTATGTTGGAAAGGAAAGAGAACCTAAATATGACAAAGATCCTTCAATAGAGCTATTAAACAGACATTGGATAAAGAGAACTTCACACAGGAATCAATTTATATTCGGAGCACAGATTACTGAATTAGCGGAAGCTTTGAAAAGAGCTATCGTTGATAATATATATGAACCTCTAGGATTTGTGGAGATGATTTTTCCAAAGATAGAGAGCTTTGACATATGGAAAAAATCAGGTCATCTATACAGCATTTATCAGGGTGGCTTTAATCCATATCTCTTTATAACCCCTAAATCCGCTAGTCCCGAGGAATGGGAAGAAATAGCAGATTTTATAAAAATAACAAATGAAATTCCAAAGGAAAAATTTATGAGTATGCTGGATTTTCCAACAGGTGGATTATCGTTTGCTCAATGTCCAGCGTTTTGGCCATATTTAGAATCTGCCACAATAGCCGAGGAATCACTTCCAATCAAAGTTTTTGACTGGTCTGGTCCTACCTACAGATATGAGTCTGGCGGTGCTCACGGATTTGAAAGGGTCGACGAGCTTCATAGAATAGAAACACTCTGGGTCGGCTCAAAAGAACAGGTAATTGAAATTACAGATCTTGTGAGAAAAAAATTTAGATATCTCTTTGAAGATGTACTTGAGCTAAAGATGAGGGAAGCTTGGGTAACTCCATGGTTCATGGCCCAACAGGGTCTTGTCGAATTGGACAGAGAAAAAACAACAGGAACTGTTGACTTTGAAGCCATTCTACCATATAAAAAAGAATGGCTGGAAGTTCAAAATTGTTCCAACAATGGCAACAAGTATCCAAAGGCATTTAATGTAAAATCCCAGAAGAAAGAACTTTTCAGCGGATGCGCCGGAGGTAGTTTTGAAAGATACTTATCAGCTTTTTTGGCCCAGAAAGGTTTCAATCAGGATGATTGGTCAAAGTCATTCAGAAAATATATAAAAGAGATACCAAAAGGAGTGAAATTCCTGTGATCAGATAGGTATGTGTTCGCAATATAGCCAATCTACCAATACGGTGGCCATTGAAACCAACAATAGACCGATTATAACATATGTGACTCCTTTCTTTGCATCTTCTCTTTCTTGGGGATTTTCCGACATTACCCACTTAACTCCTAAGATACCCAGCATTAGAGCCCCAAGTGCTCCAGCAACCTT
>Ga0315280_10010260_pt1 | contig 11794 bp, 7 predicted proteins | sample YL17G06_40_MG_FD_203697 | JGI IMG/M metagenome (GOLD analysis project Ga0315280, IMG submission 203697) | Sediment microbial communities from Yellowstone Lake, YNP, Wyoming, USA - YL17G06_40 | ecosystem: Environmental > Aquatic > Freshwater > Lake > Sediment | place: USA: Wyoming | collected... | reverse complement strand
CTCGAAAGAGGAGCTTTTTTGGTTAAGACTGAGGATTTTAAGTTAGTTAAGGGAGAGTACAACAGGTTAGTTGCTATAACACAAGCGAAATCGATTATACGGAAAATAATAGGATTCATAAGATATAAATTAGTAAAAGGTAGGCTCTTAAACGAAAGAGACGCTTTTATTGCCAAAAGAATAGACGAGACCCTTAATCCTGGAGAGAAGGGGATTATCTTCATAGGAGCTTCTCACAAGGTTAAAGAGAAACTTCCTGAAAGCATTAAGATTACGGAACTAAAGGATACAGAGAAGGTGAGAAAATACCAAAGGATGCTGCCTTTTCATAATAGGTATAAGGAGCAATTTGACGAATTAGGCAAATACCTTGTTTCAGAAGTAAGTTTGGAAGCACACGGCACGCCTTTGCTATAGCTGGAGGCCTTTGCAGAAACATTGAATATTATGTGAGGACAAGATTCTTGTGATTATTTCAGCCGTGGTTTTTGGTTTAATAGTGCTTAATGCAATCGCGGTTATTTTAAAGCCCCTTCAAGGGAAAAAGGGGATATCAAAAGAGAAAAAGTACCCATCGAGGTGTTATGTTTATTTTCTCAAAACCAAAAGGAGGTGATGTCTAACGAGGATATGAATGTCGAAAACAAGTTGGGAAGTAAAAAGACAAACATTCAATATTAACAATTTAACATGGAGGTACAGAAAATGTTAGCTGCATTAGAATGGGAAAATCTTATTGCTGACCCGGTCCGCCAAATGTTGGCCAGAATACTCGGCTATCTTCCTATCCTACTGGGTGCGTTAGTAATCCTGATAGTAGGTTGGATTGTGGCCAGGGCAATCAGACGGATACTTGACTGGCTGCTTAAAACAATACGCTTCGATACGCTGGCTGATAAGGCAGGTATATCAGCGATTCTAAGGAAAGGCGATTTGAAAATTTCCGCCAGAGAGGTGGTAAGCAGCCTGGTTTATTGGCTGGTTATTATTATGGTGCTCGTGATGGTTGTTAACGCTCTCGGTTTGCCCAAGGCTTCCGACGTTCTTGCAAGCTTATTTGCTTACGTGCCGAATGTCATAGCAGCCCTGCTTGTTCTGGTGGTTGCTATGTTTCTGGCCAGCTTTGTGTCAGGAATAGTTCACACGGCTGCCGGCAATGCCAATTTGCCCAGACCGGAGATATTTGCTGGTGTAAGCCGATGGGCAATTATAATTTTCGCAGTAACTATTTCGTTAGGAGAGCTTGGTATTGCAACGCTTTTGGTAACTACTACCTTCAATATTATCCTTGGCGGCGTTTGCCTTGCCTTGGCGCTTGCCTTTGGATTAGGCGGTAAAGATGCCGCGGCAAGGTATCTCGAGGAATTAAAGGAAAGGCATTCTGAGAAAAAAAGATGATGAAAAGTTAAGCTGCTTAGGCAATGATAAACCGTTTCGAGTTGGCATACAAAACGAAATCACCGGTAGTGTGCCGGCATCCGACCCGGTGTCTGGTGATGTAAAGAGAGGCAGAGCATGGGGCTATGCCTCTTTTCTACTGGTTGCTCAACGTGTGTATGCAAAGGAAGATGCGGGCGCTCTTATTAGGGGAAAGGTTTGTTGTCTGTAGGACTATTGCCTAACTGACGTTGTGCACAGTGATAATCTAACACAGAGAACAAGGTGAGCAGATTGTTTCCCGTCAGCAAAAGTGGCACAGGTTAAGGCTTTTAGGTTAGGGGAGACCTTCAAGTAGTTTCCTGGGGGTAGGAAGCTACTTGAAATCCACGATTTCGGCTCCATAATCGGGGCTCTTGCCCGGAAAGGAGTTGAACAAATGTCAAAACCCAAGGATGTCATAGCGCAAATCAAAAAGGCTACCCGGAGGCAGTTCTTAGCGGATGAAAATATCCGAATCGTTCCGGGGGGCCTGAGAGGAGAAACCCCCATATCCGAGATCTGCGGAAGGGAAGGCATTGCGGTTTCCGTTTACTACAAATGGTCCAAAACATTCAGCTACCGCCACTTCGTGTCTGGAAGCGGGCAAAAACGGCCTAACAAGGGCTGTGATACGAGATGCGATTGTTCATCAAGTTATAACAGATAAAGCACCAAAATGCTGTCCTAAAGCTAAGCATACACTGGCACGAACAAAAGAAAAATAGCGGCTTAACTAACGGTAGTAAAACATACGAGTTTTTGGGAAACAATGTCGGCTACTATTTGCAGCCGGTCGTTGGGGACATCATAAACCTTCACAATGTCTTTATATTTTGCTTTTTCCGGCAGGATTTGGGCAAGCTGATTCGGCATCTGTTCAAACCAGTTATCGTTGAAGAAGAAACCATTTTGTTGGGGGAAAATGGCCACGTAAAAGATATCGTTCTCGACCAAGTCCTGAAAGAAATGGGTGCCGAAGGACAGCTCAGGCATCAGGTTGCCGCCCTCGTATGCGAGTTCGGCCAGAACAGTCATATTGTTGATTTCAGAGAAGCTGACGGGTACGCCGAGCGAGGGAGTGGATGTTCCCCATCGGCCCGGTCCCAGCAAAAGGGTAGGAAGGCGGTCTCTATCGGTAATCTGCCTGTTTAGAGTGCCTACCAGACGAGCGATATCATATTTCTGAGTTAAGGGCAGAGACTCATAACCCCTGGCATGGACGTAGATTATTCTTTTGAGGTTCTGGTGAATGCTGCCACCCATAAAGTATCCGTGGCACCGGAAAAGAATATTGTGGGGGTCAATATCCAGGGGAATTGTCACCCTGGGTTGTTTGCCTTTGGTCTGCAGAGGTCTGCATTGGAGCAAGTTAACAAGCAGAGTGCCATCTTTTGTGAAATTGACTGTAAATTCGACATCTACAGGATATTGATAATGTTGCTCCAGAATTTTAAGTATTTTTTGCATGTTTTCCACAAAGTTTGTATCTGTCAAGAGCTTATCAAAGGTAAGAAGCCAGTATTGCTGTTGCGTGCTACCCAGTTCTCTGGCTCGTCTGGTCGTCTCTGAATCGGGGACAGCAAAGAGGTCCAGCCGGAGGTTGGGGTTTTCGGTGAGAAGCTTTTGCGCGGAGACCGTCGTCAGGGTGTTTTGCTTGGTATCGAGAAGGTCAACGCGCTGCTGGGAGAAGCGCCTGAGGTCGTCCATACCAGCGAAAGGCGTTGATAGAGGGGCGTCAAGAGCGATGATACGGGGGTAGTCATCATCAACTCGATTTACGGCTCTGGTGCCGAGGCCGAGCACCAGTCTGAGCATTCCGGCCTTGGAGTCAAGCTGAGGATTCCAGACAAAACTGTTGTAAGAGTTTGCCACACCGGCGAGGTCGGGGAAGAAATAGCTGTTTCGATATGAGCCGGAAACACGCTGGATAAGTAAAGCCATCTGTTCATCCTGCTGACTGAGGCCCCTTTGGAGCCGATAGGTCAAGGCGTCTTCGTTCATAGTGCTGGCGTACGCTTTGCGGACGGCTTCTTCGAACTGTGCGTATCGCTCTTCAGGGCTTCCCTGGTTGACAATAAAGAAGCTTTCATACTTTCCTGCAAAAGCGTTTCCAAAGGCATCTTCGAGCAGACTGCTGGAGCGGACGATAATGGGTGATTGGCCGAAATATTCGATGATTTGTTGAAATTGTTCGCGGACCTGGTCGGGAAATTTGCCGGTGAGCATTTTCTGCTTTAATTCTGCTGCAACTTTGAAATACCCCTGCTTTGTTTTTTGTTCCATTCGCAATTCCCACCAGCCATTTTCAACAATGTAGGTATAGAAGACGTCGGAGCCAACGTAGAATGAGTCGTGAGGTTCCAAATACCGGCGCCAATCACAGGAGGTGTCTTTTGGGATAATGCTGTTGGCAAGCAGCATTCCGACGGTTTTTCCGCCGATGTAGCCGGTGCCGATTAGCCTGCTTTTGATGTTTAACAGGTCCTCAAGCGAGAAGTGTTTTCGTGCAAGTGCGAGGATTCTTTTCTCACGGCCAATCATTATCCGGCAGAGCCGCTCCACCATTTTTTGTTTTTCCTTCGGTGAGGTGGAGGGGTCTTTTGCCAGCTCTTCAGCCTGCAGGAAAAGTCGGTCCCAGTAGTCCAGAGTTCTGCGTGTAGATTCAAGGCCTTTTTCGGATATATATGAAATCAGCCGGGCGGCATCAACACTGTGAGTCAACGGAACAAACTGGTCTGCCTGCTGAAGGTGTGGTAGAAACATTGTGGGAGAATACCGTTTCCAGACCTTAAGGGGGTGAATGTAGATATTCCCTTCGCAACTGTACAGGTCTAACAAAAGCTGTGTCGTTTCGCGGATGCGGGCAATGGTTTTGAAGGAATGATTGTTTCGTAGCAAGGCAAAGTACGTAATAGTGTCAAGTTCAAACAGATAGGGACAGGTAATCATAAAGAAGTTCCCTATCATCAGGTCGGTCGCCCAAGCACTTAGTAAATCTGAAAGGCAATCAAAGACATAGAAGACACCCTTTCCTTCGCGTGAAATTATGCTGTGGACGTGGGCGGAGAAGGTTTCAAAGCCGGTATCGGCGTCGAGATTGTAAATGGTGATATTGGGACCGGTTTTGAGAAGTGGGGTGTGGTTGGCAAACCGTATATAGACAACCCTGTGACCATCGGAGGCAGCCTGTGTAACAAAAGGCGTCACAAAGAGGCGAAAATCATCTATGCTGTCCACCTGCCAGACGACGTTGTCGCCTTTTTGCAGAGTAAGTATTTCATCCAGCCCTTTCAGGCCTGTGCTTGCCCATGCGACCATAGACGCACCTGTTTTGTCCGTGATATGCAAGTTTATCAAAACTGAAGATTAAGCCCTTTGCGTTGTTTGTCTATAGTATATTCCAAAAGCCGCGCAGACACCATAGAAATCCTACGAGCACTATGCTCTTGCCGGCAATTCAAAAGGCGAATATATGTTAGCTGTTGCTCTTATGGCAACAAAATTGTAATTTTTTGCAGTATATCTACAATTCTGTTATCATATTAAAGGTACCCTTATGAAAGGAGCGCTATGAGAACAAAACTCGCGGCAGAGACACAACTTTTGAGCGATACAGCAAAGGCGTTTGCTGAGTCGCTGGATTTGGAAGAGACGCTAAAGTCTATGCTTAAATCGCTCGATACGCACCTTAAACTGCAACGGGGAACCATTACACTGTTAGACCCTGAGACGGAAACGATAAATATCAAGGTGGCTCACAGGATTAGCGAGAAATCCAAGAAGTTGGGCAGCTATAAAGTGGGCGAGGGCATAACAGGCTTAGTGGTGCAGAGCGGCAGAGAGATTATCGTGCCGGATATTTCCAAAGACCCACGTTTTTTGCACAGGACCGGGTCGAGGAAACTAACCATGGGCAAACAGATTGCCTTCTTCTGCGTTCCTATAAAATTGGAAGGCAAGACCATTGGAGCACTAAGTGTGGATAGGGAAGCGGGAACTACGGATGATTTCGATGCAAATATCAAACTATTAAATGTTATTTCCACTATGGTGGCTCAGGCAGCGAAGCTGAACAAACTGGTGAAGTCCAACCGCAAGGAGTTGCAGGACGAAAACGTCCAGCTGCGTCAGCAACTGAAAACCCGATTCAGCATGCATAACATGGTCGGAAGCAGTAGCACGATGCAGGAAGTTTATCGGCTTATTGAACAGGTGGCTGGCAGCAATGCAACGGTTCTGATTCGCGGTGAAAGCGGAACAGGCAAGGACCTTGTCGCACACGCGATTCACTACAATAGTCCAAGGGCGGATAAGCCCTTTGTTAAAGTCAACTGCACGGCGATGCCGGAGACATTGTTAGAAAGCGAGCTGTTCGGACATGAAAAAGGCGCTTTCACCGGCGCAGTCGAACGCAAGATCGGCCGGTTCGAAAGGGGACACGGTGGCACAATTTTTCTTGATGAAATCGGAGATTTCCCGCTTAATCTGCAGGTCAAGGTGTTGCGTGTTATACAGTTTAAGGAGTTTGAGAGGGTCGGCGGCCTGGAGACGATAAAGACGAACGTGCGGATTATCGTCGCGACACATAAGAACCTCGAAGAGCAAATAAAGGAGGAACTGTTCCGGGAAGACCTTTATTACCGAATAAATGTTTTCCCGATTTATCTGCCGCCTCTGCGGGAGCGCAAGGACGACATAATGCTCCTGGCAGACTACTTTCTTGAGAAGTACGCCGCCGAGAACAACAAACATATCACGCGGATTTCGACGCCCGCAATTGAGATGCTCACACGGTACCACTGGCCGGGTAATGTCAGAGAGCTGGAGAACTGCGTCGAGCGGGCCGTTCTGTTATGTGACGGTAATGTGATTCGCTCTGAGCATTTGCCGCCGTCGCTTCAAATGATAAAAAAGACCCAGCCGGTCGCGTCCCGCTCGATGGCGGAGACAATAGCCAATACGGAAAGAGAGCTTATTGTCGATGCCCTGAAGAAATGCGGAGGACAGCAGCGAAGAGCTGCGAGAGAACTGGGTGTTACCGAACGCATCCTCGGTTACAAGGTCAAAAAATATAACATCTCGCCCAAATACCTCTAAAGCAGGTATCTACAATTTTGTCACAGATTGCGGCCTAATCTACAATACCGTAGTTGCGACCCATAATCCAAGCCCGGCCATCTTTTCTCCATAACATCTTTGTTAAAAAGCCTTTGCGCTCCTTTGTGCCGTTTTTCCATTGCGGGGCACGAAACTTGCTTCGCATCAGGTATGTTAAAAAAGAAACGAGGACAAACGTCAATTTTTCGAGAAAGGATAAGATACGCCACGAACAAGCCAGCGGCTTGCCATCATTGCAATGGCTTTGATTCGTTTAGCAGATGTTACAGCACTGGCCGGGCAGCAGGAACCAGTCAAAATCGCCGTGGCAGCGGATTACTTCAGCAAGTATATATGGCGGGGACAGAATATCAATGATGAAAGCGTCTTTCAGCCAAGCATCTCTCTGAGCAGGTCCGGCTTCAGCGGCTCGGTCTGGGGAAATTTGGATTTAACGAAGGAAAATGACTACTCCGGCGACTTTACCGAACTGGACTTCACGATGGACTACACTACTGCCGTGCCGGGATTTGAGGGTGCGAACTTTTCCGTGGGAACGATACACTATCAATTCCCCAGTACGTCCTTTAAGCCCACAACTGAATTGTATGGTGGGTTCACTTTCGCTGCGCCCTTGTCGCCGTCAATAAGGATATACCGGGACGTTGATGAAATCGACGGCAGTTATGCGCAGTTAGGTGTCGGACATATTGTTGAAAAGCTGATGACAATCAGCGAATCGTGCTACTATGGTCTGCAGTTGGGGGCGGCGGTCGGGTACAGCAGTTCACAATACAATAGGGGTTACTTTGGTATCGACGGCGGCAAGTTCAATGACCTGACACTATCAGCAGCACTGCCCTTTTGCCTTGGCTCATGGACAATCAAGCCGAGCATAAACTACTCAATGATGCTCAGTGACTCTATATGTAGTGCAACGGTTGAGAGTGACAATTTATGGGCTGGTATCGGCTTGACGGTAAACTTCTGAATGCGAGGCATACAAAATTGTGGACAATTGGAGAATATCTACAATTATGTAACCGAGTCGTTAATCCGGGCCCGATATTCCTTTTGACCTATCCTACGCTGCAGTAAAGAGTTGCAATTTCCACATAAGAGAATTGGGCGATTGGCACAGCAGTTGCACTATTATTGCTCTGTCAAGGAATCTGTTCCAATGGGAAATCCCATTAAGCGAAAATGAAAGGTTAACGGTATGGAGATGAGAAATAGTAACAACACAAAAAGATGCAAAAGATGGTTAGTTCGCCTGGCAGGGTGTGGTCTTGCGACTTTTGCTACTGCGACCGCTACTGCATACGGCTCAGAGGAAAGTATGGCTGCCGGCGCAGCCAGGCAGGTTATTGATACAGGTGACACGGCGTGGGTGCTGATAAGTTCTGCACTGGTGATGTTGATGACGCCCGGGCTTGCCTTTTTCTACGGCGGCCTCGTGAGACGCAAAAATGTCCTGGGTATTCTGATGCAATGCTTCATCATATTAGCTGCGCTGAGCCTGCAATGGGTGCTATTCGGCTACAGTCTTTCTTTTGCACCCGGCAACGGATTTATTGGCTCTCTAAAATGGTTTGCGTTAAAAGGTGTCGGACTTGAGCCGTATCCAACCTATTCAGCCACAATTCCACATCAGGCGTTTATGATTTTTCAGGCGATGTTTGCCGTCATTACGCCGGCTCTGATTATAGGAGCGTTTGCTGAGAGAATGAAGTTTTCGGCGTTCCTGATATTTACACTTCTCTGGGCAACATTTGTCTATGACCCCGTGGCACATATGGTCTGGGGAATCGGAGGATGGTTGAGGAATCTTGGCGCACTGGATTTCGCGGGTGGAACAGTGGTTCATATAAATGCCGGTATTGCGGCATTAGTTACTGCAATTGTTGTCGGCAAAAGGAAGTATTACGACAAGCATCCGACTCCGCCGCATAATCTGCCGTTCAGCGTCCTGGGTGCTGCACTGCTTTGGTTCGGATGGTTCGGGTTTAACGCCGGCAGCGCACTGGGTGCAAACGGCCTGGCCACAAATGCTTTTGTCGTTACCAACACCGCGGCAGCGGCGGCAGCCCTGTCCTGGGCGTTGCTGGACTGGGTATTTAACGGCAATCCTACGATACTCGGCACCATCAGCGGTGCAGTAGCAGGATTGGTGGCTATTACACCGGCGGCAGGTTTTGTCGGCACAGGCGCAGCGATAGTGATTGGTTTGCTCGTAAGCGTATTCTGTTTTATTGCAGTAGGGTTTGTAAAGCACAGGTTCGGTTACGATGATTCGCTTGATGCTTTCGGTATTCACGGTATCGGTGGTACGTGGGGAGCACTGGCAACAGGACTATTTGCGGCCAAGGCAATCAACCCTGCCGGTGCGGACGGCTTGCTTTTGGGAAATCCCCGGCAGTTCCTGGTACAACTTGCTGCGGTGCTTGTAACAATAGTGTACGCACTTGTCATCACGTTCATTATCTACAAGCTGGTTGACGCAGTTATCGGCGTGCGGGTTGCCGAGGAGAAAGAGGCGATAGGACTTGACCAAACTTTGCACAATGAACGTGCTTATACAATGCTGGAATAACCGGTGAAAGGAAATCGTTATGAAATTGATAATCGCCATAATTCAGCCACACAGGCTCGAGCAAGTAAAGGAGAAACTTTATGATGCGGAGGTCAATCTTATTACTGTAAGCGAGGTCCTGGGTCACGGCAGGCAGAAAGGGGTTACAGAGATTTACCGAGGATTCAAAGAGACTGGAAATCTTCTCAGAAAGGTCCGTCTTGAGATAGCGGTTAATGAGAACTTTGTTGAGCCAACAATCCGTGCCATTACCGAAGGAGCGAGAACAGGGCAAATAGGCGATGGGAAGATATTCGTATTGGATTTGCCCGAGTGCATCCGTATTCGGACAGGCGAAAGTGGCGGCGAGGCGATAGGTTGAACAGAGGCTCTTGTGTATTAAGGCAAGTATGAGCAAAAACGAAAAAGAATGTATGTGAGAAGGAGAAGTTCAATGACACCAAAAGAGTTTTTTGAATTCGCAAAGAAGAACAATGTGAGAATGGCGGACCTGAAATTCACCGATTTACTTGGCACTTGGCAGCACTGCACGTTCCCCCTTGATACGTGGGATGAAGGGACATTCGAGGAAGGCGTCGGGTTTGACGGCTCGTCGATACGCGGATGGCAGGGAATACACGTGTCGGATATGCTGGCTGTACCGGACCCTGATACCACGGTGCTCGACCCGTTTTTCAAGGAACCGACTATTAGCGTGATAGCTAACATCGTTGACCCTGTCACCAAGGAGAATTACAGCCGGGACCCGCGGTATGTGGCGAGGAAAGGCGAAGCTTATTTGAAAGAAACAGACATTGCCGATACCTGCCACATCGGGCCTGAACCGGAGTTCTTTATCTTCGACGAGGTCCGCTATGAGCAGAATCAACACACAGGAATGTATAAGATTGATTCTGTGGAAGGCGCATGGAATACAGCACGCTTTGAGGAGCCGAACTTAGGGTATAAGCCCAGTTTCAAGGGCGGGTATTTCCCGGTAAGTCCGACCGATACATATCATGACTTGCGCGGCGAAATGGTAATGGAGATGCAAAAGGTCGGGATTATGGTCGAAGCGCATCACCATGAGGTAGCGACTGCCGGTCAAAGCGAGATTGATATGAAATTCACCAATCTATTGAAGATGGCCGACCAGTTTATGTGGTATAAATACATCGCCAAGAACGTTGCCAAGCGAAACGGCAAGACGGTAACATTTATGCCGAAGCCAATCTTCCAGGACAATGGCAGCGGGATGCATACTCACTTTTCGCTGTGGAAGGATGGGAAGCCATTATTTGCCGGCAAGAAATATGGCGGTATGAGTGACATTGGATTATACTCGATTGGCGGGATTCTCAAGCATGCGCCTGCGATTTTAGCATTTGCGGCGCCGACGACGAATTCGTATCGGCGTTTGGTGCCGGGGTTTGAGGCGCCGGTCAATCTTGTGATGAGTGCTCGCAACCGGTCAGCAGGTGTCCGCATTCCAATGTATTCGGCGAGTCCTAAGGCTAAACGGCTTGAGTTTAGATGTCCGGACCCGACGGCCAACGGGTATTTGACTTGGACGGCGATGCTTATGGCTGCGATAGACGGCATTAAGAACAAAATCGACCCGGGTGAACCACTTGACCGGGACATTTATGAGATGACTGCTGACGAGCTGGCCATGTACCCAAAAACTCCAGGCTCGCTGGCTGAGGCTATTGAAGCTCTGGAAAAGGACCACGAGTTCCTCTTGGCAGGGGGTGTGTTCACCGATGATGTGATAGAAACCTGGATTAAGTGGAAGCGTGAGAAGGAACTTGACGAGATGGCATTGCGACCGCATCCTTACGAGTTCTACTTATATTATGATTGTTAATATCAAAAATGTGTTAAAATCGAGGACGTTTCAGGGAAAACTGTTTTCCGATTCGATAAAGGAATTCCTGCAGTGTGGGAATTGAATCAGTTTTTTGATGAGCGTATTATGTTTAGTGTTGAAGATTTACAGGTATTGACGACATATTCAGAAACGCTGTTTCTAAAATATTGTACCGAGGAATCAAGATAAAAATCATGAAATTCAGGTTGTGATTATGGTAAAGGAGAAAAATGCGAAGTATTGAAGAACCTATAAGTCAGAGTCTTTACAATTTTCAGGCTGCACTGAAAGAAACCGGCCAATCTTTGGATGGTTTCATCCGCCAGAATTATACTTCAAAGTGGCGGGGTGATACCTTGTATCATGCTTCCGCCATACGGACGACTTTTGTTAACGCTATGGACAATTTTCTCACTAACTATGGACTTTTTAATTTGGAAAAGGTGTCAATGAGTCCGTTGACCGATCCACTTGCGCATGATGTGGAACACGTTCCCACTATTAGTTACAAAGGCCATGACTACAAGCTCACCCATTCGATGATATACTCGAAGTTTCTTGCCTGTATGAACCCGAAGTTTAAGGGTATTTTTGTGGACTCGCCCAATGTCCGCCTGGAAATTGAGAGCCCTACGGGAGTACAACGCGGAAAGTATGTGGCGGATTTTTCCCAGATGGATATTGAACTACGGCGTAACCGGCGTATTCCGCTCGACGAGTATTTGAACAATACTAAAAAGGTAACAGAGGTCCTTAAAGAGGATATGGAAAAGGCACTTACTTTTTTTGAGGAATTCATTATCGATGCAATGAGCGCTGTAGCTGATAAAAATGAG
>Ga0315280_10010259_pt1 | contig 11794 bp, 12 predicted proteins | sample YL17G06_40_MG_FD_203697 | JGI IMG/M metagenome (GOLD analysis project Ga0315280, IMG submission 203697) | Sediment microbial communities from Yellowstone Lake, YNP, Wyoming, USA - YL17G06_40 | ecosystem: Environmental > Aquatic > Freshwater > Lake > Sediment | place: USA: Wyoming | collected... | reverse complement strand
ATGAGTTTTCGAGACTTGCAGAAGGATAGGATGCGGTTAAGCAACGTGTCTCCTTTATTGTTGAATTCCTTCTTGAAGCCAAGTCTGCCAATGGCTACACGGATTTCCACAGCTTCAGCATCGCCTAAAATTTGATAGAAACCCTGTTTGTCCCCGGCATACTCCTCTAGGACTTCCCATTCTTCAACCAAATTGACCAAACAGTTTTCACCTTACATTATGTTGCTACAAAAGTTTAAGTGATTTCTGGCGTCAGCAAAGAACAGTGTTCTTTAGAGGCTTTCACAAAGAATAGTGTTCTTTGAAGGGGGTCGGCAAAGAACAGTATCCAAAAACGGACATATCCAAAAAGCTTCTAGGAGGAATTGAAGAATGACTGAGAGAACCCTATGATGGTGGAGATATCTCCCGTAGTCCCAACTTTTAGTCGGCTTCTAGATGTTTTTGATATACCATGGAACGTAAAGCCAATCTCGCAAATAAATGTTTTCCTGCAGGGTGCGCTCGAAAGAAAAAGACAAATAAGTCTAGAAGTGAACTGTAATAGCTTGGCAGATTTATATGGAAATAAGACCTGAACGATTTAGGCTCAGTCTTGTGTTAAATTCTGTCTTTTTTCCCTTGACTTCCCCCGAGGCTTTTCGATCTTTCAGTTCCAGAGGATTTGATATCATAATTCCTCAAGGGCGTTTTCCTAGCGGTGCACGTGTGTACTTTAGTGGGCCCTTCGCGCAGAAGAAAGGAGTAGTGATAGACTGTGACAGCAATCGTAACATGGTTGGTACAGAAGCGAATTCAACTGAAAATATGATAGGAGCTTTCCTAGAGATCATGAATATCCTTAAAGAAGACTTTTTTGTAGATCTGAATAAGGAACTAAGCTACGTCGAATTGATAGCCCATTTCCTTGTGTTTACTGGTGCTAACCCTCTTGCAGCTCTCCAAGATTTCACCAAAAATCGCAATCGAAAAGCGATAGATGAAATACTGCAAACACAGACTTCTGATTACCGTGTTTCAATTGTTCCGAGTGGTACGCTTCCTTCGGAGCGAAAATGGTTTGAGATAAACATATCCCCTAAGCTAACAATGCCAACCAAAGCCTACTGGGTTGAGGTTGTATATAGAGATGAGACTCATGACAGAGTTACTAGTTTTGCAGAGAAATCAATTGAAACGATTAGCAGATTGATCAAAATCGTTGAGGAAAATTCAAAGAGTAAGTCATAGAGGTGATCGAATTGGCTGAATCCTTGCAAAAACATGTATGTCCATGCTGTCGCAGCTCGAATATCACTCTAGATACTGGATCAGGTATGCTGATCTGCAATAGTTGTGGCGTTAGATGGCCCTTGGCGGAGGAACAAATCAGAGCAGGTGGGACTCCTTTCCTTTCTTCCGCTGGGACGACGCCAACGACATTGATCGAAGGTGAAAAGACTGAAATAACTAGATTCAGGATGTTTACCACTCCTGAAGTGTTAACTGAGATCTCTAATCTGCGGACCGAAGTCAATGCTCTGAAGGCAACTGTTTCTGAAATCAAGACTGAGCTCAAAGGAGCAAAACGAGATCTAACTGAAGAGATTAGAGTTGTTGAGGTCAAAGAGATGACGATCGAAGAAGCTAGACCGCTTGTTGAGGAATTCTTGCGAAAGTACTTGAAAGAAAACAAGCAGGTATATCCAAGTGATGTGGCTGACGAATTGGGCCTAAAGTACGAATTAGTGAAAGAAATATTTGATATTCTTGAAAAAGAAGAGAGGCTCAAGAGAAGAGGCGGATAGCATATGTCAAAACCATTCTTGACTTATCATACCAGTGAAAACGATGCTATTTCAGGTGAAAGAATAGTCTTAGAAGCACGGAAGCTTAGCAAACCGACAGCCATAAGCGATAAGACTTCAAGACACGGAGCCCAAAGAGTAAAGGCAGACAAAGCTGAAGCTTGGATAGAACGAGCTTACGTCGCTGGAACAAGAAAGTTCTGAATAAAGATAGTTTATAACCATATGGCTGTTGGATGAAACCCGCGAAATTTAGCTTGTGACAAACGGCCATACTCGGATCGGTGGGAGTTTGGCGAGAGCCAAAGGCCTCTGGTCTCATTCATTGTGCAAGTGAAAAGCGCGCGCATAGTGCGTCATTTAAAAGAAACGCATATAGTTGAGTTTGCGTTGTCAAATGAGCTAGATGAAGAGTGTTGAAATGGTTAAAATATTGGGATATGGAGAAGACGCTTTCACGTTATGGGCGTTGAAACAACATATACCTGATATTTTAAAAAGATTTCGAGACGGAACTGCTCCGTCAGATTGCCTCATCTTCTATCGTCCTAGTTTCGGAAGGCATAGAAAAGAGAGCGGTGCGGTTTTTGGAGAGTTCGATGCGATAATGGTGTCTTCAAAGAACATTTATCTCATAGAAAGCAAGTGGGATAATCTTAGTGAATTCAACCAAGACGAAGTTATTCTTAGAGAAGAACAAAAATTGCGACACCAAATCTTTTCGTGGTATTTAACGCATTGGGACAAAAGATATTCCGACGATTGGGAAAGCTTTGTAAAAGAACAGCAACATAACTTTAAGTTTAAAGGAAAAACCATAGCTCCTAAGGGTAGTTTACTCGCAACAAACCTAGAGTTTATTCTGACCAAATCCATTGAACATTGCAAGAATTTTTCCTCCGATAATATCAAAAATCTGCTATTATTCTTTTACAATTCTCAAAAATCTAAGCCGCCAACCAAAATCAACAAACCCTTCATATTAATACCTATCGACTACAGCAAAGAGATTAAAGGCAATTTCATTACTTTGGAAGAGAGACATCAAAAATGTTAGTGCACGCTGGACATTATTGCTGCCAAGATCTCTGATGCGGTGGCTTCGTCCACCTTCATGAGCAAATCGTCCAGATTGATGAAGTTGAGCAACATAGCCAAGTAGGCTCTGGCGGTTAACTCGTATACAGAAGCTTGGAAGCCTGCCTTGGTTTTCTTGACGCCTATTTTGTTGATGTATCCAGATTCTTTTAGAAGCCTTATTCGTTTGTTCACTGTTGCGTAGCGGATGTATCTGAGTCCTTTTTGGGCTTTTAGTTCTTTGTGTATGTCGTAGATTGTTTGCGGGCCTTTGAGGGCGAGGATGTGGAAGATTGCAAAATTAAGCCTAGCCTCTCTGCCTTTGAAAACTGAGATTCTTCCACAGTTCCTCTTGCTCCTCGCCACACGCTAATCACCATGGCCCGGCAACGAGAATTTGTGTGGAAGTTGCTATTTACATTAATAGACATGTTTTTGTGTGGCTAAGCCCTCGGCAAAACGTTTCTGCGGGCAGAAACGCCTATAGCGGAAAGTTTTTCGGCTGGCAGATATTTAAGCAAGATTTGCATTTTCGTGTTAAAATTCAAGTGTTTGAAGCCTTTCAGGGGCTGATTTTTGCGGGGCATATTCGGCGGGCAGAAACGTTTTTGCGGGGGATAGAGTGATGACGAGGTAGCTGCCTTTTATGCTTATGTCCATGTTTAGGTCTTGTTTTAGGAAGGGTTTGACTTTGTTGTGGAATTTGCGTGGAATGGGCAAGGAAATGCGCTCATACTCGTATACGTATTTGCTTCCAAGATACCGTTTCCTAGAAAGCCTCAGCTGAATTCTAACCAATTCTGGACAGCCTCCGTGCAAAAACTGTGGTTTGTCTTTAACTTTATTAAAGCTAGCTGCTGAAACGACACTTTCGCCTAGTGGAGAGAGATGAGTTGAAGTAAAGAGAACTTTTTAGAACATTTGAAAACGGGCTTACTTTCCAACAATCACGCTACCCGAGAGCAGCCACTTAACGGGTCGGTGGTAGATCTTTCACCGAACAAGTGGACGGTTAAACACTAATATCTTTTTTATAGAAGACAGCTCACATTATTGATAGAGATATTGGAGAAATTAAACGTTGGCTTCAGTTGATGTTAAATGAGCGAGAGAAGTATTGATATTGAAGTTGATGCGGCTAAGATTGCTGATGAGATAAGGCAAGCGGCTCAGGAGTCGATTACTGAAGAAGATTTGAGGGTTAGAGTTGAGAAGATTTTGCGAGAAGTTTGTGAGCCGTTGGGTATTCCATGGGCTCGGTATGAGCGAACAACGGTGGTTCGTGGGTTGCGTAGTGATGCTCTTTATGGTAATGTTATTTTGGAGTATGAGAATCCGGATGCGTTTAAGACTAAGGGTGGGTTTGATAGGGCTGTTGAGCAGTTAAAGAATTATATTGAAGAAGAGGCTGAGCGGGCGAAGGCTCCTCTTAATCGGTTTTTCGGTGTGGCTTTGGATGGTTTTAAGATTGGTTTTGTTCGTTATAGTGTGAGGTTTAAGGATTGGAATGTTGAAAAGCCGGTTGTTGTTAATAGTTATTCTGTGCTTAAGCTTTTGGAGGCTATTCGTGGTTTGGCGCGGAAGCCTCTTGATGCTGATTTGTTGATTAAGGACTTTGGTCCGGGCAGTAAAGTTGCGAAGGACGCCGTGAAGGTTTTCTATAAGCGGATAATGGATGCGCAGACTCACCGTTCTAGGATGTTGTTTAATGATTGGCGTAGGGTTTTCTCTCAAGTTTGTGCTTATTCGCCGGAGAAGATTAAGGGTTTGGAGGAGGTTTATGGAATTCCGAAGGATAAGATTGATTATGAGGCTTTGCTTTTTGCAGTTCACACGTATTATGCTTTGGTTATGAAGCTTTTGGCTGCTGAGGTTGCTGTGCTGTTTGGTGGTTTCTTTCTAAAGTCGTATGCCAAAAAATTGGAGAGCGCTTATATTAAAAGTACTGAGCTGCTTCAAAGCGAGCTTAAGGAGCTTGAGGAGGGTGGTATTTTTGTTAATTTGGGTATTGAGAATTTTTTGGAAGCGGATTACTTTGCTTGGTATTTGGATGAGTGGGATGATGAGGTTGCAAATGCTGTTGTAGGAGTTGTTAAAAAGCTTTCAGAATACGAGCCAGGCACCGCTGAGTTGGAGCCTGATGTGATTCGTGATTTGTTTAAGAGGCTTTATCAGAATCTTGTGCCCAAGAAGATTAGGCATGATTTGGGCGAATATTATACTCCTGATTGGCTTGCAGAGCTCTTGTTGAATGAGGCTGGTTTTACTGTTGAAAATTTTGAGAAATTGGTTAAGGAGAAAGGCGTAGAAGCCCCGCTTGATTTGAGGTTGTTGGACCCTGCTTGTGGTAGTGGCACTTTTTTGGTTTTGGCTGTTAAGCGGGTTAAGGAATATGCTATAGAACACTTTTTGGAAGAGAAGGCATTAGGCAAAATTGTCAAGAATATTGTTGGTTTTGACTTGAATCCTTTGGCGGTTTTGGCTTCTAGGGCTAATTATCTTTTGGCTTTGGGTGAATTGATAAGAGTGGCGACTGTGCGTGTTGAGCTTCCTGTTTATTTTGCGGATTCAATTCTCGCAGAAAGAAAAAGCACCTACGCTGGTATAGAATATGCGTTAAAAACCATTGTTGGCACATTCTCTGTTCCGGTTGCGGTTGTTGAAAAGGGAATTTTAGGTAAGGCTTTGTCTCTTATTGAGGAGTGCGTTCATCATAGCTATTCTCAGAGGGAGTTTAAAGAGCGAGCTACGAGAGAATTTAGTGTTCTTAGTGAAAATGAAGTCTTAGAATTAGCCAATTTGTTCGTGCAGATTCTTAAGTTGGAGAAAGCTGGTAAAAACAAAATTTGGACGAGAGTGTTGAAAAATTCGTTTGCACCGTTGTTTGTTGGAAAGTTTGATTTTGTTGTTGGTAATCCACCGTGGATAAATTGGGAGAGCCTGCCCGAAGATTATAGGAATGCGACCATTTCGTTATGGGAGAAGTACGGTCTTAAAGCTCGTGCCACTGCTAAGCAATTTGAGCTTGGAAAAATGCGTAGAGATATATCTATGGTGTTTGTCTATGCGTGTGCTGACCGCTATCTCGAAAAAGATGGTTTTCTGGGCTTCTTGATTACGCAGATGGTCTTTAAGACTAAAGGTGCAGAAGTCTTTAGGCGTTTTAATCTTCCAGACGGCAGTATGCCCTTGAAAGTATTAAAAGTTCACGATATGATAACGTTGAAGCCTTTTGAAGGCGCAGCTAACATGACAAGTATGATAATCCTTCAAAAGGGAAAACACAACAAATATCCAGTTCCATATATACTCTGGGAAAAAGAAGAGAGATGCGATGCAACCAACATAACTTTGGATGAAGCCTTCAAATTATGTTCTCAAAAGGAGCTTGTGGCTGTTCCCATAGACGATAAAGATAGAACTTCCACATGGTTAACTGCTATACCTTCAGCAGTTAGTTTGTTTGGCAAAGTTACAGGAACATCTGCATACAAGGCTTATGCAGGAGTTTATACGGGTGGCGCAAATGGAGTTTATTGGGTTAAAATAATGAAAAAATCCGCAGACGAATTAATAATTGAAAACCTCTATGATTGCGGAAAGAAAAAATTACCTATGGAAATAGGTTCAATTGAGAAAGACCTTATTCACGGACTTATTCGTTCTGGAGACACAAAAAAATGGAATCCACAACTCCAATATTACGTAATCTTACCGCATACAGAACAAACAGACTGGCACGCCATATCTGAGTCAAAAATGAAAGTCGATTTTCCGAAAACCTACAGCTACTTTACAAAATTCAAGCAGATTCTCCTTCAAAGGTCAGCTTACACCTTACTTAGAAAAGGACATCCCTTCTACATAATGGTGGACATACACAAACACAGCTTCGCACCATACAAAGTAGCATGGAAAAGAATGGGTAGCGAAATAGAAGCAGCAGTTTTAAGCCCAACCAGTGACCCCTACATAGGCAAAAAACCGTTAATCCCACAAGAAACCATAAGCTTCATTTCCTTAGAAAACCAAGAGGAAGCACATTACTTATGCGCTATACTAAACTCGACAGAAGTAAACGCATTAGTAAAGTCTTTTTCACAACTTGGAGGAAAAAGCTTCGCTACTCCATCAATACTCGAACAAATCAAAATTCCAAAATTTGATGCTAAAAACAAGGTTCATGTAAAATTGGCTGAGCTTTCTAAAGAAGCCCACGAATTAGCAATAAAGGACGACGAGAAAGCACTAACAAAAATTGAGAATGAGATTGATGCGCTTGTTGCTGAGTTTTATGGATTGTCCAGCAAAGAACTCCAAAGCCTCAAAGAGCAAAAGGAAATCAACCCAGAATAAGAAATCAAAGAAGATGAGCGATTTTATTTAGGAGAATCGGATGCAACATGAAAACCAAGCTTAGAATGAAATGTCCTAACTGTGGTCATTGGAACAGAGTTCCAGTAAACAAGGTTTTGGTTGAGCAAGATTCTCCAGAGCCTAAGGTTAAAGTTTTCATTCCCATGTATTTGCCTTTGCAAGCTTCTAAATGTGAGAAATGTGGCGAAATCATCGCTCAGCCAAAAGCACTTATAAAGATTGTGAAGAGTGCGGAAATTTAGGCTTTTAATCAAGGTGTGTGGTTTTCTGTTGCAGACTAAACTTTACTCTTCATAGTCTAGTTCGTCTATTTCGATTAGAATCATAGTCGTACAGCGCGTGCGGTTACTTTTGGAAGCGGGACTTATGCATAGCACGCGCGGTGAAGGGAATAAAATATATATGTGTGTGTTGGTTGCCTTAATCTTTCATGTAATACGTATGCGTTGGTGGAGAGATGCCGAGGACTAAGCGGGAAGCTGTTGCGCGAAAAAACGTGCGCATACCGAAACCACTCATGGACGAGGTGGACAGAATAGTGCGTGAGGGTGGACTGATCAACCGTCAGCAGCTCATTGAGTCGGCGATAAGAGAAAGGGTTGAGAATGCCAAGCCGGTGGAGGAAAGAGAAGCAGGGAGCCTTGAACTAGAGCCGGGGATTGCAGCTCCGTCAAAGGAAATGGGTGAGGGGCTTTTGAACCGTGCCAGGGACACGTTTCTGGCACACGCCATTGTGCATTTAGCCAAGGGAGAAAATCCGCCTGCTAATCATTTAGACCTAAAACTGCTTGAAAAACTCATTAGGCTGTATTTGAAGAAGAGGGCGCGTCGGGAAGGCAGAAAAATCGTAAAGAAACAACTGGATGAATTAACAGAGAAATCGCTTAAATATCACCAGGAATTGCTGGAAGGATTAACCCTTCTGGGACGTCGTTAGCGTGCATAGTGTAGGGGTTCTGTCCGTCTCTCTCTAAGCTACATAAAATATTGATGCCTTTTTCAGTTATTTCGTAAGCGGCTTTTAGCTATTCGGCGTATGGTATACTCCATTACAGGGGCATCCTTTACCATGTATTTTTGTGGTTGTGGCTTCTATGTCACATAGATGAAGCCTCTATAACAGCTTTCCATAAACTTTAAGGTAAGATCCGTCATTGAATTGTGGTTTAGTCGGGTAGGGTCGGCTCTGCGTGGAGCGGGAGCATGCTCCCGACTCGTGTCTTTGCCCAGGGGCACGTTAAAAGTTTGTTGGGCTGAGCGGGTATAGAGCTGCTAATGGCAAGCTCAATCCCGTATTAAAAACCGAAAAAGGAGAAAGGAGGAATAAAAGAAAATGCAACGTAAGAAAATGTTAATTGCAGTTTTGGCTATAGCGTTGCTGGTTGGCGTTGTAAGCGCTGCGACAATAAGTTACTTTGGGCAAATTCAGATGACTGCAAACGTCCGACAAGCTATACTCCTTGACGGAAAAGACTACACAACAATGCCAATAACAGAACCGGTGGATGTGGCGGGTGGCGAATCATTTTGGCGTCTACATTACTTGCAGAGTCAGACAAGCGTGCCAGTCACATTGAAATTGGAAACTTCTTATTCCCCGTTGCTGACAGATGCTGAAATTACAACGACTTATAATACGGAAATAACTGATGACAATACTAATTTCGGTTCCAGAAGCAATGAAATAGTGGCAATAGGAGTAAGTTTAACTTTGAACCAGATATTTGCTGGCGATGGTCTCAAATACAAATATGCCGTAATGGTAGGCGGAACATGGAGTGGGGCTTCACCAATAGTTGCAGTATTGGATTTAACAGATGGAAGACACATTGTATTATTCCCAGGATGGGGAGCAAGAACAGGAACACACACGCTACAGTTCAGCGACACGGTAGCATGGGATACGGGTGGAAACAACAAAGTAGATTTTACCATATATTTACCAGATTTTAGCGGCGGAGCACAGTGGAGCAGTAATTCTGAGTATGGTAATTGGAATTATCTTAAGGCATCTGGTAGTAGTACAGGAGGAGCTCTTCCTTTAACGGGAACAGAAGTTGTTACGAGGATAGCGATTCAGCATCAAGGTGCAAACACTAGCGAAAAAGACAGGCTTGATTTGTTGGCGTTTGGCGGATATTCCTTCCCATTCATACAGATACTGGAAAGCGTATCATTTACGCTACAGCCAGGACAAACCGTATACTTTGTGGCACGCTACAAGTTTGCATTAGACGTCTATCCTTACGCATACACTATAACTACCACAGTAAAACCTGCACCATAAATCGGGAAAACATATATTTCCTCATCCCCCATTTTTATTTGAATATCAAGCCTCAACGTGATAAAACTATGAACCGACAGTTAATCCTGCTCACTCTCGGCTTAATCCTTACAATTCCAGTTTTTCAAACACCAATATTTTCCAGATATTTCAAGCCCCTTCCAGGCTTACACGTGGTTAAAAAGTTGCCTTTAAACATGGTTGCCGGCTCCACCTACAAGTGGGAAGCCAGCTTCGTAAACCCCAAAAGCGAAGAAGGCTTAATGAACATAACTTTAGAGGTTACAGAAAAGAAAACCCTCATAGGATTCGGAGAGTTCCATGTTGAAGGCACGCTGGAAAGCTACGACAACCCACCCCGAAAACATTACAATTCAACTTTAACATTCACAGAAAAAAACAAAAACGGAATCGGAATCTTCCAAAATCAAACCTCAATTAAAGAAAGATTCAACGACATAACACTCAGAATCTCTTCCGTTCCAAACCTCATGCCAGGAACCTACACCTTCACGTTAACCATAACCTCCAATACAAAGACTAAAGCCTAATAATCATCATGGAAATAAGAAACATCGTTAAAGAGCTGAGAAAACAAAAACAAGAACAAACAGCAAAGAGCCGAGGAAGAATGGAGATTAGGGGTAGGGGCAAGCCGATATTTTGCGGAAGCGACGGCGAATGGAAGGACAAGCTTGAAAAATGCCTGCAAACAGATGACAGAATCGTGCTCCTCGCCTTGGGCGACGTGAAATACGAAGTGCTAAGTTATCTGAACAAGAGAAAAGACATAGAAATACTCAAGCTTGAAACAAGACAAATGAAAAAGCGGGATAAAGGCACAGGACTCAAAGCCACAGTCAGAAGCCGCAACAAACCAGACAATCTTCAGAAGCTGTAACCACTTATACATTCAGGTTTTTCCAGAAAAGATAAACCTTCGTCTGCAGAAGAAAGCCGCACACTTTCACGAGACGTGCAAGCCTTTCAAGGTTGGCTTTCATAACTTCTTTCGCATAAACCTCTTTCCTTCCGAAGGGAACATGGCAGAAAAAGTATTTCATAAAGCGTGCGTGACAATGCTTAATGAATGCTTCTCTAATTGTTTGTATTTCTATCTCGCTTAGGCTTTGCAAATTGTTTAAAACGTATTTCTCGCTTCCGAGCAGTTGAATGTTAAAGCCGAGCTGCCGAAGGGTTTCCGCAATCTTTAAGGCTTCTTTTGGTGGTGGTTGCTCTGCTATTTTCTGCATTCCAGCCTTCTCTCCGAACGGGTTATATTTCGCCATGACTGCTGGCATTTCCACGTAGGGCGTTCCAGCCTTAGCCAATGTTTCCCGCACAAGCTTAACGCCCAAGCCTATGGTGCGGTATTTGGGATGCACAACAACACGGCTGATGATGCTCAGCTTGTCGTTCAGTTCTTTCATTGACATCTTTGGCAAAACAAGCCTACGCCCGAAACATGTGGGTGGTGGATAGCAGTAGACTATGACTCCGCATAATTCGTCGCCACGTTTCAAACAGAAGATTTTGCGAGGACCAACTATTCTGTGGCTTCTGTAATGGAAGCCTGCAAGCTTACGCCAATCCTCAGTTGAGCCTTTCTCTACGTGCATTTCCTTAACGAGGCTGCATTCCTTCGCAGGCTTATTCGGATAATAGTTAACGGTTATTTCTTTTCCGAAGCGTTTGTGGATGTGGACGCTCGGGTTTAAATCCTCAAACAAGTCTGTGTGTGTTGTCGCTGCCAAAACCGCTTTGCCTTGTTGACGTGCAAGCTTCTGAAGATTATAAGCTACGATTTTAGCCGTGTCTCTATCAAGCGTAGCTGCAAACTCATCCATAACCCAAAACTGAGCCTTACTCTCCATCATTTTCGCAATTTTATAACGATATTTCTGTCCGTCGCTCAGCTGCTCATAACTGCGTAAGAAAAGGAAAGCATCGTTTAAGCCTACTTTGCTCAGAAGCTCCAAGCCTTCTTCGAGGGTTTTGCCGAGTGTTTCAATCAGAGGCTTGCCAGGTTCAGGCTGGATGTCTGCGATGTTAATGCAGCTTAACTCCATGTCTTGTTTGACATCTTTCTCAAGAGCCTTCAGCAAAACGCTTTTTCCGCTTCCGCTATCACCGGTGATATAAACGATGTCCGTAGGCCCTATGTTCAGCTCAACATTATCATAGATTATAAATTTCTCCCATTGGTCAAGCCCGAGACCAAAACCTTCAGCAACAGAGATCACTCTGCTTGTAGGCGCAGGAGCAG